>ERZ807291.3828-NODE-3828-length-20711-cov-88.994771_pt1 | contig 20711 bp, 19 predicted proteins | sample MGYA00521257_ERZ807291 | MGnify/ENA primary metagenome ERZ807291 (study PRJEB31413, sample SAMN03169783) | marine metagenome | biome: Marine; feature: Water; material: Subsurface seawater | place: North Sea | collected 2011-04-28 | depth 1 m m ... | reverse complement strand
GATTAAAGTCCATTATAGATTCTGATGCTTCCAATAATACTTGTTGTGGAAGTATACACGGACCAGCACTAAAATTATGTTTTTTCATATTTTAAAAAATTAAAGAACAAATTTGGTAATAATTAATCTAAATATTTTGTTTTTTAAGATAAGTTTTAAACTATATTGTTAACAAAAAATTCATTACATCTATATTATCAGCATATTGATTTAAAGAAGGATTTTGTGTTTCACCAAAATCAATTCTTCCTTCAAATTTAATATTGCTAACAACACATTGAATATTTTCTTCTTGTTGTTTGATTTTTTCGCTTAAATGAGAAATATTATCATAATACTCATAATTAATTGTAGAAATAGGGGAGTGCATTTCATTTCCTTCTTTAATCATGAAAAATCCATTATCCAGAAATTTATATTCACTCATTAAGTAAATTGCCTTATTGTAGTCATAATTGTTAGCATATTTATGATTATTAATTAAATCTTTATATGCAAAAATGGAGTTAAAAAATGAATCAAAATTATAACCTTTTGGCACATATAGCTTAGACACACTTCTGCATCCAAGCCCAAAATAGGTTAGTATATCATGACTTAAAGATTTTAATTCCTCGTCAGTTTCGTTTCCGTCTAAAATTGCTATTGAATTTCTGTTTTTTCTAATTATAGATTGCTTATTTTTAAAATAGTATTCAAAATATCTACTTGTGTTATCAGATCCAGTCGCAATTACAGCATCGTAGTCTTTTAACATACCATCTAAATAAACTACTCTGTCTGAGGGGAATTTCACTAGATTTAGTAAAAATGGAATCAAATACTTATCATTAGAAGATAGTTTAATGATAGAATTATGTCCAGCTAAAAACACGCAAATAAAATCATGAAAACCAACTAAAGGAATATTTCCTGCCATGATTATTGCAATATTTTTTCTAGATGTATCTTTTAGATTGTATTTACTTAACCATTGGTTTAAATTAGTTTTAATTAATTTTTTTGACCAGTAAGTTAAATTAATTTTAATGTTTTCATCTGTAAACCAAGAATTGTTTGATTGAGCTTTTTTAATAACTTTTTCAAATTCAATTAAATTATCGTCTTTCTTGTTGTCATATTTTTCATCTAAATAATTCTTTAAAAATTCCCCTATTTCTGATATTAACTCTGTTCTCTCATTTATATTCATTTATCTTCTTGGTTTTAAATACTTTTAAAATTACTTTTGTATCAAATTTATAAAACATTAATCATATGGCAATCATAATTACCGACGAGTGTATTAATTGCGGTGCATGTGAAGCTGAATGTCCAAATACAGCCATATATGAAGCAAGTGATGATTGGAGGTATTCTGATGGTACTAGCCTTGAAGGTGATATTGTATTAACGTCTGGTAAAGAAGTCAATGCGGAAGTTGTTCAAGAAGCTATTAGTGATGAAATATTTTATATAGTTCCTAGTAAATGTACTGAGTGCGTTGGTTTTCATGAAGAACCACAATGTGCAGCTGTCTGTCCTGTAGACTGCTGTGTTCCAGATGAAGATAATGTTGAAAGTGAAGATATTTTAAAAAGAAAACAAAAATTTATGCATCCAAACAACTAATGAAGGCAGGAATAGTAGGATTACCAAACGTAGGAAAGTCAACTTTATTTAATTGTTTATCTAATTCAAAAGCACAAAGTGCAAACTTTCCCTTTTGTACAATTGAACCTAATATAGGGGTAGTAAATGTCCCAGATAATAGATTGCTTAACTTAGAAAGTCTAGTCAATCCTGAAAAAGTTATACCAGCGACAGTTGAAATTGTTGATATTGCTGGATTAGTTAAAGGAGCTAGTAAAGGTGAAGGATTGGGTAACCAATTTTTAGGTAATATTAGAGAAACTGATGCAATTATTCATGTATTAAGATGTTTCGATGATGATAACATTATTCATGTAGATGGTTCTGTTGATCCAGTTAGAGATAAAGAAATAATTGATTTAGAATTACAATTAAAAGATCTTGAAACTGTAACAAAGAAATTAGAAAAAACAGTAAGAACCGCTAAAACAGGCAATAAAGAAGCTCAAAAAGAATTAATTATATTAAATCAAATTAAATCTCATTTAGAATCTTTTAAATCTGTTCGTTCTATTGAATTTGATAAGGAAAGTTATTTAGCTTTTGTAACACCACTACAGCTAATAACTGATAAACCTGTCTTATATGTTTGTAATGTTGATGAAAATAGTGCAACCACTGGTAATCATTATGTTGATACAGTTAAAAAACTTGTATCTACTGAAAACGCAGAAGTAATTACCTTAGCTGTGGGAATAGAGGCAGATATTAATGAGTTGGATGATTTTGAAGAACGAAAGATTTTTTTAGATGATTTAGGTTTGTCTGAACCTGGTTCTTCTAAGTTGTTAAGATCTACTTACAAGTTGCTGAACCTTCAAACATACTTTACGGCAGGAGTCAAAGAAGTTAGGGCTTGGACTATTCCTGTTGGGTCTACAGCTCCCCAAGCAGCTGGTGTTATTCATACGGATTTCGAAAAAGGTTTTATTAGAGCTGAAGTAATTTCATATGACAATTATGTTACCTATAAAAATGAATTAAAGGTTAAGGAAGCTGGAAAGATGAATATTGAGGGTAAAAATTACATTGTTAATGATGGAGATGTGATGCACTTTTTATTTAATGTGTAATTTTCAACATTCATTAAATACTTTGTTAATTACTTTACCTATTCTTGATTTCTTTTTTTAGTTTGATATACTATATTAGCATCATTCTTATTTTATTTAAATTAAATGTCACCAAACAATAATTATACAGAAGACAATATTCGTTCTTTAGACTGGAAAGAACACATTAGGATGCGTCCAGGAATGTATATAGGTAAGCTTGGTGACGGATCATCTCCTGATGATGGTATTTACATATTACTAAAAGAAGTTCTAGACAACTCAATTGATGAATTTGTAATGGGTGCCGGTAGAACTATTGAAGTTTCTATAAATCACACTAAAGTGACTGTTAGAGATTTTGGGCGTGGCATTCCTTTAGGTAAAGTTGTTGATGTTGTATCAAAAATGAATACTGGTGGTAAATATGACTCCAAAGCATTTAAAAAAGCTGTAGGATTAAATGGTGTTGGTACAAAAGCTGTTAATGCATTGTCAGAATATTTTAGGGTAGAATCAACAAGAGACGGATATTCCGTTGCTGCAGAATTCAATCAAGGGTCTTTAATAAATCATGAAGATAAAATTGAATCTTCTAGAAGAAAAGGTACAAAGGTAGCTTTTATCCCTGATCAATCAATATTTAAAAACTTCAAGTACAGAAATGAATATATTTCTAGAATGCTTAAAAATTATGTTTATTTAAATCCGGGCTTAACTATAGTTTTTAATGGAGAAAAATTTTTTAGTGAAAATGGACTAAAAGATTTGCTTAGTGAAAGAATTAACGAAAGTGACATGTTATATCCAATTGTACACATAAGTGGAGAGGATATTGAAGTTGCAATAACACACAGCAAGACTCAGTATAGTGAAGAATATCACTCCTTTGTAAATGGTCAAAACACTACACAAGGTGGAACTCATTTACTGGCATTTAGAGAAGGATTGGTAAGAACAATTAGAGAGTTTTATGGTAAAAGCTATGATTCTTCCGATATTAGAAAATCAATTGTATCAGCTGTTTCTATTAAAGTAATGGAACCTGTATTTGAAAGTCAAACTAAAACAAAATTAGGATCTACCGATATGGGTGGTGATTTACCGACAGTTAGGACTTATGTTAATGATTTTCTAAAAAATAGTCTAGATAATTATTTACATAAAAATCCTAATATAGCAGAATCTATTCAAAGAAAAATATTACAAGCTGAAAAAGAAAGAAAAGAGCTTTCTGGTATTAGAAAGTTAGCAAGAGACAGAGCTAAAAAAGCTAGTATTCATAATAAAAAACTTAGAGATTGTAGAATTCACTTAGGTGATCTTAAAAATGACCGAAGATTAGAATCAACTTTATTTATAACAGAGGGAGATTCTGCATCAGGTAGTATTACCAAATCTAGAGATGTAAACACTCAAGCTGTTTTTAGTTTAAAAGGTAAGCCACTTAATTCATATGGCTTAACTAAGAAAATTGTTTATGAGAATGAGGAATTTAATTTACTCCAAGCTGCTTTAAATATTGAAGAATCTATTGAATATTTAAGATATAACAATGTAGTTATTGCTACGGATGCTGATGTTGATGGAATGCATATTAGACTACTTTTAATTACATTTTTTCTACAATTTTTCCCGGAATTGATTAAACAAGGTCATATTTACATACTTCAAACTCCACTTTTTAGAGTAAGAAATAAAAAAGAAACTATTTATTGTTATTCTGAAAATGAAAGAATAGATGCTATTTCAAAATTAAAACCAAGTCCTGAAATCACAAGATTTAAAGGACTTGGTGAAATTTCTCCTAATGAATTCAAACATTTTATTGGTGATAATATTAGATTAGACCCTATCATGCTAGATGAAGGCATGTCTATTGAAGATTTACTTAGTTTTTATATGGGAAAAAATACTCCTGACAGACAAAATTTTATTATAGATAATTTAAAGGTTGAATTAGATTTGATTGATAATAAAAAATAATGATAAAAGAAGAAAAAGATAATAATCACACAAATCAAATTCATAATACTAGTGAATCAATCACAAGGGTCACAGGTATGTATAAAGATTGGTTTTTGGATTATGCATCTTATGTTATACTAGAGAGAGCTGTTCCAGCTATTGAAGATGGTTTTAAACCTGTTCAAAGAAGAATAATGCAGTCAATGAAAGATTTAGATGATGGGAGATATAATAAAGTAGCAAATATTGTAGGTCATACAATGCAATACCATCCCCATGGTGATGCTAGTATAGCTGATGCTATGGTTCAAATTGGTCAAAAAGATTTATTAATTGATACCCAAGGAAACTGGGGCAATACTTTAACTGGAGATAGAGCTGCTGCTTCAAGATATATAGAAGCAAGAATATCAAAGTTTGGTTTAGATGTTATATTTAATCCAAAGATTACCAAATGGCAAGCATCTTATGATGGTAGAAGAAAAGAGCCAGTAAATTTACCTGTTAAATTCCCTTTATTGTTAGCTCAAGGTGCTGAAGGAATTGCTGTAGGACTTTCTACAAAAATTTTATCCCATAATTTTATTGAACTAATAGATTCCTCAATTAAGCATCTACAAGGAAAGAAAATAAATATTCTTCCTGATTTCATCACTGGAGGTATAGCTGATTTTTCAAATTATAATGATGGTAAAAGAGGAGGTAAGGTAAGGCTCAGAGCTAAAATATCAACAGTAGATAAATCTACATTATTGATTTCGGAAATCCCATATGGGACCACAACTACATCTCTTATAGATTCAATCTTGAAAGCAAATGATAGAGGAAAGATTAGAATAAAAAAAATTGATGATAACACCGCATCAAAGGTTGAGATTTTGATTTATTTACCAAATGGTATTTCACCTGATAAAACAATTGACGCACTATATGCATTTACTAATTGTGAAACATCAATTTCTCCACTAGGATGTGTTATTGATAACAATAGACCTCTTTTTATTGGTGTTTCAGATATATTAAAAATATCTACTGACAATACAGTAGAGTTATTAAAACAAGAACTTTTAATAAAATTAGGTGAATTAGAAAATCAATGGCATTATTCTTCACTAGAGAGAATTTTTATTGAAAATAAAATTTACCGTGATATAGAAAATCAAGATACATGGAACGGAGTTTTAAAAGCTATAGACCTAGGTTTGCGCCCATATACCGAAATTTTAAAAAGAGATGTAGTTGAAGAAGACATTATAAGGTTAACCGAAATTAAAATTAAAAGAATTTCAAAGTTTGATATTGATAAAGCAAGTGATAAAATTATTGATCTTGAAAATCAAATTAAACAAGTTAAATTCAATTTAGATGATATTGTGAACTTTTCGATTAATTATTTTAAAAATTTAAAGAAAGATTATTCGGAAAACAGAGAAAGAAAAACAGAAATAAAATTATTTGATGATGTTGATGCAACAAAAGTAGTTATTAGAAATACCAAACTTTATATAAATAGAGAAGAGGGTTTTATTGGAACATCATTAAGAAAAGACGAGTATGTATGCGATTGTAGTGATATTGATGATTTAATAGTATTTACAAAGGATTGTAAGGTAGTTATAACAAAAGTCGACTCAAAAACATTTATTGGTAAAAACATTATACATGCAGCTGTTTTTAAAAAGAAAGACAAGAGAACTATCTACAATATGATTTACAAAGATGGAGATAAGAACTTTTATTATTTAAAAAGATTTGCTGTTTCTGGTGTAACAAGAGATAAAGTTTATAACTTATCCTCAGCAAAAAAACAATCTATAGTTTCTTATTTTTCTGCTAATCCAAATGGTGAAGCTGAAATTGTTTCTGTAATACTTAGGCAATCTACAAAATTAAAGAAGTTTAAATGGGATGTGAACTTTTCTGACTATATAATCAAAGGAAGATCTTCTAGAGGTAATATTGTCACAAAGCACAGTGTAAATAAAATTGAACTAAAAGAAAAAGGGGTATCTACTTTAAAACCAAGAAAGATTTGGTTTGATGATTCAGTTCAAAGACTAAATGTTGATGGTAGGGGAGAGTTATTAGGTGAATTTAGTGGTGAAGATAAGTTATTGATAATTAGACAAAACGGGATGCTTAAAACAATATCTCCAGAAATTACAACACGTTTCACGGACGATATGATTGTTTTAGAAAAATGGTTACCAAAAAAACCTATTTCAGCTGTATATTTTGACGGTAAGAAAGAAAAGTATTTTTTAAAGAGATTTTTAATTGAAAATGAAAATAAAGAAGAAACATTTATTTCTTTAAACAAAAATACATTCTTAGAGATTGTTTGTACGGACTGGAAACCTGTCATTGAATTAGTTTACAATAAAGAACGTAATAAAGAACAAAGGTCTAATACAAGTATTGATATTGAAGAATTTATTTCGATCAAGGGTATAAAAGCACAAGGAAATCAATTGACAGGATATAAGGTTAAACAAATTAATATTTTAGAATCAAAAGAATATGTACCTCCAATTGAAGTTTCTGCAAATGAGATTGAGGTTATTGATGAAAACGAAATAATAGAAGAGGTAAAAGATTCTAGTGAAAATGACACGGATAGCGGTCAAACAACTTTATTCTAAAATAGTTGCATTTCCTTTTTGTTTTGTTGTTTCTCCAACATAAGAATATTCAAAATCATAAGAATCTTTAAATGTTCTTAATATCTTCACAAGTACTGGTTTTTTCTGAAGTATGTTTTTAGGATTAATTGTTGTAAAAACTACTTCACAATCATTAATCCATCTTACGTAACTGGAATCAATTACATTATTAAATGTTTCAACCTGTATACTATCATTCCTTTTAAAAATGGATATATATTCTACACCTTCAATGGTAATAACACTTTTAAAAGAACCATTTTTGAAATCATTACAAAGCCTTTCTTGATTTAAATTACAATTATATAAAGAAATTAAAATTAACATGTAAAAATATTTCATACTTTAATTAATTGATTAAGTTGCAATTTAATTAAATATTCTAACTTAGCTATCATCCTAAAAAAGAATAAATCATCGAATATTTAACAACAATTTTTAACAAATCAAGATTGGACAACTTGTCTGATAAATATTTGACAAATGATGATTTGTGTTTTGATGAATTAAGCTCTTTATTTTCGATAAATAAAATTGGCTGTAGTGTTAATGATGAATCAATAAGTGTTGTTAAGGTCGGTAAGGGAGATATTCAAGTTCTAGCTTGGTCACAAATGCATGGAAACGAATCTACTTCAACAAAAAGTTTGCTTGACTTTATTAATGCCCTAAATGACGGAGAATTTACAAATATTTTAGATGCATGTACGCTGCATTTCATTCCTATATTAAATCCTGATGGAGCTAGAGTTTATACTAGAGAGAATTTTAATAAAGTGGATTTAAACAGAGATGCTAAAAATAATTCTCAACCCGAATCAAGATTATTAAATGATTACTTTCTGAAAATTAACCCAGATTATTGTTTCAATCTCCATGATCAAAGAACAATTTATGGTAGTGATAATGATGTAAACCCATCAGGATTGAGTTTTCTATCTCCATGTTACGATTCAAAAGGCTCTGTAAATAGTAGTAGGAGTAAGTCCATGTATATAATTGAACATATATATAGTCAGCTATCTAATGTTATTAAAGATAGAATAAGACTATATAATGATGATTACAATGAAAATTGTTTTGGCGATCATTTTCAAATGAAAGGTTCTTCCACAATTTTATTTGAATCTGGTTTTTTTGAAAAAGATTATAATCGAGAAATTACAAGAAAATATATGTTTTTTTCAATTGTAATTGCATTGGAATTAATTTCAAACAATATTAGTGACAAAATTGTAGTGTACAATTATAAATTTATACCAAAAAATAAAGTAAAATTCTATGATATTATTTTAAAGAATGTGCTAATAAATTGTTCAAAACTTAATGTTGGAATAAATTACGTAGAAACTCTTAAAGATAAGACTATTTCTTTTGTTCCATCTGTAGATGCCATTGGAGATTTAAATAATTTTATTGGACATAAAGAAATTGACTTTTCAACTAATTTAAATAAATTTAGTTCAAACGATTTTATAATAGGCTCTGTTATGAGTGAATCATTAATAAAAACACTTAATTTATAGTTAAAATTTATTTAAAGTAAGATTTTGATGAGAATAATTCAATGTTTTTACATAAATTAGCTATTTATTTTAAATATTCTCACATGACCCCTAAGTTTAAATTAGACGAAATTGATCATCAAATTCTAGATATGTTAATTGATAACACTAGAATCCCTTTTACTGACATTGCAAAAAAGCTTTTAATTTCTGCTGGTACAGTTCATGTAAGAGTAAAAAAAATGGAAGACGCAGGCCTAATAAAAGGTTCTTCTCTTATACTTGATTATAATAAATTGGGTTATTCTTTTATTGCATATGTAGGAATATATTTAGAAAAAACTTCTCAGTTGGCTTTTTTAATTGAAAGGATTAAAGAAATCCCAAATGTTACAGTAGCCCACATTACTACAGGTAAATTTAATATCTACTGCAAGATAAGAGCGAAAAGTACTAAGGATGCAAAAGAGATTATTTTTAAAATTGATGATATTGATGGTGTATATAGAACCGAATCAATGATATCCTTAGAAGAAAGTATTAATGACAAAAAGAGATTAATGCACGCTATTTTTAGTGATATTTAATTTTTTTAATTTAAGAAAACTCATTTAAATATTTAAAAGATTTTTTTATTGTATTTATGTCTACCTTCTGATTAAACATTGGTTTACCAATTTCTTTTAATAATACAAATTTAATCTGTCCATCTTTGTTTTTTTTGTCAAAACTCATAAGTTTAATTATTTCATCAACTTCTTTTTCTAAAAATATATTTTTTTCAAAGTTTATTAATAAAAATCGATTTATTTCTAAATTTAATTTCTTGTCGAAATTTAGTTTAACAGTGGATATATAACCTTCAATAATCATTCCTAATGCAATACTATGACCATGAGTTAAATCTTTACGATTCTTAGTGTTCAAACAAAAGGTCTCTATAGCATGACCAACTGTATGCCCATAGTTTAAAACCTTTCTCAAGCCTTTCTCATAGGGGTCATTTTCTACAATTTTACTTTTGATTAATATCGAATTGTAAAAACAATTTCCAGATGAAACTGAATTAATTTCTGTTGATTTTATTGACTTCCAATATGAATCACCTGTAATTAAAGAATGTTTAATCATTTCGCTAAAACCTGACTTTATTTGTTCTAATGGAAGTGTTTCTAAAAAATCCGGATCAACAATAACCATAGATGGGTCGTTAATCACACCTATTTGATTTTTTATATTATTTAAATCTATGCCAGTTTTACCACCAATTGATGCATCGACCATTGAAAGTAGGGTAGTAGGTATATTAATAAATTGTATTCCTCTTAGAAATGTAGAGGATACGAATCCGCCAAGATCAGTAACTACTCCACCTCCTAAATTAATAATTAGAGAACTTCTATCTAAACCATGCGTGGAAAGACTATTCCAAAGATCTTTACATGTTGATAAATTCTTGTTTTTTTCACCAGCAGCAAAACATATATTTACTAAGTCATTTTTTTTATTAAATTTCGCATAAAACTTATCAAGACACAACAGTCTTGTATTTGTGTCAGTTATTATAGCAATCTTTGAAAAGTTGTTTTTTTCTATGAACGAATTCAGCTTTTTATAAGCTGAATTGTTAAAATGTAAAGCGTAATTGTTTATAATAATTGAGTCCATAGATCAAAATAAATTATTAATAAAAATAGTAGTTTAAAGTTTATAAATTAGAATGTATATGAATATATTTGTGTTGTATTTTTTATATTATGCAAGATAATTTATTTGATAATACTGAAATAGCCTTTAAGAATAAATCTGCATTTGCTCTTTATCGAGGATATATTATTTTTAAAATCATTTCTTTCCCAAGTATTGTTTCAATTGCAAAATTTATCTTGAGCTTTAGGTTAATATATCCTTTTACAAAGGTATTACTTAAAAATACAATGTTAAAGCAGTTTTGTGGTGGTCAGAGTGAAGATGATTGTAATGATTTAATAAATGATTTAAGTTCTAGAAATGTGTATTCAATCCTAGATTACTCTGTAGAAGGGTTAGAAAATGAACGTAGTTTTGATAAAACTGTTTCTCGTACACTAAATTTAATAAAATTAAATACAAACAATAATTTTCCTTTTATTGTATTTAAACCTACTGGGGTTGGTCGTTTTAATTTATATAATAAAGTTTCTTCTAAAGTTAAATTATCAGAAATCGAAAATATTGAATGGTTAAAAGTGTTGAATAGATACAATACAATTTGTGATACTGCGCTATCAAATAATGTATCTGTATTGATAGATGCTGAGGAAAGCTGGATTCAGTCAAGTATTGATAAAATATATGAGAGTTTAGTTTTAAAATATAATTCCAAAAAGGCGATTGTTTACAATACTGTTCAAGCTTATAGAGTTGATCGTTTACAGTATCTTAAAAAGCTTCATCATTCTTTTTCTAATAAAGATGTGCATTTAGGTATTAAATTAGTCAGAGGTGCTTATATGGAAAAAGAACGAGCTAGAGCAAAGGCTCTTAATTATTTAGACCCTATACATAAAAGTAAAGAGGATACAGATAAGTGTTTTAATGATTCTATGTTATATATGTTTGAAAATGTTAATTTATTTTCAATTTTTATAGGAAGTCATAATGAAGTCAGTAATTATTTAGCTTTAGAGTATATTAATAATTATAATATTAAAAAGGACAAAGTTTGGTTTAGTCAATTATTTGGTATGAGTGATCATATTAGTTTCAACCTTTCCAATTTAGGATATAACGTTGCTAAATACCTGCCTTTTGGACCTTTCAAAGGAGTGATTCCTTATTTGTTTAGAAGAGCAGAGGAGAACACTGCTGTAAAAGGCCAGAGTTCAAGAGAATTATTTTTATACAGCAAAGAAATTAACAGAAGAAATTATCATTATTCAAAGCTATAATCAAAAACCTTTACTTCTTTAGCACAATTTTTTAAACTTATTAAATAGTTCTTTTTATCAAAAACTTTTTCAATAACATATATTTTACAACTATCAAGTTTGGTATTACTTCTAGAAAAATTTACGCTTCCATTTTCTAAAACATCTTGAATTTCTCTAGCGGTTATAATGTTTTTAGCAAATGCAGAATGTAATTTCACAGAATAATGAACATTTTTACTATTGATATCATTTAAGACCCTTGCATCAGGCAGATATGGAAATTTCGTGTTTTTCTTGCCCCAAATAAAAAACAAAATAAAAACACCAATTAAAAAACCTCCCATAAAATAAATAAGTCTATTACTTAATCTCATATTATATTATTTATATCATTATAGTTAATACCAAGTATTTGGCTTATAATCATGTTTGTATTCAAGCCATTATATAAGTAAACTCCTTTTTTAAAAGAATTGTTATTTCTTATAAAATTTTCAAAACTTCCGAATCTTACTGACTTAACTAAATAAGGAGTTATAATATTACTCAAGCATAAAGATGAAGTTCTTGAATATCTTGAAGGTATGTTTGGAACACAGTAATGAATTACATCATGTTTTACAAATGTGGGTTTATCATGATTTGTTAATTCACTTGTTTGAAATGTTCCACCAGTATCTATACTTACATCAATAATAATAGATCCTTTTTTCATTTTGACAACCATATCTTCAGTAATAACAGACTCTGATCTAGTACTACTTTTAATCGTTCCAATAGCAACATCACATCTCATTAATGCTTTTGTAAGTTGTTTTTTTTGTATTGTCGAGCTGTAAATCGGATTTCCAATCAGTTTTTGAATTTTATTTAATTTAAAAATTGAGTTACTAAAAACTTTTACTCTGGCTCCTAATCTTGTGGCTGTTAATGCAGCAGACTCAGCAATCTTATCTGAACCGATAACAACAATTTCTGTTGGTGGTACTCCACTTATATTTCCCAAAAACAATCCTTTTCCACTGGTATTTGTATTTGACATAAGCTCTGAAGATATTAAAACAGCAGCTTGTCCTATAATATCACCTAATTGATCTGTAACAGGCAAGTATCCATCATCTTCTTCAATAAATTCAAAGGCAATACAGGTTATCTTTTTATTGATAAGTTTAGAAATATATGCAGAAGATTGTTTTTTTAGTTCTAAAGCAGATATTAAAATTGAATTTGGCTTGATTAAATTAATTTCAAAATCTGTTAATGGAGCAATTTTTAAAATAATAGGACATTTGTAAATTTCCTCTTTAGTATTAACGATTTTAGCACCTGCTTCTGAATAATCTAAATCTGAAAAGTTTGAACCTATTCCAGCCCCGGATTCTATAAATATTTTATAATCATTTAATAGTAGATAATTAACAGAATCAGGAGTTAAGCAGATTCTTTTTTCGTTAACATTAAGTTCCTTTGGAACTCCAATTATAAATTCTTTTTTTATTTGCTTCAACTCTAGCCTTTCTTCCTGAGGTAAAAGTTGTTCTTTACTAAATGGATAATCTATTTTATTCATTTAAATTTAGTTCTATAGTTCTGGTATTATCTTCTAATACCTTAAAATTAATGTAATTTACATTAATAGGGATTAAATTTGGGATTTTTTCAGACCATTCTAAGAAGCACCAATTATTTTTAGAAATATAATCTTCAATTCCTATGTCAAGAGCTTCAGACTCATTTTCGATTCTATAAAAATCAAAATGATAGACTGTAGATTCTTTCAATTTGTATTCATTCACTATCGAGAAAGTCGGGCTAGAAACGTTATCTGTAGATCCTAATCTATTTACTAAACTTTTTATTATTGTTGTTTTACCAGAACCCATAGCACCATTAAAAAGCAAAGTTTTACTTGTTATATTTTTAAGTATAAAGTCAATTGCTAGATTGATATCTTTTAATTGATAGTTTATAGATTTTAGCATAATTATTTAGGGTCTAAAACAACATATGGAATTATCATCTCTTCCATAGAAATACCTCCATGTTGGTAGGTGTCTTTGAAATATGATACATAGTGGTTAAAGTTATTTGGATATGCAAAGAAACTATCTTCTTTAGCAAAAATAAAGGGGCTGTTAATTGAAACTGATGGTAGCCCAATTTTATTTGGCTCCATAAATGAAACAACTTCTTTATAATTAAATGATAAACTTTTTCCAGTTTTATATCTAAGATTTGAACTTAAATCTTTATTTCCTATCACTTTTGTTGGAGTTTTTACATTGATTGTTCCATGGTCTGTAGTTATTATTAATTTAAAATTTAGTTCTGCGGCTTGTTTAATTACACCCATTAAAGGAGAATTATTAAACCAACTAGTAGTTAAAGATCTGTAACTTTTGTCATTAGAAGCTAATTCTTTAATCATTTCCATTTCAGTTTTAGAATGAGATAGCATGTCAACAAAATTATAGACCAAGGTAATTAAATCATTATCAGATTTAGATTTAAATTCATCCTCAAATTTTTTACCATTTTTTAAATTTGTTATCTTAAAGTATTCGTTCTTTAAATTAGACAACCCTAACTGTTTTAAGTTCTCTTGTAGTAATTCATTTTCATAAAGATTTTTACCACCATCTTCATGGTCAAACTTCCAATATTGAGGAAATTTATTTTTAATATCCAAGGGCATTAAGCCAGAGAACAAAGCGTTTCTAGCATATTGAGTAGCCGTCGGTAAAATACTGAAATATGGCTCTTCTAATTGCTTGTTATAATATTTTAAAATATTAGGTTCAATAGTCTTCCATTGGTCATATCTTAAATTGTCAATAACTATAAACAAAGTTTTTTGATTAGGGCATATGTCCTTTATTAATCTTTCAGAAATTAAACTATTTGAAAGTAGTGGTTTATTTTCAAAGCCTTTCACCCAATCTTCATAGTTGTTGTCAATAAATTTTGAAAATGAGTTATTGCATTCAGTCTTTTGAGAAATCAATATCTCTTCCATTGTAGATTCATCTGCATCATTTAATTGAAGCTCCCAGTATATGAGTTTTAAATATAGATTAATCCAATCCTGATAACTGTTTGCACAAGACAAATCATTTGAAATTTTTCTAAACTCCTGTTGATAGTTTGTCAAAGTTCTTTCAGAAACTAATTTAGTTTGTGACAATGCTTTTTTTAAACTTAATAAGATTTGGTTAGGATTTACAGGCTTAATCAAATAATCAGAAATTTTATTTCCTATTGCATCTTCCATTATATTTTCTTCCTCACTCTTGGTAATCATTATAATAGGAATATTGTAATCTAATTCATTTATGATATTCAAAACTTCTAATCCACTTAAGCCTATCATATTTTCGTCTAACAATACTGCTGAATATTTATTGTTTTTAAACATTTCTACTCCTTCAACTCCATTATTCGATATATCTATTTCGTATCCTTTATTTTCAAGAAATATTATTAAAGGTTTTAATAAATCTATTTCATCATCAATCCAAAGAACTCTCATGATTAAGTAATTATAATTAATTATATATAAAACGTATAAATTTAAGCAATTATTATAATCATACATTATCAATTAGCGTATGTTTTATCTTATTTTTCATATTTTTGCTTTGTATGAGTTATAGTGCTTTAAAATTAGCAGAATATTTAGACGGTAAAATTGAGGGCGACCCTAATATTGAGGTCACTAATATTGCAAAAATTCAAGATGCTAATAAAGATTCCGTCACTTTTCTTTCAAACAAAAAATATACTCATTTTGTTCGTAGTACTAATGCCTCAATATTAGTAGTTGACAGTAATTTTTCTAATGAAGACGATGTTGAGCCTACTATTATTAGGGTAGACAATGCATATATTGGATTTGTAAAGATGTTACATCTTTTTAATAAGACTAATGAAATTAAAGCTGGTATTAGTGAATTGTCAAATATTTCAGAAACTTCAGATATTTCAAATGGTGTTTATGTTGGTTCTTTTTCTACAATTTGCCAAAACACTACTGTTGGCGAAAATGTAAAAATTCACGAAAATGTTTTTATTGGAGATAATGTAACCATTGGAAGTAACACGATAATATATTCCGGAGTAAAAATCTTAAGTGATTCTGTAATTGGCAGTGATTGTATAATAAATGCCAACTCTGTAATTGGCTCTGATGGTTTCGGTTTTGCCCCGGATAAAACAGGGACTTATATAAAAATACCTCAAATTGGAAATGTAGTTATTAAAGATAATGTTAGCGTAGGGGCTTTAACTACAATTGATAGAGCTACATTAGGTTCCACAGTTGTACAAGAGGGAGTTAAATTAGATAACCAAGTTCAAATTGGACACAATGTTGTTGTTGGAGAAAATACTGTAATTGCAGCTCAATCTGGAATTGCTGGCTCAACTATTATTGGAAAAAATTGCCAGCTAGGTGGTCAATCCGGTGTTAGTGGACATCTTAATATAGGAGATAATGTTAAAGTAATGGGCAAATCTGCTGTTACTAACAATGTCAAAAGTAACACAACTGTTAAGGGTTCTCCAGCATTTAACTCTAATGATTTTAACAGATCTTATGTGCATTTTAAAAATTTAAATAATAAATAATGTTTACAACCGAGATTAAACAAACTACAATATCCAAGCCTATCTCATTAAGTGGAGTTGGTTTGCATACTGGACAAGAAGTAAAATTAACGTTTAAGCCTGCTAAAGCTGATAATGGGTATACTTTCACTAGAGTTGATTTAGATAGTAATCCAATTATTGAAGCTAATATTAATTTTGTTACAAGTACTCAAAGAGGAACGGTTCTTGAAAAAAATGGTGTAACGATACAGACTTGTGAACATGTTTTAGCAGCACTGGTTGGTTTGGAGATAGATAATGTTAATATTGAGTTAAATGCTTCTGAGCCACCAATAATGGATGGGTCTTCAAAATATTTTGTAGAAGCATTAGAGTCTGCTGGTAAAGTAGATTTAGATTTATTTAGAAAAGAGTATGTTGTCAAAAGTGTTATTTCCTATAAAGATGAAAAGTCGGGAAGTGAAATTACCATTATTCCAAGTGATCGTTATGAGGTTACCACAATGGTAGATTTTGGAACTAAAATACTTGGTACTCAAAATGCAACTTTAAATAATATAGTTGATTTTAAAAATGAAATTTCTAATTCTAGAACTTTTAGTTTTCTTCACGAAATTGAAATGTTACTAAATGAAGGTTTAATCAAGGGTGGGGATTTAAATAATGCAATTGTATATGTAGATAAAGAATTATCAAAAGCAACAATGGAAAAGTTAAAAATCGCTTTTAATAAAAATGATATCAAAGTTAAGTCTAATGGAATATTAGACAATTTGACTTTACACTATCCAAATGAAGCTGCTCGACATAAGTTGCTTGATGTTATTGGTGATTTAGCTTTAACAGGAGTAAGGCTTAGGGGTAAGGTTATTGCAAATAAGCCTGGTCACTATGTAAACACAAAATTTGCTAAAAAATTAAGTGATATCATAAAGATTGAGAAGAAAAATAATGTTCCAATTGTTGATTTAAATAGTGTCCCTGTAATGGATACTAATAGAATCATGGAAGTCTTACCACATAGACCACCATTTTTATTTGTAGATAAAATTTATGAGCTTACAAGTTCTAAAGTTGTAGGAGTGAAAAATGTAACTATTAATGAAACATTTTTTCAAGGTCACTTTCCTGGGTTTCCTGTTATGCCTGGTGTGTTAATCGTCGAAGCAATGGCGCAAATTGGTGGTATACTAGTTTTAAATACATTTGAGAATCCTGAGGATTATTTAACATTCTTTGCAAAAATCGATAAAGTTAAATTTAAAAATAAAGTTTTTCCTGGTGATACAATAATTTTTAAATGTACGTTAATATCCCCTATTAGAAGAGGTATATGTCATATGCAAGGATATGCGTATGCAAATGGTAAATTATGTGCTGAAGCAGAATTAATTGCCCAAATTACTAAAGTTAAATAAATGAAACAACCATTATCATATATACATCCAAGTGCAAAAATTGCCAAAAATGTAGTAATTGAGCCATTTACAACCATTGATGGAAATGTTACCATAGGCGAAGGAACTTGGATTGGACCAAATGTAACTATCATGGATGGTGCAAGAATAGGAAAAAACTGTAGTGTTTTTCCAGGATCAGTTATTTCAGCTACTCCTCAAGATTTAAAGTATAATAACGAAGAGACAACTGTTGAGATTGGCGATAATGTTACCATAAGAGAATGTGTAACTATAAATAAAGGAACATCTGATAGAATGAAGACTGTAATTGGTAATAACTGCCTTATTATGGCCTATTGTCACGTAGCTCATGATTGCATAGTTGGAGATAATTGTATATTCTCAAACAACTCTACTCTTGCAGGCCATGTTACAGTGGGAGACTATGTAATTATTTCTGGGATGGCTGCAGTGCATCAGTTTTGTTCCATTGGTGATCATGCTTTTGTGACAGGAGGGTCGCTTGTAAGAAAAGATGTACCTCCTTACGTTAAAGCAGCTAGAGAACCTTTATCATATGTTGGAATTAATTCTGTTGGGTTGAGAAGAAGAGGTTTTGATTCTAAGAAAATATCTGAAATTCAGAATATTTATAGATATTTATATCAAAAAAATTACAACAATTCTCAGGCAAGTAATATTATAGAAGCAGAAATGGAGGCATCTCCAGAGAGAGATAAGATTTTACTGTTTATAAAAAACTCACATAGAGGTATAATGAAAGGTTATTTTAAATCAAATTAATATGGCAAATACTAGTGATATAAGAAATGGATTGTGCATTAAATACAACCATGATATTTTTAAAATAATTGAGTTTTTGCATGTTAAACCTGGAAAAGGCCCAGCTTTTGTAAGAACAAAATTAAAAAGTGTAACTAATGGGAAAGTGATTGATAATACTTTTTCAGCAGGACATAAAATTGATGAAGTAAGAGTTGAAACTCATAAATTTCAATTTCTATATAATGATGGAGATGATTTTCATTTTATGAACACTCAGGACTATAATCAAATTTCCTTGAGTAAAGATTTAATTGATAATTCTAATTTATTAAAAGAAGGAGTATTAGTAACAGTAATTATTAATTCTGAGGATGGCTTACCATTGTCGGTAGAAATGCCTACAAGTGTTGTTCTTGAAGTTATTTCTGCAGAACCTGGTGTAAAAGGAAATACTGCAACAAATGCAACAAAACCTGCAACAGTAGAAACAGGAGCAATAATCAATGTTCCTCTTTTTATAAATGAGGGTGATAAAATCAAGATTGAGACTGAAAAAGGTACATATAAAGAAAGATTTAAAGAATAACGCTATGAGTGTATTAGTAAATAAAAATTCAAAGATTATAGTTCAAGGATTTACTGGCGGTGAAGGTACTTTTCATTCAACCCAGATGATTGACTATGGAACTAATCTAATAGGAGGGGTTACACCCGGAAAAGGTGGTACAACTCACTTAGGTAAACCTGTTTTTAATACTGTTCAAGAGGCTGTTGATAAATTAAATGCAGATACTTCAATTATATTTGTTCCACCAGCTTTTGCTGCTGATGCTATAATGGAAGCTGCACAGGCTAAGATTAAAATTATAATAACAATAACAGAAGGAATACCAACATCTGATATGATTAAGGTTAAAAATTACCTAAATGATAAAGAATGTGTTTTAGTTGGTCCTAATTGCCCTGGAGTTATAACACCTGGTGAAGCTAAAGTAGGTATTATGCCAGGTTTTGTATTTAAAAAAGGGAATGTAGGAATTGTGTCTAAATCTGGTACTTTGACTTACGAGGCTGCAGATCAAGTTGTAAAGCAAGGATATGGAGTAAGTACAGCTATCGGAATTGGTGGAGATCCAATAATTGGCACATCTACTAAAGACGCTTTAGAAATGCTAATAAATGATGACGAAACAGATTGCGTAGTAATGATAGGTGAAATTGGTGGACAGCTAGAAGCTGATGCAGCAAACTGGTATAAATCCAGCGGAAGCAATAAACCTGTAGTTGGATTTATAGCTGGAGAAACAGCACCTGCTGGTAGAACAATGGGTCATGCAGGAGCAATAGTGGGTGGAAGTGATGATACTGCTCAAGCCAAAAAAGAAATATTAAGCAAGTGTGGAATTAATGTTGTTAATTCACCTGCAGATATAGGAAAAGAAGTTAAACTTATTCTTAATTAAAGAGATATGTTATTAAAAGACAAAAACGTAATTATAACAGGTGCTTCCAGAGGAATAGGGAAGGGGATTGCTATTGAATTTGCAAAACAAGGTGCAAATGTTGCGTTTACTTATAGTAGATCTGTAGATGAAGCTAAGACTTTAGAAAAAGAATTATCAAAATTCGGAGTAAAGGCAAAGTCATATCAAAGTGATGCATCGAATTTTGATGAAGCACACAAACTAATCGAAAATGTTCTTTCGGAATTTGATACTATTGATGTCTTAGTGAACAATGCAGGTATAACAAAAGATAATTTATTAATGAGGATGCAAGAGTCTGATTTTGATTTAGTTATAAAAGTTAATTTAAAGTCTGTGTTTAACATGACAAAAGCAGTCCAAAAGACAATGCTTAAGCAAAGGTATGGTTCTATAGTAAACATGAGCTCTGTAGTAGGTGTAAAAGGTAATGCTGGACAAACAAATTATGCAGCTTCAAAAGCTGGAATTATCGGTTTTTCTAAATCTGTTGCTTTAGAGCTAGGATCTAGAAATATTAGATGTAATGTTGTTGCACCAGGGTTTATTGAAACTGAAATGACAGCAAAACTAAATGAAGATACAGTTAATGAGTGGAGAAAAGGCATTCCTTTGAAAAGAGGAGGGACCCCCAAAGATATTGCAAATACATGTGCATGGTTAGCGAGTGATTTGTCTTCTTATGTAACTGGTCAGGTTAT
>ERZ807291.3827-NODE-3827-length-20712-cov-9.044585_pt1 | contig 20712 bp, 19 predicted proteins | sample MGYA00521257_ERZ807291 | MGnify/ENA primary metagenome ERZ807291 (study PRJEB31413, sample SAMN03169783) | marine metagenome | biome: Marine; feature: Water; material: Subsurface seawater | place: North Sea | collected 2011-04-28 | depth 1 m m ... | reverse complement strand
CAGCAATTCTCGGCATGTGCACGTCGAATTACGGTCACACACGCGCGATTTATCAGTTACTCGCGGCGCATGGACATGACTACGCACATCTCGAACGCGGCCGCGACGCAGCAGAAATCTGCTCGATGAATATCCTCGACGAAGCCCCCACGGGCTGGGAAGATTTTATCGTCTCAACCTGGCTCACCGAGCTTGCTACCTGGATGATGGCGTCCGGTTTCCTGAAACACGAAGACCGCGCAATTGCCGGTATCGCCAAGAAAATTGGCGAGGAAACATATTTCCATCTCAAATATGCCCAAGGCTGGTTCCAGATCATCGGCGAAGGCAAGAAGCAGTCCGAGCTGTTCCAGAAATCCTTCGCAAAGCGTTTCCCGCTGGCACTGCAGTGGTTCGGCCCGGCGACCGGGAAAGATCCTGTGCATGAAGCAGGCATTCGCGACGTGCCTTTGAAAAAGCTGCGCGACGCTTTTATCAAGGAAGCTGGAACTGCCGAAAAACTTCTTGGCGCCAAGCTGAAACAGGAAAAATCCGTCAAATTTGCAAAGGACTGGCGGAGCGACGCGCGACGCTTCGGGCCGATGCCCGATGGACTGTTCGAGGTTGTCCGTTTCAAGGACCCGGAACTTGCCCACTGACAAACCGGTTGACCGGATCGGCCGCGAGGCGGGTGGATACGCCACCCGCCATCGTGAACTGCATTCGGACGACCCGGATTTCAAGGAAGTCACCTGCCCGGACTGCAAAAGCGATGACCTGGAGGTCATATCGCTGTTCGGCGGCGCAACATCAGAGGTGATGTTCCGCTGCCGTGCCTGCAGCACCAGCTTCAACTGGATCAAATGGCGTGGCAAACTTCCCCCAGCCCCGTCGGTAGACGACTGACACCACCGGGATTTCTGACATGACGGACACCCCCGCCCCGCCCCTCGTTCCGGCGGCAACGGCGCTCAGGCAAAGATTACCGGATATGACCGATCCGGGCATGGCCCGACCGGACATGCATGTCGAAGACGCGATCATCTCGCGACGATCGATTCGCGTCTTCAGGCCGGATCCGGTCCCTGACCCGGTGATGCGCCGGATACTGGAAGCTGCCCGCTGGGCGCCGTCAGGGTCGAATATTCAACCCTGGAAAGTCCATGTGCTGAACAGCGACAGCCGCCAGAAATACACAGACGCTCTGATCGCCGCCGAGGAACGGGGCGACACCGGCGAAATGGAATACAATTACTATGCGCCCGAATGGGAAGAACCGTTTCTGGCGCGCCGCCGGGCCTGCGGTTTCGGACTCTATGGCGCCATGGGCATCACCCGGGAAGATCGCGAAGGCCGCCGCCAGGCATTTCTCAGCAATTACAAATTCTTCGGCGCCGGAACCGGCATGCTTTTCTGGATCCGCTCGACGCTCGAACATGGATCATGGCTCGATTACGGCACGTTCATTCAGTCAATATCGCTTGCGGCGCAGGGTTGGGGGTTGTCGACAATCGCCCAGGGCGCGCTCGGCGAATACCCGCATATCGCCCATGAAATGTTCGGCGTCAGCGATGATTACACGTTGATCGGCGGTATGAGCATCGGCTGGCCTGAAGAAGACGCACCGGCGAACCTGTTTCAGCCCGAACGGCTGAACGTAGATGAATTCACAACCTGGCTTGATTGAGGAAACACATGGAACACGCAAAAATGGACTACGAAAAATACGAAACACTGCTGTTTGAAAAACGTGACCGCGTATTGACGGTCACGCTGAACAGGCCCGAAAGACTGAACGCAATCGACGGGGCGATGCATGTCGAGCTGTCGCATGTATTCGAAGAGATCAACAGGGACCGTTCCGTCGATATCGTTATCCTGACGGGTGCCGGACGGGCGTTTTGCGCCGGCGGCGATGCCGACTGGCTTCAGGAGCTGATCGACGACCCCTGGGGATGGGAAACCCTGTCGGAAGAAGGCAAGCGCTCGATGATGTCCATCCTCGATTGCCGTCAGCCGGTCATCGCCAAGCTCAACGGTGCGGCTGCCGGACTCGGCGCCACGCTGGCGCTCTATTGCGATATCATCATGGCCGCAGACACCGCCCGTATCGGCGATCCGCACGTAAAGGTCGGCCTGACCGCAGGCGACGGCGGATCTGGCATCTGGCCCTACCTGATCGGTTTCGCCCGTGCGCGCGAATTCCTCTATACCGGCGAAATGCTGACGGCAGAACGCGCCGCCGACATGGGCCTGATCAACCGCTGCGTCCCGGCGGACGAGCTGGACAAGGTCGTCGACGATTTCGCCGACCAGCTTGCCAATGGCGCCATCCGCGCAATCCAGTGGACCAAGCAGGCCGTCAACGCCCCGCTGAAGCAGATCGTTTCGGCCAACCTGGATTATTCCCTGTCACTGGAATCCAAATCCAACATCACCGAAGACCATCAGGAAGGCATCAACGCCCTTCGCGAAAAGCGCAAACCGGTTTTCAAGGGCCGCTGAGCGCAGACGAACGAACGACAAAAAAGGGCCGGCAAATGCCGGCCCTTTTCAATTGCGGGAAAGCGAAAGCTTACATCGTTTCTTTCGCAGCCGCTTTGATCAGCTTGTACATCGGTGCGACCTTGGGGTCCTTGAGGAAAATTTCATCTCCCATCGGACGGAGCTTGTCGAGCGCTGCTTTACGCTCAGCTTCGTCAAGGCGGATCACTTCACCACCTTCTTCGCCCCATTTCTTTTCCCAGATTGCCGTGTCGTCTTCCGACCACTTATTCGCAATCGTGGCAACTTCCTTGCCCACCTGAAGAAGGATAGAGCGCTCTTTTTCAGACAACTTCGCGAGCCATTTTGCATTGGTCCACATCGCGGTCGGGATATAGGTGAACGCGGTCGGCGTGATGTATTTGGCCGCCGTATAGAACTTGGACGGCCCCATTACGGTAATCGCAGAGCTCGCCCCGTCCAGCACGCGGCGCTGAATCGCCGGGAGCACTTCGGAATAGGCCATCGGCGTACCGGCTGCACCGAGCGAGCGCATGATTGCGACCTCGATGGGCGATGCGAGAACGCGGATTTTCTTGCCCTTCACGTCGCTCAGCTTGCGAACCGGATCGCGCATCGCCATCGCGGACGCGCCCGCAGCAGCGATATAGACGCCCGTCACACCCTTGGCCGTCGCAAGGTTCAGGAATTTTTCCCGGACACTCGGATGGTTCATCGTCTTGGTCTGATGCGCGAAGCTGTTGAACAGACCCGGCGCATCAGGCGCGGCAAAGGCCGGGTTCAGCCCTTTGAAGAAACCAGGCGGTGAAATAAAGGCTTCCTGCGTGCCGAAAAGAACACCTTCAATCTGGCGCGGAATTTTACCGAGCTGCGCCGCCGGATAGACCTTTACGTCGATCGACCCGTTGGTGCGTTTCATGACTTCCTTGGCAATCCAGTCGGCAGATTTATGCTGCCCGTCATTGATTGTCGCGAAGCCGATTTTCATAACCGTTGCGGCAGATACGCCCGTCGGAGCAAGTGCCATGGCGACGCCAAAGGCCGCCGCCGAAAGAATTGAGGTTTTCAACATTTTTACTCTCCCTGAATGACGCCCGATTGGCCGTCCATTACATTTCATTGTAATCAGGAGTCCGGTATGGACGCAAATCCGCACCACCGGGCGAAAACCGTCCGCCCCCGGGTCTAGTCAGGCGGACCGGGCAGAGACTTCATGAAACGCGCCTGCGACACGATCAGCCGTTCATGTACACCGCGCGCGACCTCGGTTGTCCCGGCACGGGCGAAGACGTTGAAAATAATACGTTTTCCATCAATTCCCGCGATCATCGCCTCGGCGTGGAGCAGGTCGCCCGACGCCGCATCACCCCAGAACCAGATGTCGTTTCGAATGCCGACGCTGGCATCGTCTGCGCCATAGGCACTCACCAGAATATTATGGCATGCCATCTCACAAGCGAGGTGCAGCCTGGTGACAGTCAGTCCTTCATCGCCGATATCGGTATCTTCCAGCAACGTCACCTGTCGCGCCGTCATGCCCAGGGAATATTCAGGCATCAGACGCATACCCGCTCGACTGTGCCCGAAACGATTTCACTGCCGGAATCGCGCCCCGTTACACGGCAGATGACACGGGTATCCTGAACCGAGACGACCTCCGCGCCGATCTCCACCTGATCGCCGACGGGCGTCGCGGCAAGGTGTCGGATATCGACCCTGACACGGCGCGTCGGAACGTCAGTCCCGCAGGCTTCCGCGGCAGCCTTGTCGCACAATCCGGCGAGACACGGTGTCGCCAGCACGTTTACGCCGGGGTTACCCAGCGTATGGGCCGACAATGCATCGGTCACGTCCCGAGTCACCTTGCCGGTCTGGCCTATGGAAATCTTCATGCCGGAATTGCCTTTCAAGCGACGCGCCGATAGCGGATCAGACCGTCATCACCCATATGACGTTCAAGCGACCCTTCGGTGACCAGGTAATTCAGATGCGCCAGTGTTTCACCCATGGCAAAGCTGAATTCGAATACCCCGATCTCGCGGGTAAAAAGCGAGGGGATAACATCCGCTGCCGTCTGAGGTTCAGCACAGAATTCCAGCGCCACATCCAGTCGCTCCTGATGGTGCGCCCGCAGGTCGTCCAGACGGCCATGCATCCCCCGGAACGGGTAATCGTGCGATGGCAGCACCAAGACATCCTCCGGGATGTGCCGGAACTTGTCGAAGCTCTCGAAATAGTGGCGTAACGGATCCCCATCGGGTTCAGTATACCAGAGACTGATATTCGAGCTGATACGCGGCAGGATCTGGTCACCCGAAATCAGGACGTTCAGTTCAGGACACCAGAGCGATGCATGCTCATGGCTGTGACCACCGCCCGTGATGATATGCCAGGCACGCCCGCCAATGGTTATTACCTCGTTGTCCTGAATTCGCCGGACGGTTTCCGGCAAGCGGTACCACGGATCGCGGAATGCCTCGCGAACTTCCTTGAAACCAAGCGTCATTTTCTCCGACGCGCCATTATCCCGGTAAAAATCAACCCAGCGGTCGAAGTCATGCGTGACGGTTTCGGACACGGCGACATGGGCCTGAAGCCATTCGGCATAGGTCATCCAGAGCGACGTCCCGAATTTTTCGACAAACCAGCCGGCCAGGCCGAGATGATCCGGATGAAAATGCGTGCAGATCAGACGGTCGACCGGTCCGCCACCGGCGATCTTGCCCAATGAATCGTCCCAGATCTCGCGGGATCGCTCCACATTGTAGCCCGTGTCGATCACGGTCCAGCTATCACCGTCTTCGAGCAGCCACAGGTTAATATGATTCAGCGCGAACGGCAGGGGCATGCGCACCCAGTGAATACCGGGGGCAACTTCCAGCGTTTCACCGTATTCGAGCTTCGGGAACGGGTAATCGGGTGTGTAAGACATGGCGGGGGTTATAGGTGTGCCGCGGATCAGCGGCAATACGGTTCCAGAAATCCCTGCACCATCCCGACAACACGCTCCGGGTCCTCAAGCTGGGGAAAATGCCCGAGCCCCTCGATCATCTCGGTGCGGGCATGGGACACCGCCGAAGCGATGCTTTCAAGCTGGCTCGGCAGGCCATAGGCGTCCTCGGTTCCCTGGATAGACAGCAAAGGCGCCTGGATGGCCGAAATTTCCGCCGATATGTCCCAGGAATCATACAGCGTCCGCTGCCAGACTTCCGTCCAGCACTGAAGCAGGTGCGTTGCGCGATCGCCGTGAAACCGCTCCATCCAGTCAGGTATGTCGCCCGCGCGATACATTTCGCTGTGGCGCATCACCTGGCCATATGTCAGCTCGTCCCTGCGGACATGGGCGGCTATCGTTACGATCGCGCGTACCCGGCCACGAAAGCGCGCACCATGAAGCAGCGCAATGGTACCGCCGTCGGAATGGCCGACCAGGCAACAATCTTCAATACCGGCCGCATCAAGCACCCGTTCCAGGTGATCCGCAGCCTCCCCCATAAAATCAGCAGGAAACGTTTCTTCCCGGTCGGATCGGCCGTATCCCAGCCTGTCGAACACAAAGGACGGCAGAGCCATTGCCAGACCGGTCTGTTCCGGAAACCGGCGCATCGTGCCGACACTGCCGAGACCGTCATGGAGAAAGACAAGTGCGGGCTTCCCCGCAACCGGCGGCGTCCGCCAGACGCCGAACACAGGGCGTCCATCGACCTCCAGCCATGTCGCACCGGGAACATCATCAGGGGGGTCGGCAATAGCCGGAACAGTCGGAAATTCGATGGTCATTCGGGTCGAACGGTATCAGCCATGCAAGGATTTGTTAACCCAAAAGGTATTCAAAGGAGGCAGGAGAATGCGTATATGCGCCGTCACGCCCAATACATCCTGATCGCCGCGCTGATAGCGGCCGTGCCGGTAATTCCGGTACGCGCAAACCCCGTCGAATTTCTCGACCGGATCGTCACGTTTACCGCTGATACCCTGAACGGGTCGTTTTCCGGATCGCTGCGGAAAACCCGGATCGATCCAAACGGCCCGGCACCGTTCCGCGTGGCCCTGATGCTGCCAAAATCAGGCGGCCTGCGCGAAGCAGCCGAGCGTGTCGCCCGGGGGTGGGAAATCGCCCTTACGATGTCCGACCATCATGTTGCCGAATATCCCGTCAGCCTGATTCTTGTCGATACCAGCCAGGGAATTGAAAAGACACTTAACCATGCGGCCGCAATGCTTGAAAAGCCGGGCATCGACGTCTTTGCAGGCGTCGTCGGCGCGAACACAGCCGGTGCCATGGCCCGGTTTTCGGGGCAGCATGACAAACCCCTGATACTTGCAGGGGCAATCGGGTCAGGCGTCATGTCCCGGGCCTGCTATCCGCATGTGGCACGGACGTCATTCAATATAGACCCCTACCAGACCACAAGCGGCCGGTTTATCGCCACCCAATACAAGACCCTTGTTTCTATCGGGCCGGACACCAAAGGCGGTCACCGGATTGTTCGGCGTTTCGTCAAAGCCTATCGTCAGGCAGGCGGGCGGATCATCGAACAGGCCTGGGCAACCACAGGATCGAAACACGACTGGTCGGCGCTTCTGGCCCGCTCTGTTCAGGGTGGCCCACAGGCAATCTATACATTCTATCAGGGCCGAAACGCCGAACGAATTGTTCACCAGTATTCGCGCAGCGGCACGAAACGTCATACCGATCTAACCGGTCCGGAATGGCTTTTCGGCCCCCGCGTGATGAACCGGCGCGGAAAGCATGCGGCGGGTATCCGGTTTCTGACGAGCTATCTTCCCGAGCGTGAGACACCGGCAAATCGGATATTCGTCGATGCCTATCGCAAAGCTTATGGCGAAGCCCCCGATTCATACGCCTATATGGGGTACGAAAACGCGATGGCCGTGCTGCTGACCGCAGCCGACCTGAACGGGCAGGTACATGGCGGCGCGGACTTTATCGCGGCGATGAAGAAAGTATCCTTTGCCGGATTAATGCCACGCGGCGATTTCAGCCTGAACCAGACCAATAGCGCATTTCTGAAACGGCTGTATTGGGTCGAGATCGTACATGGCGAAGACGGCACACGCTTGAGAAGGCTCGCCACCATCCCGATTGATCCGGATAACAGCACCTGCAAAGAACAGACGGCCCGAAACGCTCACTGAGCCGATCAGGCACAACGCTGACGTAACAGCGTCAGCCGGCGTAACAGCCGGCTTCGCGGCCGCGCTGCTGAACGAGTGCCAGAACAGCATCAATATAGGGCGTCTGCACCCCAACAACCCGGCCCATCTCCTGCACCGACGTGATCAGCGCATCTATTTCCATCGGACGCCCACGTTCGAGATCCTGCAGCATTGACGTTTTATGCGCACCGACTTCAACCGCCCCGTTGATCCGCTTTTCAACATCAACAGCAAACCGGACGCCCAATGCCTCGCCGATTTCCTGACCTTCGAGCATCATCCGCCGCGCAATTTCGCGTGTTCCAGGGTCGGTGCCAATGGTTTCCAGCGTCGCATGGGTAAGGGCACTGATCGGATTGAATGACAGGTTGCCCCACAATTTCACCCACAATTCATTGCGGATCTGCGGACGTACAGGCGCCTTGAAACCAGCGCCGATCAGCGCCGCCGACAGCGCCAGAACACGATCGGTCTTTTCTCCTGACGGCTCGCCAAGTGAAAACCGGTCGCCTTCGACATGCTGGATTACACCGGGCTCCGGCACCTCCGCCGCAGGATAGACCGCACAACCGATCATCCGTTGAGGGCCAAGCTTGTCCCACAGCACCCCGCCCGGATCGAGGCATTCGATCCGCCGGTCGGTATGATCACCTTCAAGGCCGTAGAAATACCACCAGGGAATACCGTTCACGCCCCAGACGACGGCCGTTTCATCATGAAAAAGCGGCGCGAACTGATCGGCGATCGGCGGCACGGAATGCGCTTTCAGCGTCACAATCACATAGTCCTGCGGACCGGCTTCTTCCGGATTGTCGGTGGCCGTTACCCGGGCAATGTGTTCTTCACCGTCTTTAATCAGCTTGAGGCCGTTTTCCTGCATCGCCGCGAGGTGCGGGCCACGCGCAATCAGGGTCACGTCCGCGCCGTTCAGCGCCAGGCCGGCACCGAGATAGCCACCGATCGCGCCCGCGCCATAGATGCAGATTTTCATCCGACTGTTCCTTGCCGACTAAACGAGGCCGAGCTTTTCCGCGAGACCGATACGCTGCAGCTTGCCGGTCGCTCCCTTGGGGATTTCATCGAGGATCACCACCTTGCGCGGCACCTTGAAGTCAGCGAGATGCTTGGCCACAAAATCGCGAACCTCGCGTTCTCCTGCTTCCTGCCCCTCCCGCAGCACGATGGCGGCGGCGACGTCTTCTCCGAGCTTGTCATGCGGAACGGCGAATGTGACAGCCTGGGCAACAGCCGGGTGGTCCATCAGGACTTCGTCGACCTCGCGGGGTGAAATTTTCTCACCGCCACGGTTGATGATTTCCTTCAGCCGGCCTGTGATCGAAATATAACCCTCGTCGTCCATGACGCCCTGATCGCCGGTGCGGAACCACCCATCGGTGAAAGCCGCCGCGTTGGCGTCGGGGTTGTTCTCGTAGCCGGGCGTTACGTTCGGCCCACGGATAACGATTTCACCGGTTTTACCAACCGCCAGCAGATCGCCATCGGATTCGGACATAATCGCAACTTCGGGACCGGCGGCTATACCCACCGACCCCGGCTTGCGGGCAGCCGGCGGTAGCGGGTTGCACGCCATCTGATGAGCAGCTTCGGTCATGCCATAGGCTTCGACGACGGGCGCATCGAAGGTTTCTTCGAGCTGTTTCATTACCTGCGGCGGCAAAGAGGCCGACGAAGAGCGGACGAGACGCAGGTTCTTGCGCGCCCGCGCGACACTGTCGGGGTTCCGTTCCGCCCGCGACAGGATCGTCTGATGCATGGTCGGCACAGCCGTATACCAGGACGGTTCTATTTCATCGAGCCAGCCGAACACCTTCAGCGCATTGAAACCCGGCGCACAATGAACGCTCGCACCGGCGCCAAGAGACGACAATACGGCGGCAATCAATCCGTGAATGTGAAACAGCGGCATGATGTTGAGACACTTGTCAGCGGCGACAAGATTTAGCGACGCGCCGATGTGGCGGGCCGACGCGGTCACGTTGCGCTGCGTCAGCGGGACGATCTTCGGGCGCGACGTCGTGCCGGAAGTATGCAGAACAAGCGCAACATCATCGGGTTCCGCAAATCCGCCATTCGACGCCGCTGCGCCGATGCCTTCGCCTTCAAGGGTAAAGCTTCCGGCGGGCGCGCCTTCGGCCGCAACCAGGGTCACGATCGGGATATTTTTTTTCCGGGCAACCGCGACGGCCGGCGATTCAGATCCCTGTTCGACGACCAGCGCTTTCGCGTTGAGATCGTCGAGATAGAAATCGAATTCATCTTCGCGATAGGCCGGGTTCAGGGGGGCGGTAGTTGCCCCGCAGCCAATGGTCACAAAGGCACTCGCCATCTCGGCGCTGTTCGGCAGTACGATGGCCACCCGGTCGTTGCGGCCGATACCAAGCTCGTTCAGCCGGGCAACCGTCGCATCCGCAAGGTTGCGCAGCCCGGCGTAGTCCAGCGCCGCACGTTCCGGGGCACCGATAGCAGAATCCGCATCTGTGCCGGTATTCAGAAGGTCGCGAAGTGTCGTAAAGTCAGTCATCTTGTTTTCCCGTTCGTTCAGGCGCCGTATTTGGCCTTGGCTTCGATCCGGCGGCGATGCAGGACCGGTTCGGTATAACCGCTCGGCTGTTCCAGGCCCTTGAAGACCAGCTCACACGCCGCCTGGAAGGCGACACTATCGTCAAAGTCCGGTGCCATATTGCGATAGGCCGCATCGCCGGCATTCTGCCCGTCGACCACGGCGGCCATCCGTTCCATCGTTTCACGCACCTGTTCTTCTGTGCAGATTCCATGGTGAATCCAGTTGGCGATGTGCTGGCTCGAAATACGCAGCGTCGCCCTGTCTTCCATCAACCCGACGTCATTGATGTCGGGTACCTTGGAACAACCGATCCCCTGCTCCACCCAGCGCACAACATATCCAAGAATACCCTGGGCGTTGTTGTCGAGTTCCTGACGGATATCGTCGGGCGACCAGTTCGGCCTGTCGGCAACCGGGATTGTCAGAATATCGTCGAGGCTGGCACGACCGCGCGACTTCAGTTCGTTCTGACGGTCAAACACATTGATCTTGTGATAGTGCATCGCATGCAGCGTCGCCGCGGTCGGCGAGGGCACCCATGCGGTATTGGCGCCGGCCATCGGATGGCCGATCTTCTGCTCTAGCATATCCGCCATCAGGTCAGGCATGGCCCACATGCCCTTGCCGATCTGCGCATGTCCCTGCAGGCCGCATTCAAGGCCGATATCGACATTCCAGTCTTCATAGGACCTGATCCACGCAGAGGCCTTCATATCGCCCTTGCGGATCATCGGACCGGCTTCCATCGACGTGTGCATTTCATCGCCGGTGCGATCAAGGAAACCGGTATTAATGAAGACAACACGCTGCTTTGCCGCCCGGATGCATTCCTTGAGGTTAACCGTCGTCCGGCGTTCCTCGTCCATGATGCCCATCTTGATCGTATTGCGCGCAATACCGATAGCATCCTCGACCCGCGCGAAGATCTCGGATGCAAAGGCCACCTCTTCGGGGCCATGCATCTTGGGTTTGACGATATAGACCGAACCGGCGCGCGAATTCCGCATCTGACCATTGCCCAGCAGATCATGCTTGGCGATGAGCGAGGTGAAGATGGCATCCAGAATGCCCTCGGGCATTTCGTTGCCGTCCTGGTCGAGAATGGCATCAATGGTCATCAGGTGACCAACATTGCGGATCAGCATCAGGCTGCGCCCGGGCACCATCAATTCGTTGGTGCCATCCGGTTTGGTATACACATGATCGGCGTTCAGTTTCCGGTGAACGGTCTCGCCGCCCTTCTCGAAGCTTTCCGTCAGATCGCCCCGCATAAGGCCGAGCCAATTGCGGTAAACAACGACTTTATCATCGGCATCAACGGCGGCGATCGAATCCTCGCAATCCATGATGGTCGTGATCGCGGATTCCATAACGACGTCGGAGACGTTCGCAGGGTCGTCTTTGCCGATCGGGTGGCTTGCATCGATCCGGATTTCGAAATGAATACCATTATTGACGAAAGCGATCGTCGACGGCGCTGCAGCATCACCAAGATAACCTGCAAGATGCCCATCATCCTTCAACCCGACGGTTTCCCCGCCAGCCAACGTCACGGCCAGCTTCGCATCCCTGATCGCATAGCCCGTTGCATCCGCGTGGCTGCCACCTGCAAGCGGCGCAGCGTCATCCAGAAAACCACGTGCATAGGCGATCACCTTGGCGCCGCGCACCGCATTGTAACCGCCGCCGAGAGTGGCACCGCCATCCTCGGAAATCGCGTCCGTGCCATAGAGGGCGTCATACAGGCTGCCCCAGCGGGCATTGGCGGCGTTCAGCGCATAGCGCGCATTCATAACCGGCACGACCAGCTGCGGTCCCGCGATAGTCGAAATCTCCGGATCCACGTTATCCGTATCGACGGAGAAAGCGTCGCCTTCCTCTACCAGGTAACCGATCTCGGAAAGGAAAGATTTATACGCAGCAGGGTCGAATTCCTGACCTTTACGCGCCTGGTGCCAGGCGTCGATCTGCGCCTGCAACGTATCCCGCAGCGCCAGCAATTCGCGGTTCCGGGGCGCGAGGTCACCGAGAATCTCGTTTACCGAGCCCCAAAAAGCGCCCTGATCTATATCCGTTCCGGGAAGCGCCTCTTCATTTATGAAGTCGTACAGCGTTTTAGCTACCTGCAGCGAGCCCACAGTAATACGTTCAGTCATTCTATTCCCCTCGGACATCCCAGACGTGGCCCCGTCCGCACCTGATTCTGACGGGGTTTCCGTCAACCGATGGCGGCAGGGTCGCAATTCGCGATAGTAATGTCTACGTGATCCGATTTTTTCCGGCGTGTGTCAAACGCGGAGCGCAAAAAACCCCGGCCAAAAGACCGGGGCAAAACCGACGTCAAATGCAGAATAGTTCGTCCGACGGACCTTTACACGACCCTGACGGTGAACGGCACATCCTTGAACCGGAGCGAATCCGTCTTTGTATAGGCACGGCTGACTTCGGGAAGGCTCGCTTCCGCCGGGCCGCCGTGCGTAGCGTGAAAGACCTTTTGCGCAGTCACGCCGGCGCCGACCGTTGCCGGGTTTCCGGCTGAAAGGGTCGCGCCGGCGGCACCTGCCGTAGAGACCCTTTGCCCGCCCGACGCAGAATTCGTGCTGTCGGACACTTTGTTATCAGTGCCCGGCGCGGAATCTCTCGGTACCCGGTTCCGAATGCCCTGAGGGGCATCGACAGGACGCAAAGGCATCTCTGAAACGGGTGGAGAAATAATCCGCATTAACAGCTTCCTTTTATTGTAGTGAATATTAAATAGTCAATGACGGCATTTTTGTCAATATAGATTTTAAATAACACCGATATCTGGGGGTTTATTATTTTTTATAATTAACTGGTTAATTTTTTTAATGTTAATATATTCTAGTATTCGATATTTACATATATAAAATTTTTTTATTACCCAACACGAAGCACCCGGCGTTAATGAATTCGAAATAGATGGAACCTTATCTTAGCTGCGAAATCCGAGCAGGAAGCTCTGGGTAGTTGCCTTCAAGTAGGAGGTCCATCGGTGCACGACGCCACACATATCATCTCCACAGCGGAAGAACTCGCCCGACTGCGCGCCGCGTTATCGGCTGCGGGCGACGTGGCGTATGATTGGGACCTCACCACAGATGCTATTCACTGGTCAGGAGACGTCTGCAGAGCCCTGGGCATCCCGCATGGGGATCAGCCTATCTCGGGTGCAGCGTTTGCCGCACTTGTATCCCAGGAAGATCTGGCCGCGCATTCTAACTTCCTGACCCGTCTCCAATCCGGGGAATCTCAGTTCGAGTGTGAATACAGGCTCCAATTACCGGAACGCGGAGAATCATGGGTCCATGACCGCGCAAGCGCCGAATTCGACGAGAGCGGAAAAGCAGTACGGCAAATCGGTATTCTGAGATTCATGGATTCCGACCTGTCGCGCGCAGGACGTCGTGAACACCTCGCCAATTTCGATCCGCTGACAGGACACTTCAATCGCGCCCGCCTCCGTGAGGCGCTTGATCACTCCCTTAATTTCACCAAACGCTACGAAGTAAACGGCGCCTATCTGCTCGTCGGCGTCGACAAGCTCACGATGGTGAACCAGGCCCTCGGACATGAAGCCGCGGATGCGGTGCTTCTCGCCATCGGCGACCGGATGGACCGGTGCCTGCGCGCCAGTGACGTTATCGGCCGTGTCGGCGGAGACCGGTTTGGCGCGGTGCTGAGCAACGTACCCGAGGCGGATATAGAGGCGGCGACCGACAAGATTCTCGACGCTGTCCGCAGCACACCGATAGATACGCCGGAAGGCCCTGTTTATGCGACGGTTTCAATCGGTGCGGTTCCCTTCCCCGGCGCGATAAATACATCGCAGGACGTGATGATGCGCGCCGACGCGGCGCTTCAGAAAGCCAAGCAGCAGGGCCGCGACTGTACGTCGATGTACACGTTTTCTGCTGAACAGAAAGAACATCGCAAATCCTGCATCGTCATTGCCGAACAGGTACAGCGGGCGTTGCGGGAAAAACGCCTGCGCTTTGCCTATCAGCCCATCGTTGACAGCGTGACGCGCGAGATAAAACTGCACGAATGCCTGCTCCGGATCGTTCAGCCGGACGGCCAGATCGTTGTCGCTGGCCAGTTCATGCCTGTGGTCGAAGACCTCGGAATGATCCGAAGCGTCGACAGAACCGTTCTGGAGCGCGCCGTCGACGAGCTGAAGCTTTACCCGGACGCCCATATGGCGATCAATGTATCCGGTCTGACCACGACGGATCGATCCTGGATGCGCAGCGCAATCGCAATGTTGCGCGGACGTCCCGACATTGCCGAACGCATGGTGATCGAAATAACCGAAACGGCGGGTCTCGAAGACCTGGAGGCCTGCTGCCGGTTCGTATCGACGCTGCGCGACCTCGGGTGCGAAATTGCGCTCGACGATTTCGGTGCCGGCTACACATCTTTCCGTCACCTCAAGCAACTCGCCGTCAACAAGGTCAAGATAGACGGGTCATTTGTCCGCAAGATCGGCGAAAACCCGGAAAACCTGGTCTTTATTCGAACGCTGATCGATCTTGCCCGCACTTTCGGCCTGGAAACGGTTGCCGAATGTGTCGAGACAGAAGAAGAAGCCGACCTGCTGCTCAACGAAGGCATCCACTACATGCAGGGATATGCCTTTGGGAAACCAGACCTGACGGCGCCATGGACGGCAATCGGCAGCCAGCCTGAGCTTAACGGTTTTGGTATCCTGGAGAGCCGGGAAACACCCGAAGAGACCGCAGATGCCGAAGAGACCGAAGAGGGCGTCCTGCCAGGAATGGCATACCCGGCACCGGCCTGATCAGGCAGACGACGAAGCTCTATTTTTTCGGTGACAGCGAGTTGATCTGTTTCTGCATTGCCTCGAGCTGCGCCTTCAGCATATCGATCGCCTCATCAGGCTCCCGGGACGTGCCCGTTTTATCGGCGGGCGACGCTGCAGAACCATCAGGCGCGGCCGGGCCATCATCACCATTTTGCTGAAACGGCGTCATCATGCTCATGGCCTGTTCAAAAATAGCCATGTTCTTGCGACCCATGTCTTCGAATGACGAAAACGGATAGACCCCGCCCAGCGTATTTTCCAGATAGCCGTGCATCTGCTCGTGGTTCTTGGCGAAGGACTGCATGGTCATATCAAGATATTGCGGCACCAGCCCCTGGAGATTGTCGCCGTAATAGCTGATCAGCTGTCGCAGAAATCCCGTGGGCAGCAGATTGTTCCCCTTGGCCTCCTGCTCAACGATGATCTGCGTCAGCACCGAGCGGGTGATATCTTCGCCGGATTTCGCATCATGAACGGTGAAATCAACACCCTGCTGTACCATCGTTGCGAGGTCATCAAGCGTCACGTAGCTGCTTTCCGCCGTGTTGTAGAGACGGCGGTTTGCATACTTCTTGATCGTAATCACATCGGATACGTCTGCTTCGGCCTTACCTTGCTTGCGGGCCATGACGTTGATCTCCTGAACAACCGGTTACAAATTGAATCGACTGAGTCTCGCACTTTTGTTGCATCGCATCAATCCTTGGATGCAGTGCCGTATATACCGCGAATTCTGGCAACGGCGCGCTTGCTGGCCTATAGTTCCTTATGGCCGACACTCCGGATCCTCAAGAACTTGCCCGCCGGTACCTCGATTTATGGCAACAGCATCTGACCCAGGCGGCGACAGACCCCGACCTTGCCGCGACAATGGCAAAGTTCTGGCAGACCCTGCAATCAGGGATGGCGACCGGTATCCCCGGATGGCCACCGGTCGCGGTAAATACAGGCGCCGCCCACAACTCTGGACCGAACGATGACGCCGTCCGATCAGAATTCACCTCGGAACATGCGTCGGGGTCCGCGCCCGATTCCGCTTCACCTGACAGCGGCGGCGGCAATCTCGACGAGTTGCTCGACCGCATGGCCGCACTTGAAAAACGGCTGGACTCCATGGAACAAAAGCCTCGCAGCAGCGGGAAACGCGCTGCAAAAGGACCTCGAAAACGTAAACCCTGAAGCGTTTTCAGCCGCGCTTTCCGACGAACTGGCCAGACGTCACGACAGCTTCCTGACGGGACTGGAGGCATATCGTTCGCATCCTTTCCACCGCGATATGGCTGAGCCCCCCGCTATCTGGGAATCAGGGCCAACCCGATTGCTCGATTACGGTGCGACGTCGTCGGTCGGCAAATCCGGACGCCCGGTGCTGGTCGTCCCATCGCTCGTTAACCGCAGCTACATAATGGACCTCGCGGAAGATCACAGCTTCCTCAGGTTTCTGTCATCCCGGGGGCTCCGCCCATTGCTGATCGACTGGGGCATACCGGGACCGAACGAGCTCGGCAGATCCCTCAGCAATTACATTGCGGGAGACATGGCATCCGCTCTCGATATCGCCGTGGGAATCGCGAACGACATACCGGTACCATTGATAGGGTATTGCATGGGCGGAACCCTGACCGCCGCCCTTGCCGCGATATCCCCCGGCAAAATTTCGGCACTGGTCCTTCTCGCCGCCCCCTGGGATTTCCATGTCGGGACGGATGGGCCACCCGTCGCGGTCACCGCCGGCCGCGCCGGGCTGGAACAACTGATTTCGGCCGAAGGCTGCCTCTCGGTTGACGCCCTCCAATCCATGTTTTTCTCCATCGACCCGCTACAGGGCTGGACCAAATTCCAGGCTTTCTCGAAAATCGCAGTCGATAGCCGGGCCGCTGAAAGCTTCGTCGCACTGGAAGACTGGTTGAACGATGGCGTGCCGTTGGCAGCCGGCGTCGCACGAGACTGCCTCTTCGGCTGGTACGGCGATAACAGCCCCGCCCGGGGGACCTGGGAAGTATCCGGACAGGCCATCGACCCGGCACGGATTGCCTGCCCGACCCTTGGCATAATTCCGGCGCAGGACCGGATCGTCCCACCGGCATCCGCAAAGGCCCTGATCGACAGCATCCCGAACGCGACCGCCCTGTCGCCCGACGCCGGGCATATCGGCATGATGGTAGGCCGCCGCGCACAAGCACAACTCTGGAAACCTCTGGTCGATTGGCTTGATGGCTGCTGAATCCAGCTGAATCAACAGCCATCAAACGGCTCAACATGGAGAATTCCATCATGTTGCAGCGCAGCAACCTTGGTTGAAGACGCCTCTTTATGGCCTTATATTGATGGTTCTAGCTCGCGTCCCGGACACAGTCGCAACCCGTGTTCTCGCGGACATTCAAAAAAGTAACGGAGGAACACCCCATGACCGAAGTCGTCATCGCAGGCGCCGCGCGCACCCCAGTAGGATCTTTTAACGGAGCGTTGAGTTCCGTTTCCGCATCCGACCTCGGCAAGGTCGCAATTGAAGCCGCCCTCGAGCGTGCAGGCGTCGCGCCTGCAGACGTGTCCGAAGTCATCATGGGACAAATCCTCACAGCGGCCCAGGGCCAGAACCCAGCGCGCCAGGCATCGATCGCCGCCGGCCTGCCGGTCGAAGTCCCCGCCTACGGCGTCAACCAGCTTTGCGGCTCGGGCCTCAAATCCGTCGCAATGGGACTACAGGCAATCCTGAACGGCGATTCAGGCATCGTCGTCGCCGGTGGTCAGGAATCCATGAGCATGGCGCCCCACGCATCCAACCTTCGCGGCGGGACCAAGATGGGCAACACCGAGTTCGTCGACACGATGATCAAGGACGGCCTGTGGGATGCCTTTAACGGCTACCACATGGGCAACACGGCAGAGAACGTTGCCGAGAAATGGCAGATTACCCGCGAAGAACAGGACAATTTCGCCCTCGCCTCTCAGCAAAAGGCTGAAACGGCGATGAACGCCGGAAAATTCCAGGATGAAATTGCCCCGGTTACCTATTCGACCCGCAAGGGTGACGTGACTGTTTCGGAAGACGAATATCCCAAGCACGGCACGACGCTTGAAACACTGCAGAAACTGCGCCCTGCCTTTGATCGCGAAGGCACGGTCACCGCCGGAAACGCCTCCGGCATCAACGATGGCGCAGCGGCGCTGGTCATGATGACCGGGGAAGAGGCCGACAGCCGGAAAATCCAGCCGCTGGCCCGCATCGTTTCCTGGGCGCAGGTCGGCGTCGATCCGGCGATCATGGGGTCCGGTCCGATCCCGGCAAGCCGTGCCGCGCTTGAAAAAGCCGGCTGGACGACTGACGACCTCGACCTCATCGAAGCCAATGAAGCCTTCGCTGCACAGGCATGCGCCGTGAACAAGGACCTCGGTTGGGACACCGCCAAGGTCAACGTGAATGGCGGGGCCATCGCGATCGGTCATCCGATCGGCGCATCAGGGGCGCGGGTTCTGGTGACGCTATTGTATGAAATGCAGAAGCGGGACGCCAAGAAAGGCCTCGCCACGCTCTGCATCGGCGGCGGCATGGGCATCGCCATGTGCGTAGAGCGCGACTGACGCTATTGGAGTATACTCACGACCGGAGCCGGCAGGACTGTGCGCTCCCAAAAAACCGAAAGGTATAACGCCGCTCACCAGGATGGAGGCGGCGCTGGATGAAAAGCAGGAGAGCGATATGTCGAGAGTAGCGATCGTCACCGGCGGTACCCGCGGAATCGGCGGGATGGTTTCCGAACAGCTGAAAGACAAAGGGTACACGGTTGCGGCCATCTATGGCGGTAACGACGAGGCAGCCGAGAAATTCAAAAAAGCGACCGGCATCGCCGTCTACAAGGTCGATGTATCCGATTTCGACGCCTGTCAGGCAGGCATCGCCCGGATTGAAGCCGATCTCGGCCCGGTGGAGATCCTGGTCAATAATGCCGGCATCACCCGCGACGGCACGCTCCACCGCATGAAGGCGGAAAGCTGGCAGGCCGTGATCGATACAAACCTCGGATCGTGCTTCAACATGTGCCGCTCGGTTATCGACGGCATGCGCGAGCGGAAATTCGGCAGGATCGTCAATATCGGCTCGATCAACGGACAAGCCGGACAGTACGGCCAGGTCAACTATGCCGCCGCGAAATCCGGCATTCACGGGTTCACCAAGGCGCTCGCACAGGAAGGCGCGGCCCAGGGCATCACCGTCAACGCCATCGCCCCCGGCTATGTCGACACCGACATGGTGCGGGCCGTGCCCGCCGACATCCTGGAAAAAATCATCCAGCGCATCCCGATGGGCCGACTGGGCCGCGGCGAGGACATCGCGCGCGGCGTGTTGTTCCTTGTCGCCGACGAAGCGGATTTCGTCACCGGCTCGACCCTGTCGATCAATGGCGGCCAGCATATGTACTGACCCCGCAGACCGGGTAAGATCGCCGCATGACGGAGGCGGCATCACATTCTGAACAACGGCGTCGCGCGACCCTGGTGGGAGCGGGCGCCGTTTTTCTATGGGGGTCCCTCGCGATCCTGACGACGCTGACCGGGGAAATACAACCGTTCCAGATCGTCGCGACCGCCTTTTTCGTCGCGTTTCTTCTGGCCCTGATCAAATGGATTATCCGCGGTGAATCCCTGACCGCCCCGTTTCGTCAGACCAGTCTTGCCTGGGCCGTCGGCGTTGGCGGATTGTTCGGATATCATTTCCTGATTTTTCTCGCGCTGAAGATATCCCCGCCGGTGCAGGCCAACCTGATCAACTATCTCTGGCCGCTGATGATCGTTCTGTTCTCAGCCCTGCTGCCGGGCCAGACGCTCCGTCCCCGGCATATCGCGGGCGCCCTGGCGGGATTTTCAGGCGCCTGCCTTCTGGTGACGGGCGGCAACACGCTGATGCCGGCACCGGAATACATCCCCGGCTACGTCGCCGCTCTGGCTGCCGGCCTGGTCTGGACCGGCTACAGTCTCGCCAGCAGCCGGCTGACCTCTGTTTCGACCAACGCCATCGGTGCATTCTGTCTGGTGGCCGCCATTCTCTCAACCGGGGCTCACATATTATTCGAGACAACCGTTACCCCGTCGACGGGCGAATGGGTCGCCCTTGTCTGCCTGGGGCTGGGTCCGGCGGGCGGCGCGTTCTTCCTGTGGGACTGGGGGCTTAAACGCGGCCATGTCCGCGCCCTTGGCGGGATCGCCTATACGGCGCCCCTGTCATCAACCGCCCTGCTGATCCTCTTCGGCCCGGCGGTGCTGACCGCGACAATCGCCATCTCCGCCATCCTGATTATCGGCGGCGCAATTCTCGCCGCGGGCGATTTGCTGCGCCGGGCACCGAGGGATGTTTGATGCGGATGTCTGTTCATGCTTCAGCGTCGGACATCCCGTGACGTCGCCGATCAGGTCCGTTGATGACCCAAAGCGGACATAAGGCTGAGGACCAAGCGGTTCTGATGCGAAGTTGTCACACAGGTCAATCGCTACCTACAGCTTCTCAAATTCGCCACTTAAGTCCTCATCCTCGTAGATGAATTTTTAACGGGGCGGGCCGAAGCGAAAATTGTCTAGCCCCCAGGTTCTGTGCCATTTCTGATTAGAGTTTCCGGTACTGGCG
>ERZ807291.3826-NODE-3826-length-20713-cov-10.793930_pt1 | contig 20713 bp, 27 predicted proteins | sample MGYA00521257_ERZ807291 | MGnify/ENA primary metagenome ERZ807291 (study PRJEB31413, sample SAMN03169783) | marine metagenome | biome: Marine; feature: Water; material: Subsurface seawater | place: North Sea | collected 2011-04-28 | depth 1 m m ... | reverse complement strand
GTGATACATATTTTACAAGTTTGTATAATGAATATAGAGAGTAATATAATTTGATTTTTTATAACAATTATTAGTGTATAAAAGATGATACTTTGATTATTATGAAAATTAAATTAGCACTCATTCAAAAAGATAAAGTTATAAATACGAAACCATTTAAACCAATAAAACCACGTAGATCATCTAGAAGAAAAATACCAATCAATTGTAAAAAAAAACTATTCAAAGAAAAAGAAAAATTTATTGAATCTGTATATGACAAATGTTTATATGATAAATATATATTTTATGAATCCTTATTTGAAGACAAAAATTATCCCATAATAGACAATGAAGGTATATATGTAATTGATATAATTAGTGATGTAAAATTACCAAATCTTTCAAATACTGATAATGTTGTGCAACAATTTGTAATTTAAAAACAATCATATTTCAAAACATATGCTAAAAGCGATAATCCCCCAATAGTTGTAACATTGCTCATAAATGGATAATATTCTTTATCAGATGGTGGAAAATGATACAAATAAGTTGCTAAAATTGTAAACAATGCTATTATTAAACAAGCTATACTACCATATATACTATATTTTTTATCATAAATACTATACATAATAATTAATGGACAGAAAAATTGTATACATATAGCAATTATTATAGACATCATATAAAATACTTGTGGCATATTGAATAATTTATTATCGAATTTTTTACCAAATCCTTTAACAACATCTTGATAATTTACAATTTTTGAAAATGATGATAAGAAAAACATAATTGTTAATAAAAAAGCAATAAAATATTTTATCATTATAATATATAAATATAAATTATTTAAAGATATATATAAATGATATAATCATAAAATGATGAAACTAACTTACTTTAATGTTCGCGGTCTTGCTGAAACAACGCGAATGCTTTTTGCTGTAAATAATCAAACTGGTGATAGGGAGGAATATGAAGATTTTCGTTATCCACTAGAAGTAATTGATATGAAAACACATCAAATGACAAAAGATGAATTTGATAGTGATAAAAGTGATGGTAAACTGGTAAAATCTCTAAATAAGGTACCATTTCTTGAAGTAGATGGACATGTAATTCCTCAATCAAAAACGATTGAACGTTTTCTTGCTCGTAGATTTGGATTAATGGGAAATAATGAATATGAAAGTGCACATATTGATAGTATTTGTGAATGTGTTCGTGATTTCAAAGATATGTATCAAAAGGTGCGTGTAGCAGAAGATGTAGATACAGCTATGAATGAATGGTTTACTGTAACATTAATTGAACGCCTAACACTATTAGAAAATTTACTAAATGACAATAATTTTAGTGTAGGAGATAAACTGAGTCTTTCTGATATTGTATTATATTCATTTATTACAAATTTTTTTGATAATAAAGAAGCAAGTATGAATGCAACATTAGCAGCACCTCGTCTAAGAAAGATTGTAACAATGGTAGGTGAATTACCTGAAATTAAAGAATGGTTAGAAAAACGACCAAAAACTAATTTTTAATCTAATATATAATATATGATGAAAAAATGTGGTGGAAAAAGAAAAATACCAAAAAAATATACTGTAGGATTATCATCACGTGATAAAAATAAACAAAATAAAGCATTAAGAACGGCAAGAAAATCATATAAACGGGGAAAATATATAGATAGACCAAAATTAAAATCGTATAAGAAAAAAGAAAGTGGATGGACGGCAAAATTTCATAAACGTTATCCAAATGCTAAAACTGTTCCACAAATTGCTAGGGCAACTGGTATACCATCTAAAGCACTAAATGCTGTTAAAAAAAAAGGAATGGGGGCATATTATAGTAGTGGTAGTAGACCAAATCAAACAGCACAAAGCTGGGGGAAAGCTCGGATGTACAGCTATATATTAGGTGGACCAACAAGAAAAGTTGATCGAGAAATAACAAAAAAATACGATGTTAAATTTTAAATATATTATATAATAAATGGGTGATACATATCATTATAATGTTCCGGGAATAGTAATTCATACGATACATTTAATATTTGGTATATGGTTAGCATATATTGGATACAAAAAGATCACAAATCAAAGTATAAGTGATTATAATTATCCAATATTAATAGGATTAGGATCACTTGTAATAGTTTATTTTATACATTTATTGTATAAAAATTGGAGTAAAACATGGAATTATGCTTTTGGTATTCCTAATTATTTAATACATATTATACATATTATAAATGGTATATTATTATTATCTGTTGGATTAAAAATATTAAATATGAACGATATAGTGAATATGTATTTTATCATAAGTGGTTCAACTGCTGCATTATATCATTTACATTTATTAGTATTCAAACACTAATATCAAGACAATTACACTGTGGATATTTTTCATATAATTTTTCTATACTTAATTCTTTCATTTTTGCTTCAATCATAATATCTATATGGACACCATATTTTTCTGGTATTTCCAATAAATATTTTGGTAATATTTCAATATAATCACTATGTTTACCTATTTTACCATCACCTTGTTCAGATACATGAAATTTAGGTTTTATGTCCCTACGTTTCCATGTTTCTAATATCAATGGTATATAATATTCAGGTTTTTCAAATTCTACATCCGGATGTAATAATTTATGACATTCAAAATGATGTGTATCAAATACTACTGGAACACCACACCGATCACTAATTTCTAAACAATCCGTAATACTATATGATTTTTCACAATTTTCTAATACTAATCTATTTTTAATATTTTCTGGTAATGTATTATAGTTTTGTATCCATCGTTCTTTTGTACCAACCATATCACCATAAACACCTCCACCATGAATTACCATAACTGAATCTTTGCCCATTTCCATTAAATCCAATACATCAGCATGATATTGTAAATCTGCTATGGTTTGTTTTAATACTTTTGCTCTGGGTGTACCTAATACATTAAATTGTCCAGGATGAAATGTTAATCTATGATTGTAATCTCTTGCTTTTTGACCAATCTGTTTTAATAAAGGTATCGCAAAATCATAATCATAATCTGGAACTTTTGGATTTGTTTTATGCATGAACATTTCACTTGATAAACGAAATACTTTTATACCACATGATTCATTCCAATCAATCATATATAGTAAATCTTCCAAATTTTTAATTATACGTGTTTTTAATTCTTCTATTCCACGTTCATCTATTATTCTTACAATAATACGTCTACTGGCATATATTGGTGGTTTACATTTTTTTAAACTTGTATTCATACAACATAAACCAAGTTGAACTGGTTTATTTGTTGACATATTTATAAGATTATGATAATCTTTCTACTTAAAGAAATAAGATATATATAATTTCAAATTTATTGGAGTAGTTCACTATAACTATTAAATCTATTATGTAGTAAATTATTCATATAAAATATTTCTCCTTGTTGTTCTATAATTAAATTTTTACAAAATTCAATCATATATGAGTGTGTAGTATGTAATAATAATCGTTTGCTCATATCAATTGCTACTTGATGATGTGGTATCATATGTTCTAAATAACTAGTATCATTTATTTCCATATGTTCCATGTGTTTCATATGATCATTTGGTTTAAAAAATAATGGATTGCATCCACCATTCTTAGGTTTTGATTTGATGGGTTCAAACATATCTAATTTTGTAACTTTATGATTATATTTACCTTTTTCATCTGTTGATAAATTATCACTCATATTTTTAAAATAATGATCCATTTCATATATTTCAAATTCTTGATTTCTTATAATTTTTCTAGATAATGCTAGTATATCTGGATTTTTACTAATTGGCATTAATAGTTTACTCATATCAATTGCAACTTGATGATGTGGTATCATATGTTCTAAATATTCATTATCACTTAATATATCCGTACAAGGATTACTCATATATATATATATATATATATATATTATATTATACTATTATATTATACTATTCCAATCACTATATTTACTTCTCAAATTATCATATTTTTCTCTTAAATATTTACTATTATTTTTATCATAACATTGTTTGACCATACTATCTACGCCATCTATAATTTGATCATTTGGTTTTCCATCTTTTTTTAAATATTCATTACCATTCCAAGTATTCCAATTACCTACATAACTTGGATCTAATGACATATCTGGTATAGAATCACATACTAATTCGTTTCCATCACCTTTACCTTTTGCTTTATATAGAGCCCAAGCACCTAAACACATACAATGATTATTTCCAACTCTACCTTCTGACCAATCGCTTTGTCCTGTTTCGGTAGAAAAATCACCACGTTCTTCTGTAACATTCATACAAATTTGATGTACACCTCCTCCCTGTTCACTACAATATCCTTCACTATCCCAACTACCAGGTTCATTGCTAGTTTTACAAGATTTTAATGGTTCACCATAAATATTTTTTAAACTACTATGATCTTGCACACCAACACTAAATTCATCATTCTCTTTACATACTAATGATAATTTAACAAATATATCACCCATACCACCTTGTAAATCATCTGGCATAGTATCCATTCTCTTTTTACATTTTTTTAAAACATCACTTATATCATCACTTTCTGTAGCAATTTTAGTATCATAAAATAAGGCAAATATTAATCTACCATTTCTAGAATATACACCATTTTGTGTTTTTCTATTTTTACAAGTGAAACTGCTTACACTTTCTGGTATTTTAGATATATTGCAACATGGGTCTGGAATAGTTAATACATCATATGTAACACAAGTATCATTTAAATTCGCATCATATTTATCAACCCTAGCATATTTCATAATATCACATAAACATGGCCAACAACATCTATAATATTTTCCATAAATGTCATTATCATCTAAATCTTTGACTATTACATAATCAAAAACATTTTCACGTTTAGGATCAACTGGTGAACCACTTACACCACAATAAAAACTATTATATAATTCAAAATCATGTTTACTCAAATTCATATCAACAATATGTTTGAAAAATTGTGGACCACCACTATTACGATTTCTGTCGGGAAAGATAGTATTAAAATCTTTCATTAATTTTTCATATTTTTCACTGCGTTCACTCATATCAGTATCATTCTCAATATCTAATGTGAATCCTTCAATACAATTATTACCAAAACTATACATTAATATACATAAAAATGATAATAATAATATTATAAAAATAGATGACTTTATAATATTTTTTTTATTTAATTTCATATAATATATATATTATATATATATTATATATAATATAATATATATGATTGAAAATATTACATTTTTACATTTTTTAACAGCAACATTAATAATTGAAACATTTATGTTGTTTTTATTTCGTTTTACAAAAAGTCCATTTACTGGTATAGCAATTAATAGATGGTACAATAATATTGGTATAATTGCTGTATTATTAGATATAGTATCTGTATTAATAGGTTTTTATTTAGCAAAGTTTTTATATCAATATTTAACCCATAATGGATATATGAATAAAGATTATGAATTATGGAAATTTTTAGGATTAGTATTAATGATACAAATATTACATGATTTTGGATTTTATTTTACTGTTATACAAAACACAAGTAGCGGTATGAATCGCGTCATAGATGAATTTAAAAGTTATGCTAAAAGTGTTGGATCAGGCGCTGTAATAGGTGATTCATTTATGTATTTAGTAGCAACTCCAATATTATATTATTTAGTCACAAAAAATAGCAATGATACTAATATATTTATTAATTTAGTGGGTTTGTATTTAATTGGTTATTTTTTACATCAAAAACCAATAATTAAAATGTAAATATATAATATAAATGAAAGTTGTTATAAAAAAATCAACAAATCCAAAAAAAAAATATATGGCAATATTTACAGATGAAAAAGGTAAAAAAGTCAAAACAACACATTTTGGTGCTACTGGTTTTTCTCATTATCCTATTCATAAAGACAAAAAACGTAAAACAAGATATTTAACTAGACACAAAAAACGTGAAAACTGGTCAAATTATATGAGTGCTGGAGCATTGAGTAGATATATATTATGGGGTGAACCAACATTGAGAGCAAGTATACAAAAATACAAAAAAAGATTTAATTTAAAATAATCATATAATTATGAATCTATTACTATATATAATATTTGTAACAACAATATTTATAATATATGTTGAATATAGTGTAACCGGTATATTATTTAGACCGAATAGTTTAGGAAAGTTGTCAACAAATTTATATAGTCTATTCAGTTATTTATTAAACCCATTATACAATAAATTTTTATGGCAACCACAATTATTAGATGTGAATTATATATTTGTATTAGGGATTAGTTTATTGTTATATATTTAGATGGTTTACCATCTAATCTACTTTCATCAACCGGGGGGGATAGAGCAATCACATAATTTGTATCATTTAATATACTTTTAAGAAAATCTTTATAATTTTTTGCGTCTTTATAATATTTTGTAATAATATTATCTATATCTTTTTGAATAACATCATATTTTATTTTAATATATAAAGCTACACTTTTACCAACTAAATTAAAAGGGTTTGAATTATTTCCATTATCTATATAAGCATATAAATCTAACTGATTCTTTTTTTTGAGTGAGCCTGGTTTATGAACATTATTAGTATAATATGGTTCAAGGCTACCACCTCCACGGTAATCGCGATCAATGCTATCATAATCATAAAAATCAGTTATATATTTTGCAGATTCTATTTTATTCATAGTTTTAAGTTTTTTATTAAAACACACATTTTGTATTTTATTCATACAGAATGTATTCATATTTAATGTATATTTACCATTAATATTATATGGGTTGCCTGGTATATTCTGAATTTGTACAGTTATACTAGATGGAAAAAAAGGATCATTTTGTTCTATACATAATGATGTATTATTAGTCATACCATTACATGTTCCCTCAATTGGATCGTATGTACATTTGTATTTATCTAGTTGTCTTGTATCTACATTACGAGAAATAAATGAATTTTCATCACACCTCAATTCATCGGTACTATAGTTATTACAATCAACTCCTATCATATTTAAATTTAATTCTGAACAATCATTTTGACCACCAACACTAAATCCATCCCTACATCCACAATTTGATAAACTATAAAACAAAAATATAGCAATCAAAAATAACAATAAATACTCAATTTTAACCATTATATATTATATAATATATAAAATAATAAAAAATTATTATATAATTTATTGTTATTTTTAATATGAATATATGTAATTAATAATCTAACCAATATTTAGGTTCCGTCCATTCAGATTTTTTATCACAGAAATTATGGTAATAATACTCATTATACTCTTTTGAATGTATTCTATACCATCTATCCTTTGGTTTTGGTATCCAACCGGATATGCCTGGTGTAGCAAATCCCATAGTTCCTGGTGGATTTGGCATATTTGGATATTTTGCTTGCCATTCTGCTGGAGTTTTGTGAAATCCATCAGCATGCCTCAGTAGTGTATCGCTTGTTTTTTGAATCGGTTTTTGTTTTTGTTTTTTAGGATAAAGTTTCTTATCAATCAAACTGATTGTTAAATCACTTTTAGTTTTGAATTTATTGTCTTTATCTAATACTGCTTTTTCTGAAGTAATAGTTTGTTCTAATTTTTTCATTTGTTCAAATAAATTTTGTAATTCTTTTTTCTTTTCTGATAATTCATTTTCATTCTTCACTAAATCGCGAGTCTGTTTTTTGATTTTTGATTTTCTTTTAGTATTCATCTTTTCAAGTGTGACTTTTTTGAATGATTTATGGTTTACTTTAACCTCATCTGCTTTTAAAGTTTCTGGAATATAATGATTCAGATTTCTACACAAATTAACTGTGCTAAATCCATCTTTTTTGTTTAATTCTTCATGAATAGATTTACAATAATCATAATAATGTTGTTGAACATTTCTAGTTTGTTCTTGAACCCATGTAGTATCTTTATATTCTGGATGTGAATTAGAGATTACACGCAATGATAAAAATTGATGAAAATCGGGTGATTTAATATTTGCCAAACATGGACAACCGGTAAATCCACCATCAATAAAACGATTTGTTCTTTGTTGACTTGAAGGAAACCAATAAATTGGCGACACTTTTTCAATATTTTTTTTACCATTACGATGACACATATGAATATGAATACTATCATCTGTTATCCTTAAATCTCTTGTTCTAGAATACAATATCTTCCAGATTTCATTATTATCAAATACTTCATTCAATCTTTTTGAAACCATTGATAAATTCCCAACTTCTTTAATACCAATAAATTTCATAATAAAACTAACAAACACAACGTATGGCATGTCATCCAATGATTTGCGAACCATTGGTTTCTATCTTTTCTATAAATAAATATTAGTCTATCTTAATTTCAAATTACAATAGGAAAATAGATTTTATTCAATAAATATGTTTAACACTATTTAAAAATATATGCTATTAAATTAATAATATGAAAGATTTGTATAGTTTATTAGGAGTAGATAAAAATGTTGATGATAATGCACTTAAAAAAGCATATCGTAAAATGGCGGTAAAACATCATCCGGATAAAGGAGGAGACGAACAAAATTTTAAAGATATTAGTGAAGCATATGAAATATTAAGTGATCAAAATAAACGTAAAACATATGATTTAGGAGGGTATGATGCATTAGAAGGTGGTGGTATGGGTGATCCATTTGGTGCTTTTGAAAGTATGTTTGGTTCTATGGGAGGTATGAGTAGTATGGGTGGCATGCCAGGAGTATTTATGTCCGGTGGTAATCCTTTTGAAAATATGATGGGTGGTATGGGTCCAAATAGACAACAAAATAATATAAAAGTTCATGATGTTGAAGTAACATTAGATGATTTATATGTTGGTGCTAAAAAAATTATTAAAGTTGATTGTAATCATAAATGTATAGATTGTATTGGTAATGGATATTTACAAAATGGCAAACAATTATGTGATGGATGTCAAGGAACTAAATATATAAATCAAACTGTTAGAATGGGTCCAATGATTCAACAAAGTCGTAGACCTTGTCATATATGTAATCAAAAAGGATATACTATTATACCAGGATATGAATGTAAAAAATGTGATATGAAAGGTATTATACCACAAACTAAAAGATATAATTTAAATATTAAAAAAGGAAATGTAAATGGAAAAGATATAGATTTGAAAGGTAAAGGTGATTATATACCAGAATTAGATATTATAGGCGATTTAAAGATACGTTTGCGTGAAGTAGCACATCCTAAATTTCAACGTAAAAATAATGATTTGTTTATAAAATTAGAATTACCATTAGAAGAAGCATTATGTGGAACAACATATCGATTAAAACATTTAAATGATAAAGATGTTTATATTGATATTGATAAAATTGTAAAACCAGGACAAATAATGAAATGCGATGGTTTAGGTATGCCATTATTAACTGATAATGGAACAATATATGGAAACTTACTAATCAATTTTGATATCGTATTTCCATATAGATTAAAAGGAGAACAAAGAGATGCATTAAGAAAAGTGTTTGATTTAAAAGATGTATACGGTGATAAATCAACACATAATATAGAATATTATAAAAGTATAGATGAGTTGAATAATGAAAGGGATGAAGAAGATATGCCACAGGGAGTTCAATGCGCACAACAGTAGTGACAAACAACAATAGCATTGTGTTAAGCAATAAAATTATATTAATACAAAAAAAAAATATATATATATTATAAAATTAATTAATACAAAAAAAAAATATATATATATAAAATTAATTAATACAAAAAAAAAATATATATATATAATATAATGCTTGACTTTGATTTTAGTGTTGAACATGTTTTAATGTTTATGATTGCGATATTATTACTATTAATATTATTTAAAAAAAATAATACTTGTCAAAGAATTTGTAACGATGGTTTTAAAGTTGGAGGGCAAATTAATGTACATACCGGATTTGGTGGTGGTGGAGGTGGATTTGGTCTTCCTTCTTTTATAAAACCATCGCCACCACCTCCACCTTCACCACCACCTCCACCTCCACCTCCACCTCCACCTCCACCACCACCAGCAGCACAAGGACGTCTTCCTTTACCACAAACAGAAGTAGAATGTAATGATTATTTTAATATATTAGGTGTTATATGTCCTGAAGATAATGTAGATAATAGGTGCTGTAATGGAACTAATAGTTTATATGGATTAAATAGTTTAAGTGGATCTTGTCTTTTATCATTAGCAGATTCTAGTAGTAGTACTAATATGACATCACAACAAGAAATAATATTAAATAACTATAATATTTGTCAAAATAATTTTCCAGATATAAGTGCTGGAAATAGTATATTTACAGTTTTTACTGATGAAAATAATGAGATTCCACCAATATATGTTCCTATTTTACAAAAATTAGAAATGATACATAGGAAAACAGGAAAAAAAACTTATGAAATTATAAGTGGTAGCGATCTTGAAAAATATAATAGATGTATGAATTATGTAAATTGGTCTAAGCAAAATAATATGAATTTATATACACATGAAAATGATAGTGATGGTTTTACAGTAGGTGGTCAACCGGTGCTGCACCCTGGTCCAGTATTCGGCACTATTATATTAGCAATTGGTGCTGGAGTTACTTGTACTCAATATTTTAAAAGTGGAAAAGATGAAGATAAAACCAATTGCAAGTTATTATCTAAAACATTTGTTTTCGGTTGTTTTATGTGTTGGGCAACGTCAGAAAGTCCAGAAAAATCTAATATTGCAAGAAGATTAACTCGTGATCAACTTGTCGATATAAATGCCCGGCTGACCCGGGATCTAGATGCCGATCCAGTAAATTTAGATAGACCACCTACAATTATATCAGATGAGCTTGCAGAACAATTAAGCCAAAGACAAATCGATGAATTAGAAAATCATAGAGACCCAACAGTTGAATTAACAGAACAACAAGAAGAACAAGTCCAAATGACAAGTGTAGTAGAGGCTAATGAAGGAGCCTCAGTATATGGTATAGAAGGAGCATTACTAGAAGAAGCAGAAGTAGTAGGAGAAGTAGATGAAGAATTATTAGAAGGTCCTGAATAAATTGCATTAAACAGCAATAATGATAAAAATAAACTAAATTTTCAATATATACATACTATCACTTTCTTTAATTAAAAATATTTTTTTATCACCTGCATCCGTTTTCAATATTTCCCAGCTTTCTTTACCCATCATTTCAATAATTTTTTCTACATGTAAAAATATGACATCAACATTGTTTTTTATTTTATCACATTGAAAATACAATAAACCTGTATTATGTATTTTTATACTTTCATCATAAATTTCTACTAATTTATCATGATTAAATTTAATAAACTTGTCAATAAAATCTGGTAAATTACTAATATTTTGAACATTCATTTAGTATAATGTATATAAAAACAAATAGTATTAAACTTAACTTTCTAATGATCTTCGTATTGCTTCATCAACTTCTCTATCAGAAAAACCATCTCTAACAGTATCTACAGCAATATTAGGAAAAAGTAAATTAGGTAACATATTTGTTTCATTTGGATTACTTGAAATAATATTAACATTATTTCTACGATTTATTGCTTGAAGTAATATTTCTTCAATATTAGGTAATGGTGGTTGTTCTGTATTTATCGGTTCTCCTGTTGGTTCATCTGTTTGTCCTGCCTCAGTCTGTTCTTCAGATTTAGGAAATTCACAACGACACATAGGACAAGTATTATTCATACTTAACCAAGGTAATACACCATCACAATTTTCATTTTTAATATGAAAGTAATGTTTATGAGGTTTACATGGTAATTCAATGCATTTATCATTCAATTTAAATTCTTCTTGACATATACTACATGATAAACCATTTTTTACATCATCTTCAGTAATATACATTTCATTTAAATTTTCAATAAACTTATTACACGTTGGTATAGATTTAATATTTTGTTCATCAAATGTAGACTGTAAAATATCATTTTCATTTGTTGGAATCATTTGAATACTTCTCATCATTAATCTTATTAATGGATGATTTTCTAGATCCATATTATCGTATTCTGTATCACTATTGTTTTCCATAATATACTAATACATATTAAAATATTTTAAAGTATTAGAAACTTAAACTAAATAATATATATGATATTATTGCTAATATTAAACTGTTTCTCCAGGCATTCTTATAATTACGATAAAGATCCGTCCATGCACTGACTTGCTCCCGTTCTGTCAAATGATATAACATAAAATCACTTTTAGGATAAAAATAATAAAATGTTAATTTAGTGACTAATACAATTGCAACAAATTTACAAACTTTAAATTTATCCTCACTATAAATATAAATATAACTGAAACCTAATAATAAACCTAATATCATGCCAAAAATATAAATACGAAATCTTTCTAAAATGATGCTTTTATACTTTTGTTTTTGATCATCATTTAATGTTAATAAAAAGTCATCTTTTTTATCTATAAAAAAATGCATTAATATGCTCGATAATAATAATATAAATGCTATAGCACAACTTATAATCTTGAACATTATATATTAAAGAAATAAATTAAAAATCCGAATAACCGCTCACAACAAATCCATCACTACTTACGACAAAAGTATTTTTAATTCTGTCACTAACTTTAAACTTTTCAGCAATTGTAGGTGTTGGTGTTGGTGTAGGAGTTGGTGTAGGTGTTGGTGTTGGTGTTGGTGTAGGAGTTGATGTAGGAGTTGGTGTTGTTGGTGTTCGTGCGGCCGGGTCTGGGTCTGCTGGTGGTGATGATGAAGTATCTATATTTTTTATACAATTTTTTTCAGTATCATTACAAATTTTACAACCAGATGCATTATTAAAAATACAATGAGGATGTTTTATACAATATTCCTTACTTGTAATATATTTACAATCGTTTGGATTTCTATCATAACACATTTTATAATCATATTCACAATTTTCTTGATTATTACATTTATTTTTATGCATAGATTGACATTGTTTACGTGATTTATCTATTTTACATTTTTTATTACCGTTATCCCATATACAATAACTTATACTACTACTACAATTTTCTTTTGTATTATTTTTATGACAATCATAAGATACACATTTATTTTCATAAGCATTATATACTTTTCTTCTACCACAATTAGGAACACAAGTTTGTTTACCATTATCCCATATTAAATCTGGATTACCTAAACAATCCTGGCTGATTGTTTCGCCCGCACAAGGTTCACCAGCGTCAATGGTAGATCTTATAACACATTTACCAATTCTATCTGCAGATGTTTCCGTACACCAAACTTCATCATTATCAACATCACATCCATATTTATTATATTTATAATTCGGAGAACCATCGCGATTAACAGGGCATTTAATTTGATATTCTAGTTTATCTACACATTCACCTCCTCTGTCATCAAAATTAGCATTACACCATTCTAAGTTTGGTTTTTTTTCACCAGTAGTTTTATCACTACATCTTTCATCAATATCATTATCTTTAATAGTTATATTATCTGGTGTATTACAATTATTACCTTTCCATCCAGCAGTACAATTACATCTATATTGTTGCTTATCTGGTCCAAAACTTTGACAGCTACCACCATGCATACATAAATTGGGATTTACATTACATATAGAATTTTCTTCTAATAATTCTTCATTTTCTTCTTTAATTTCTTCTTCTTCTTGTGTTTCTATATTCTCTTCTATATTTTTAAAATCATTTATTGTGAAAATAAAAAATATAATTATTGCGAATATATCAATAATTGTAATACCAATTAATAAACTACTATTTTGATTCTCATTATTATAATTTATTGTTAACATAATTATACAGATTATAAATACTAATAATATAAATGATAATAGGAATGAATTAAATAATGAATCTGAAATATAATTTATATAATTATAATTAGTATTAGATGTATTAATATCAGACATATATTAAAAGAAAATATTTTAATTTAGTAATTAATCAATTTCATCAATTGTTGGATCATTTTTTTCTGGCATATTACTCATATCTGGCATATTACTCATATCTGGCATATTACTCATATCTGGCATATCTTCATGTAGTTTTGACATTACTGGTTGAACTTTAGTATTAAATTCATCGCGTTTACTATTATATTCTTCTACAGTATATTCAGTATCATTATTATACCATGTTTCATATTCCTCAATAGTAGATTTAACACTTTTAATATCATCTTCACTACATTTTTCTTTTATTTTATCATTTTCTACTGCAGTTTTTGTTTGAAATAATAATCCCTCAAATTCATTTTTTGCATCAATCTTTTCTTTTAATTTCAAATCATCTTCCTTAAATTTTTCTGCTTCTTCTACCATGCGTTCAATATCTTCAGCAGATAAACGTCCTTTATCATTTTCAATTGTAATATTTTCACTCTTTCCACTGCCTTTTTCTTTTGCTTCAACTTTCATAATACCATTCGCATCTAAATCAAAACTTACTTCAATTTGTGGAATACCTCTTGGTGCTGGAGGAATACCCTCTAGTTTAAATGTTCCAAGCATATTATTATCCTTTGTCATTGTTCTTTCACCTTCATATACTTGAATTAATACACCTGGTTGATTATCTTCATATGTTGAAAATGTTTGAGACTTATTTGTTGGAATTGTTGTATTACGTTCAATTAATTTTGTCATTACTCCACCAGCAGTTTCAATACCAAGAGATAATGGTGCAACATCAAGTAATAGTAAATCATTTGCCTTATCATCTTCATCTATAGTTTTTCCAAGAATTGCTGCTTGAACTGATGCTCCATATGCTACTGCTTCATCTGGATTAATACTTTGACATAATTCTTTTCCATTAAAGAAATCACTTAATAAACTTTGAACTTTTGGAATTCTTGTACTACCACCAACTAATACAATATCATTTACTTCACTTTTACTCATTTTAGCATCACTTAATACTTTTTGAACTGGATCAATACATTTTTGAAATAAATTCATACATATTGCTTCAAACTTGGCACGTGTAATACTAGTAAAAAAATCAATTCCTTCATATAATGAATCTAATTCAATTGATGCACTTGAACCACTTGATAATGTGCGTTTAGCACGTTCACAAGCTGTTTTTAAACGTCTCATACTTTTTTTATTTTCACTTATATCAAGATTATTTTTACGTTTAAATTCACCTTTAAAATGATTTACTAGTAAATTATCAAAATCTTCGCCACCAAGATGTGTATCACCCGCAGTTGCTTTAACTTCGAAAATACCATCCTCAATTGATAATAAACTTACATCAAATGTTCCTCCACCTAAATCAAAAATCAAAACATTGATTTCATCACCTTTTTTATCTAATCCATAAGCAATTGCTGCAGCAGTCGGTTCATTAATAACTCTAAGAACATTTAATCCAGCGATTTGTCCAGCATCTTTAGTTGCTTGACGTTGTGAATCATTGAAATATGCGGGAACTGTAATAACAGCATCAACTACATCATAACCAATATAAGATTCGGCAATTTCTTTCATTTTAACTAATATCATTGATGAAATTTCTTCAGGGTGATATGTTTTAGATTCACCCATATATTCTATTTTAATTTTTGGTTTACCATTATCTTCAATTACATCAAATGGAAATCCATTAATTTCATTTTGTAATACTGGGTCATCAAATTTACGACCAATTAAACGTTTCGCATCATATACTGTATTTTCTGGATTCATACTAGATTGATTTTTAGCACCATCTCCAATTAAACGTTCGCTTTCTGTAAATGCTACAAATGATGGAGTAGTTCTATTTCCTTGATCATTTGCAATAATTTCACAACGATTCTCTTTCCACCATCCAACACAACTGTATGTAGTCCCTAAATCAATTCCAATTGCTGCTTTTTTACTCATCCTCGATATTTATTATATATTCTTTATTTTTAAGTATCTTATCTAGTTCTGATAATATAATATCAACAATTTCTTTTTTTATTGGTTTGTATTGTAAATCTAACATTTGTTGAATTTTTTTAACAAACAAATATTCAATATTACTACTATAATAAATGTTTTCCATAACTATCTGATAATTGTTTTTTTATGTAAATTAAAAATCAAATTTTAAAACTTAAAAATTAATGTAAATATAATATAAATGAGACATATAACAAAAATAACAAAAATAAAAAAATATCGTAAAGCAAATATACCAAAAGCATTAAGAGAACAAGTATGGTTACAAACATTTGGAAAAATATATGAAAATAGTTGTCATATAAAATGGTGTAGTAATATCATAAATGTATTTGATTTTCAAGTTGGACATGATATTCCTGAAAGTAAAGGTGGGAAATTAACAATAGATAATTTAAAACCAATATGTAGTAGATGTAATCTTTCAATGGGGAATAATTACAGTATTGAAGAATGGCAGAAATTTAATGGAGATACTATATCTAAACCACTTAAATGTAGAGGTAAAAAATGTATAAATTAATTTTAGTTTTTTATATATAATTATATTATAAAGATGAGTTATACACAAAATATAAATTATCAAGAAACATGTAATTATATTAATCCAGAAAAAGACAATGCCATATCAATGTTAAAAACATGTATCAATGATCCTAATTATACTTCACCTAAAAAAGATTTGAATCCAAGTGATTTTTGTCATGGTAAAAGTGTAGAAAATATAGATTATAAATATGGTGATAATTTTCCATTAGAAAATTTAAAACATAATAAAACGGATGCTATAAATTCTAAATCTCATATAAATAATGTTCAACATGATTTAATAAATTATTTATCAAGTGATAATAAAAAGTATATACTAGATTTAAATAATGATAATGGTGTAAAATTTGATACTTACTGGAATCCAAATGGTTTGCAAACAAATAAAGTAGAATTCAAAGATTCAAAACCAAATTTTCCAAATTTTTTACCACCTAAAAAAATACCATTTCAAAAAAAAATGGATGATTTTAAATTATCAGAAGACAATAAAGTTATTGAAGGATTTGTTCCAGGTGATTTTAACAGTGATAATGGTCCGGGAGAACAATATATTAAAGTATGTCCGGATGAATACAAATTAGAAAATGGTATATGTGTAAAAAAATGCGATCATTGTAATACAAATTATGATAATAGTGATTACACTGATATATGCTATCCTTATAATTATGATGGTATTGATAATTTTGGTAGAATTATGTGTTCTACTACTAAAAAAGTAAATGAAGATACTGTAAGAATATCTACTCAATTAAGTAATATAAATAGTAAAGAACAATTATTCTCACACCATGATAAAAAAACTATTTACAATATTAACAACTACTACTTGTAAATAATTATCATTTGTAAATAAAAAATAATTATTAAATTATTTTTTTTATTTTTTTTATTTTTTTATTTTTTATTTTGAATTTTGAATTTTTTATTTTTGAATTTTGAATTTTTTATTTTTGAATTTTGAATAGTGTAGATGATTACCATCCGCCTGCGGCATGATCAACATCATCATCTTTGTCAGCATCAGCATCAGAATCAGCATCTTTGTCATCATCAGCATCTTTGTCATCATCAGCATCAAAATCATCATAATCATCATAATCATAATCTTCTTCTTCTTCATCTGAATTTTCTTTGACAAACTCAATGATCATTTCTTCGATTTTGAGAATGTCTTCACGAGTTCCACCAAGGTATGAGACTTTAAAGATTATATCACTGTCTTCAGAGATAATATCGCCAATGACACGATACATGAACACATCTTTGTCAAAGTCATCAATGTTGACATAAACTTTTTCAACTTTGAGGGTGTCAGCAATCTTTTTCCTGAATGCATTGATGATCTCACCACCATTGCCGATGAATCGTCCAATCTCCAGATTTTCATGTACATTCATGCGAAAATAAAAGTTTTGTCGGTATACTTTTTCAGCAGTTTCTTCTGATTTCTTTTCTTTCTTCATGTCCTTCTTCTTGATTTTGATGAACTTGTTGATTGATTTGGCAGATTCTGTAATCTTTTCTTGAATGCATTTGATGAGAAGAACATTCGCTGCACCGAGTTCTTTGATGTCGCTCCATGTAGCGTATGGAAACGGTTCAGCAACATCATCTTGATATTCGAATTTGATCTTGAGAGATTGAATCTTGATTTCACCCTTCTTGACTTTGTCGATGATCTCTTGGTGTGTCGTGTCCTTGAGTTTCTTGAAGTCTTCAATCGAGGGTTTGATGATCTTGTTGACAAGATTCTTTCCACCTTTTCCGACAAGAAGAGAGATGCTCTTCTTGTCATCAAGTTGGAACTTGAAGTTGTGAACGGTCATTTTGGATGCCATCTTTGAATTGAGTGTTTGTGAATTAAAGGGATGAGAAATACCTTTGCACTATTATGTTTTTTGTAATACCAAATAGTTTATTATTTAATTTCAAATTACTATTGGAAAACTGGGAAAATTAGGATTTAAAGGGTAAATAGCATAATGTGTAAATAGCATAATGTGTAAATAACATAATGTGTAAATATAATAATGTGTAAATAACATAATGTGTAAATATAATAGATTTAAAAATATATGGAGTTATATATATAAAAAATGAAATCTGCATTAAAACGTATATTAAATGTTGATATGAAACGTATACAAACTGGTAATTTAAATGAAAATGGTATATATATTGAATTTGATGAAAAAAATATGTTTAAAGCAAAGGCATTAATTGTTGGTCCAAGTGATACAATTTATGAATGTGGTTTTTTATTTTTTGATATAACTTTTCCAAATAATTATCCATTTTCACCACCAGAAGTAAAATATGTACCACAAAATCGTATAAGAATTCATCCAAATATTTATGTAAATGGCAAAGTATGTCTTTCAATATTAGGTACATGGTCTGGACCAGGATGGACAACTGTTATGGATATAACAAATGTATTAATAACTATACAATCATTATTAGATAATGATCCATTATGTAATGAACCGGGATATGAGAAAAAAATGCAACCGAATAAAGAATTATATGATAATTATAATATGGCAATAAAATACAACACAATAAATAGTTTAATTATAAATAGGATTAAATATGATTTAGGTGATTTTGAAGTATTTAGAACAAAAATGATAGAATGTATACATAAATATAATGATAGTATTAATAAAAATATTATTAAAGATAAAAATTTAAAATTAACTCTAAATTTAAAAGTTTACTATATAAGTATTGATATAGATTATGATAGATTATATAATCGATATTTAAAATATTATAAAAATTTGAATTTGTAATATATATAAAATAATATTAAGTAATATATATTATAAAATATGAATAGTACACTTTGCGATAATTGTGATAATTTTATGTTTACATATATTGATGAGGATAAAAAACTATATAATTCTTGTAAAAGATGTGGTAATATCAAGTTATCTGATATGAAATGTATATATAAATCAAATGAAAAAATAGATAAAAGTAAAATTTTAAATGAATACACTCATATTTTAGAAGATCCAACATTACCAGTAATATATAATAAAAATATTAAATGTCCTAATGTAGAATGTGAAACAAACAAAAAAAATAGTATACCTGAAGTAAAGTATATTAAATATGATACTGAAAATATATATTTTATGTATATGTGTAATACTTGTAATCAAAAATGGACAAATGATGAAAATAATATTTAAATAAATTTGAATATATAATAATAAATATACTATATTAAATATGGAATCCAATTTAGAAAATGAAGAAATACTAACAGATGATGACACAAGTGAAACAGATGAAAGTGAAATACTGATAGGTGGCGAGGACAGCAATGAAAGTGAAATACTGATAGGTGGCGAGGACAGCAATGAAAGTGAAATACTGATAGGTGGCGAGGACAACGATAAAACTGAAATACTGACAAGTATTGAGGACAGTAATAAATTTTATAAAATTTACAATAAAGAAAAGAGTAGTATTACAAATATATTAAATAAATATGAAAGAACTAAAGTTATATTTGAGAGATATCAAATGATTGCAAATGGATCAGATCCATTTATTAAAAATCCAGAAAAATACGATAATATATATGATATTGTTTTAGAAGAATTAAAACAAAAAAAGATACCATTTATTGTAAAAAGATCTATTAATGGAAAATATGAATATTTAAAATTAGAAGATTTTGTGATATTATAAATTATATATATATATCTTTTCTATTAAAATAAAATATTTTTTATAATATAAATATGAAAGGTGTTTTTGAGATCTTGATTCCATTAGTATTAATAATTGTATTATTAATGTGTATGATGAATAATAATACTGAAGAGTATTTTAGTGTTGGTGGTACAAGTTGTGATGGTTTTAAAGTAGGTGCTACAAGTTGTGAACCTTTTAAAGTAGGTGGTCAATATAAAGGTCGTGATGGTTTTAAAGTAGGTGCTAATTTACCTGGAAACAGCGGTAATAGTAAATGCGATGTTACAATGGTATGGGCTAATTGGTGTGGATATAG
>ERZ807291.3817-NODE-3817-length-20750-cov-13.725827_pt1 | contig 20750 bp, 17 predicted proteins | sample MGYA00521257_ERZ807291 | MGnify/ENA primary metagenome ERZ807291 (study PRJEB31413, sample SAMN03169783) | marine metagenome | biome: Marine; feature: Water; material: Subsurface seawater | place: North Sea | collected 2011-04-28 | depth 1 m m ... | reverse complement strand
ATAAGAAACGAGATTCAGTATCCGAAGCTATACAGGGAAAATTCCTTGACGAAAGAAAAATTTTCTTGTGGGGCGAAGTAAGTGACCGTTCAGCCCGTGACTTAACGGAAAAACTACTCTTCCTAGAAGCTGAAAATCCAGGAAAGGAAATTACTTTTTATATTAATTCTCCGGGGGGATCGATTACAGCTGGTATGGCCATTTTTGACACCATGCAACTAATCAGCTCCCCTATTGCTGTTGTAGTTACCGGAATGGCTGCGAGCATGGGATCCATACTTCTTTGTGGAGCTACAAAGGGAAAGCGTTTCTTATATCCTCATTCTAGGGTTCTAATTCACCAACCTTTAATCACGGGACGAATGGTTGCAGCAGCTGTAGATATAAACATCCAAGCTCAGGAAATGGAAAAACTTCGTGAAGAATTAAACGGGATACTGGCAAAAACCTCCGGACAACCTTTAGAGAAAATTCAAGAAGACACTGACAGGGATTTTTACCTCAACGCAGAAGAAGCTATTGAATATGGTCTCGCAGATAAGATTGTAGACAAAATTTAATTCTTAATTTTTCCCATTGCTGAAAGAGGAAGTTCATCTCCCAACTTCCAAACTTTTGGTACTTGAAAATTTTTAAGACATTGTTTTGCGTAACTCTGAATAATTCTAAGGTTAGCAGTTTTTGGTGTTCCATGAAAAATTATACATTCTCCCCACTCGTCATCCTTTCGATGTAATATCAGACATGAATCTATGTGCTCACATTTCGATATTATTTTTTCAATTTCATCCAAATTTATTTTCTCCCCCCCAGAAATGATCACTCTGTCAGAACGCCCATCGATCTGCCAATTACCTTTATCGTCTTGTCGACCATAGTCAGGAGTGAGTAACCACCGGTCCTTTGGCTCATTTTCAGCGAAAACATTTAACGCCATACTCTTGGACTTTACTAAAATCCTAGAATTTTCATGACTAAGTTTTAGTTTGGCATGACAAAGAGCTTTACCCACCCCATTTTCCCCATTTAGAAAATTACTTTTATTCAATACTGCGACCATTCCGCATGTTTCTGACATTCCATAAGTCGGATAAACCGGGAGTTCCTCTTTCCGACATTGATAAACAAGATTTTCACTTAAAGCAGCCCCGCCCAAAAAAATTCCTTTAAACCGACGAAGGTTATTAAGAGACACCTCATTTCTAACTAACCGAAATAACTGAGTTGGAACTAAAGATAACCATTTCCCGTTTGCGTCATCTCCGATCTCAGAAAAAAGATTTCTATAATCAAGAAAAAAGACTTTCCCACCTGTTCTGTATGCCCTGATAACCTGCATCATACCACCCACATGATTTAAAGGTAAACAACACCATGATGAAAGATATTCTACTCCGAGATAATCCGTTAGGCCATCCACAGCAAATTGCATTGAAATATGGTTATGTTGAACCCATTTTTTAGTACCAGATGTTCCACCACTTTTAAAATAAAGAAAAGGACCAGATTCTAAGAAATTAGATTCAGTTTTATAAATAGTTTGATTCTCACCAATCCAGACGCTCTGATTATTCTGATATAAGGTAAGAATTTTTATAGCGAATTTAAGAAATTCACTCTGTGTGCTATTTTGATCATCAATCCAGTCAAATTTATTGTGCGGGATACCTGGACTCATAATTTTTCCCATAGTCCATCCAGCATACTTGAGGTTACGGAGAAAGGGCGTAAAGGATTTTGATGATGGTTAGGAAATTCGATACTTGAGTTTCGAAACAAATTCCGGTCTAAACCTGCAACAATTCTTGAATAAGAAGCACAACGACAAACACCCTCATATCCAAACGGACTCTCAAAAGAAGTCGATACCACTGAACGATCAGAGTATTCTTTTAGAAATCGGATCATTTCTTTCCAATCACTAAGCAAATAGGGCTTTAATACGAAAAAACCCATCCAATTTTGTTCTTCAAAATAAGATAAATCATTTTTCCATACTAAACTTTCATCCAAAGCCAAGGGAATATCAATTTCATCTTGCACCAAAAATAGTTCCTCTAATTTATCTCGTGGAAAAGGTTGTTCTAAAAATTGGATTTGGGGTTCGTCCTTAAACGATTCATTCCATGCTAACAATTCTTTCTTACTCAACGACTCATTAGCATCCAACCTAAGCTTTGAGCTAGGAGACAAGTTTTCAATAAAACGCTTCACCTCTTCAATTTCTTCTTCGAGCCTCCTCACTCCTATTTTCTTTTTAAAAGACGTAGAACTTGTTGAGGGAGATGAGTTAAAGTACGAAATTTCTGCGGTTGAAACAGAAGTTGATTCGATTATTTCAATATCTTCTTTCCAAAGATCGCTTTTGAGTGAACTCATGGCGGAACTAACGAGTTCATTATTAAAAAACTCTTCTCCGCTTACCCAACTCCGAACAATTGGTATGATATCGTTAATTCCGTAGGAATAAAAAAACGGAGTTAAAGAAATCTCTCCAAAAGAAACCTGCCCATTTTCACACTGTTTGCGTAGAAGAATACTTTCTTTCTCAGTCCAAATTCCATGTGCAGTATGCAAAGGTGATGAAAACTTATGCTTGTAAACTCGAAACTGACGGGTTTCCTTCATTAAATAAACTTGAGACAACAGTATCTTTCGATCATATACATTGTTAGATGCAATTCCTTATAAGCCAACTATGGATAAAGATTTTTATTTAAAAGCAGACGACTTCTTTCTAAGAAATTGCCCAAACGGACTGACTTTTGACGATTTGTCTTTAGCTACTTGCTACTCTGAAGTTTTACCAAGGGATGTAAACCTCGAAACTCAGTTATCTGATTCAATGAAACTTTCTCTACCGATTCTTTCATCTGATATGGATACTGTCACTGAATCAAATATGGCAATTGCTATGGCTCTTTGTGGTGGAATTGGGCTTATTCATTACAATATGTCACCTCGTGCACAAGTGAAACAAATCGCTAGGGTCAAGTATCATGTACACGGTTTAATACAAGACCCCATTACAATAACCGCCGATAAATTAGTTGGTGATGTCCTCGAACTAATTAAACAAAAAAGTTTTCAGTTCCGTACCTTTCCTATTGTTGATGAAAAAGAAAAACTACTTGGACTCTTACCTGGACGGGTCGTCAAGGAAAGGTATCGCAGTAGAAAAGTAACCGATGGAATGCTTACAAGAAAAGAAGTTTATACCATATGCGAAGACGAGGTTGGAATGGATCCAATTGCAACTGCAGACCAGTTCTTCAGTAAGCATATGGGCATACACAAACTGCTAGTTGTTGATAACAAAGATCGATTGCGAGGACTATATACGCTAAGCGATATTGAGCGAATTATTGGAGAAAACAGAGATCATTTAAAACCTGCCCGTGATTCAAAATTTAGATTGCTTTGTGGAGCAGCTATTTCAACTCCAAGAAAAAAAGACAATTCAATTGATAAGAATGCTCTACTAGAACATATCGGTGAAATGGTTGAACAGGGATTAGATGCCATTGCTGTATCCACCGCTCATGGACATACTAAAGGAGTCGGTGATACAACTAAACTCATTCGCGAATCTTTCCCATCCTTAACAATTATTGCTGGTAATGTAACTTCAGGAGAGGGTGTTGAATTCCTTGCGGATGCCGGTGCAAATGCTATTAAAGTTGGACAAGGACCTGGTTCTATCTGCACTACTCGAGTAGTTGCAGGTGTTGGTATCCCGCAAATGACTGCACTCTACACAGCATCTCAGGGAGCCAAGAAAAAAGGGGTCTCTATCATTGCAGACGGGGGAATTTCGAAATCAGGTGATATTGTTAAAGCACTTACTTTATCCGAAGCGGTAATATGCGGGGGATTACTTGCGGGATGTAGAGAAGCCCCCGGTAGAATAGTAGAAATTGAAGGCAAATACTATAAACAATACAGGGGGATGGGTAGCCTGGAAGCAATGAAGGAAGGATCTGCATCTAGATATGGTCATAAAAAAGAAGATCTTTCTGCAAAAAGCACGGCGGAGGGCATCGAAGCACTCAAAGAAGTTGCCGGATCGGTAAAGGAAACAATTCAAACATTAGTCGGTGGACTACATTCCGGTTTAGGTTACCTAGGTGCTAAAAATCTTAAAGAGCTTAAAGATAAGTCAAGATATATAAAAGTCAGTGCAGCTGGGCAGAAAGAGTCAGGTACCCACGATGTGATTGAAGTCAAGAGTAGTGATTTCGCGAGATCTTAAATTTTAATCAAATTACAATCTTATGAATTCATTGATTGATTCAGAACAAAACATCTATTCCGTTATTGGTGTAAGCATGGGAGACGAGGGAAAAGGTCGAGTAGTTCATGAAATTTTAGAGCAGACTCAAAATGAAACTGGGCATGCTCCATACGGAGTTATTAAAGTAAATGGGGGTGCAAATGCTGGACACACTGCTGCAGGTTTAAAGCTCAACTTGCTTCCATCGGGTGTTGGTAACCCTGATGTCGAAAAACTAATAATAGGCAGCGGAGTAGTAGCAGATCCAAGAAAATTTTTATGGGAATCCAAACCGCTTGAATCTCGAGGTATATCTGTACTAAGCAGATTACTTATCGATGAAAAAACACAAATCAGTGATCTAACTCACAGGCTTCTAGATCTAGCTTGGGAAAATTACCGAGTTAAAGAACTTGGTTTAGAAAATCGAGGCTCTACTGGGCGCGGGATCAGTCCTGCTTACTGCGACGAAACCGGTCATTGGCAAATTTTTTATCAATCCTTTAAGGAAGACAGAAGGCTTTTCCGAAAATACCTAAAGGGCAGAGTGAATCGTGCTATGGATACAATTCGTTTCGTATGCAAAATAAATGAAGAAAGTTGGAATAAATTCTTTAATACTCTTTCTGTAGCAGAAATAAATGCAAATGCAGAATCGATTAAAGAGCAAATTTTTGATGAGAGCGAATTTGAGTTTTTCAACTTTAAAGGTGAAGAGCCTTTTACACTTAACTTTGAATACCTAGAGCATGTATACTGGGAAGCAGGACAAAAATTAATTCATGCAATAGGTGATATTAGAAGTGAAATTATTAAAAATTGCAAAAGATCTAAAACCATTGTGGCAGAATTTGGGCAAGCTTATTGGCTAGATAAACGACACGGGTTCACTCCAAATGTAACTGCGTCGCATACGACTACGCCTGAATTGTTTACATCTGCTGGGATTCCAGTACAACCGGTCGTAACCATCGGGTGCTGTAAAGCATATGACACAAAAGTCGGAACTCATCACTTTTTAACAAAAATTGATCATAAAACTGACCCCCTTGGTCAAAAACTGGCTAAACTAGAGTACGGAACTTCAACTGGCAGACAAAGAATGGTTGGATGGTTTGACGCTGTTGAAAAAGGAAGTTCGCTTCGATATTGTGGATTTGAAGAGTTAGTTATCAATAAACTTGATGCACTCACATTGGATAAAGATACAAAAGATTCTGATTTGAAGATATGCGTAGCTTACCGTTCAAGTGATGGAAATATCATTAGAGATGTACCGCGATCAGAATCGATGCACAGATCTTTGACTCCTGTCTATGAGTCACTGAAGGGATGGCATGATGATATAAGTGAAATTAAATCTTACAATCATTTACCACCTGAGGCAAAAATATACATATCCAAGATGGTAGGGAGCATCATTGAATGTGCTCATCCAGAAGGTTACGAACATACAAAATTACCAGAAATCCGCTTTATTGGAGTTGGACCTGATCCAGGTCAAATCATTTCTGACATACCTAAAACATTAGATTTAATAAATTACTAAGTGATTTCAAGACCACCTGCATTAGAAAAATTTCGTACTAGGATTTCATGGGAGGACATTGATCAGGAAAGTTTAATGTCTTACCTACAAATTTGCCTGATTGAAGAAACAGGTGGTAGTGCAGGTAACAACTTAGATAAAGATATAACCACAAAGGTGTGTGGAATCTCAAACCAAGGAATTGCTCACATTGTAGCTAGAGAAAACTTAATTGTTTGCGGCATCCCACTGATTGAACTCGTATTCAAAGCATTTTCAACCAAGGCAATTACTATAAATTCAAATTTCAAGGATGGTGATGAAGTAGAAAAAGGCACTAGCATTGCATCGATTAAAGGTAATCAGAAAGATATTTTATTAATCGAGAGAACGACACTTAACTTCATCCAAAAACTTTCCGGAATAGCAACTGAATCGAAATTATACTCTAATATCGTTGATAAACATGGAGTAGGTTTACTGGACACTAGAAAAACCACACCGGGGTTAAGAATACTTGAAAAATATGCAACTTCCTGCGGTGGAAGTTTTAACCACAGGATGGGGTTATTTGATCGAATTCTTATAAAGGACAACCATTTAGCTGCTAAGAACATAAAAGATGCAATTGCCTTCACAAATATGTTAGCGAAAATTAAAGAAAACCAGCAAAAGATTATTTTGGAAGTAGAGATCGATACAATTGATCTTCTGATTCCAGCAATCAATGGTGGAGTAGATGCAGTATTACTTGATAATTTCTCACCCCAGCAAGTCAAAGAAGCTGTAAATATAAATCAAGAAAGAGTCGTGCTAGAGGCGAGTGGGGGAATTAAAAAAAATTTATTGGAATCCTACGCGGTGGCAAAGCCACATTTCATTTCAACTGGAGCACCAATTCATGCCAGTCGTTGGGTCGATATTGGTCTGGATTGGTAATAACCAATAATAAGAATGCCTAAGTACCCGAAAGGTAGAAAGAAGGGATATGCTCTTAAAAAAAGGCATGATTTAAAATCTAAGGAAAGTCCTAATAGTTATTTACTGAGAATACTGCTAGATGCATCACCATTTTATGTGTCAGGTAGTTCAATGGCAGATAAATTAAATGTTTCTAGAGTGGCAATATGGGCAAGAATATCCAATTTGAGAAAAATTGGATTTGATATCAAAGCATCTCAAAATAAAGGTTACAGATTAGCCTCTGAGCCAAACGAATTTAATCACGAATTATTAATTGCCTGGTTATTACGACTTAATGAAAATTGTAAAATATTTTCCTATAAATCTATTGACAGCACGAATTCAGAAGCAGAAAGACTTTTGGCTTCCGGAGAATCAGGACCTTTCGCTATAGTTGCAGATAAACAAGACATTGGTAGAGGTAGAATGGGGAAGAATTGGCATAGCCCACCTAATAATGGCAATCTTTACCTCTCGATTGCTTTTCGACCAAATATTGATGCCATAAAATTAAGGATGTTTACTTTATGGCAAGGTATTTGTATATGTGACTATCTTCGGTCCTACACAAAAAATAATGAAATATTGCTAAAATGGCCGAATGACATAGTAATTAATGGGAAAAAGCTAGGCGGAATGCTAACTGAAGCTTCTATTGATTTCGAAAATATACGATACTTAATTTTTGGATTTGGATTAAATATTAATTCTAAAATTACGAATTATCCCCAATCAATTAGAAAAATAGCTACATCATTATTTGAAGTTAAAAAAGAGAAACACAGGATTCACGAAATAACGGCTAATATAATTAAAATTATTTTATTATCATATGAAGAATGCTGTAAGGGAGTTAATCAAAATAAAATAACAAATAATTGGAATAAGTTAGACGCATTAAGAAATAAAAAAATAAGCTTATCAGTAGGAAAAGAAACCATAAGGGGAACCGCTATGGGAATCAATAATACTGGAGGACTAAAGATTAAATTAAGCAGGGGAGAATTAAAAACCTTCCATAGTGGTGAGGTCCTTTCCTTTAACTGATGAAATATTCGAAAAGTGTTCAGTGCATTGATATTGGAAATACCAGAACTAGTATTGGGAATTATGAAAACGGAATAATTACAAGGCATTCTCATATTCCTACAATTGACTTAATCGAAAAAAAGGCGAAAATACTTTCTCCCCTTCTCAAATATGATATTCCAGTTTCTTATTGCTCTGTTGTACCAAGTGCGGAAATGGAACTAATCAAATTTGCTGAGGATAATTATTTAAAAGTGTTTAATTTAAATATTAGTACGGTAAAAAAACTTCCCATCAATTACGAATTCCCAGATCAAATTGGACAAGATCGCTTAGCAAATTCATTGGCTGTCTATCTAAGCCATGATTTACCTTGCATAGTACTGGATATAGGCACAGCTACAACATTTGATGTTATTACAGAAAATGAAGGGTATGTTGGCGGCGTAATCGCACCTGGACCACAAGGTTACCTTGACTTTTTACATCAAAATACCGCCCTTCTACCTAAATTGAAATATTCAAATCAAAATATTAAAATTAAAATTGGAAAATCAACAACAGAAGCCATGCATATTGGCACATCAATTGGGTATCCTTCGATGGTAAGAGGAATTTTGAATGAAATTATTAGCGAGCTTGAAAAATTTAGTGATAAACCGAAAATTATCACTACAGGCGGGAATCAAAACATTTTAAATCATGATAATATTAGTTGTTTACCAAATCTTACCTTAACTGGACTTGCACTTGCATTCGCACAGAATAATTAGTTTATATTTTTCTATCTTATGAAAAGTGATATTAAGCCGTTGCCAATCGTAGAAGTTTTGAATCTCAAAAAAAAATATGGTAATATCAAGGCTTTAAAAGGAATAAGTTTTTCAATCGGTAAAGGTGAAATTGTGGGATTCTTAGGTCCAAACGGTGCAGGGAAAAGCACAACTCTTCGTATACTTTCGGGTCTTATTAACGCAGATAGCGGGGAAGCGAAGGTTTGTGGCGTTGATCTCGCCGAAGAAGAAGGTTTAGTGAAGCATCACATAGGCTATTTACCTGAAAACAATCCTTTGCCTGAAGATCTACGAGTAATTGAATATCTAAATTTCAGATCGCGACTGAAAGGCTTACGAGGAAGTAGGCTGAAAGAAAGAACGAAGATTGTGCTTGAAATATGCGACCTTGAAAGAAAAGTATCAGAAAGAAAAATTGGGAATCTATCAAAAGGGTTCAAGCAAAGAGTTGGTATTGCAGATGCCCTTTTGGCCGAACCCAGATTAGTAATCCTTGATGAACCTACAATAGGACTGGACCCACATCAATCCGCTATTACTAGGAAAATGATGGAGAGACTAAAAGGTGAAATAACTTTTTTGATATCGAGTCATATATTATCTGAAGTTGAGGCGTGTTGCGACAGAATGATCATACTAAGTCATGGCCAAATAGTTGCAGAAGGCACTTTACATGATTTACAGAAAACCTTTGTTGACAAAACTATTTTCGAAATTGTAACAAAAGGAAATAAAATCGAAGTTCAAAGAAAAATTCGCGAAATTGATATTACATGCGAGTTAATATTAGATGATTTGGTTGACGTTAATGGTAAAAGAAGATTTTCGTTTTCCACACTCAATGGTGAAAAATCGGCTGAAAAGATTATTCGTCACTTATTCAATGCTAAAGAATTAAATGTTTCAGAATTTCACATATCCAGACCAGATCTAGAAACAATATTCTTGCGAGCAACCAAAAAGAATTGGGAAGAAAAAACACTAATCGAATAAATATTAATCGGTCATTTTAGTAATTATGCATCCATTTATAGTAATATTTAAGCATGAAATATTCTCTCTTTTCATATCTTCATCTACATACATTGCATCGTTTTATTTTTTAACACTTATTGGAGTAGGTTTTCATTTTTTTCTGGAAAGTTTTGCTTACACCGATTGGATACTCCCCCCGTTATCTTCCTTAGTTATTGGATTATTTTTTGGCGCACCAGCACTAGTACCATTCCTAACAATGCGTTCATTTGCGGAAGAAAGAAAACTTGGAACATTGGAAACTCTTCTAACAACACCTATTGACTATGGAGTTTTAGTATTGGGCAAATGGAGTGCTTGCTTCTTTTTCTTCACGAAAATTTGCGCACTTGCTTTTATATATCCATTGATTCTTCTTTATTTATATCCTGATCAGGGATTTAATCTTGGTTTTTCATCAGTTCATTATTGGTTTGGATGTAGTTTATATCTATTACTATATGGAGCGAGTTTTACCGCTATTGGAGTATTTGCGAGTGTTATGACCAAAAACCAAATGGTTGCCGGAATGCTCAGTTTCACACTTATAACTCTATATATATCCTTAATGGCATTGTCATCAAGTGCTAAACACTCTATCGCTATAAACACAAAGCCTATATATCAATTTCTAGAACAATCTCTTGCACCATTTACAAATGGATTTGATAAATTAGAACAATTTTCAGTAGGGTTTATTGATTTATCAACTATATTCCATCAAATTATATTTACCATGTTCGTTTTAATATTATCTAGCATACAATTAAATAGATTAAATAAGTAATGGATTTCAGGAATTCAAAAACAAATAATAAAATTGATTTATGGATAACTCTCTCATTACTTTGTCTGCTCTTTCTCGGTTTAAATTACCTAGTACACAAAATTAATTTCAACTTAGATTTTACACCCGATTCAATTCATTCACTTTCTATTGAAACCACAGAAAAACTAAATGAAATAACATCTTCTATTGATATTTTTGTAACCATACCTTTAAATACGAATCAACCAAAAATTATACAAAAATTGCTTCATGATTTTAGAATAATATCAGACGCATTTCAAAATCTTAATTTAAAATACGATATCAAAGTTCATTATGTTAATATCGACACCATACATGATAATACCGATTTAATAACAAAGAATAAAATTACAGAGCGAAATTCTATTATTGTCACCTCCGCATTGGGTATTAAAAAAGTGCTTTTTAAGTATGATTCTCAAAAAGATTTCAACAACATTGAACCAGGAAGTGCATATAGGTCGGAAAACTCATTGGCAAGAGAAGCTGTATGGGAATCTGGTCTTTATGAAAATTGGAAAGAATCCGTTAACGCGGTCCTTGTACCAACGCAGTTTAGAGGAGAAGAACTATTAGCAAATTCAATTATCGAAATTGCCGCCCCTAGACAAAAAAGAAATGTAGTATATTTTACGAGGGGCCATGGTGAGGCTAGCCCTTCTGATGTTAATCCTTTTAATGGATATTCGGAATTAAGGACGATGATTGAAAAGGGAAATCTTATAGTATCAACTATCGACTTAGGAACAATTGATAAGATACCGAATGATGGTAAACTACTGGTTATAGCAAACCCAAAAGGAATATTTCAAGACCAAGAAGTTTCAATAATTCAAGATTTTATAAATAGTGGAGAAGGAAATCTACTTATAACAATAGATCCAACTGAAGAAATAGCACTTATAGATAAACCTGCTTTTGGACTAAGAGAAACTTTGAGAAGATGGGGAATAAGATGCCATGATATATTAGTATATGATGCTGATGAAAGAAATTTCGACATATTTAGCGGCGACTATTCCCTCCGTACATATTCAAAAGATTCAAGACATAAGATCATTGATAGTTTGCGCGAAGGCGGATACTCTGTACAAGCAAACAAGATCAGACCGATTGAGTCAATTTCATCCCCTGAGACTAAATTTAAATCTATGGAATTAATATATAGCTCAAGAACATCATGGGGTATAACGGCATGGTCTAACCGGAAACAGCCCCCAGAAAAAAATGACCTTCTAGACATAAATGGACCTCTACCAGTAATTACAATTTCAGAACCTATTGATAACTTAAAAAAATCAGGCTTCAAAAGTAAAATCGCTGTAATAGGAACATCCACTATTTTATCGAACAAAAAACTTAAAAACAGTAGTGGTAATCGAATTTTGGCGAGTAAAATCATATATTGGCTAACACAAAAAGAAAGTATGTTGAACATTGAGCCTAAGAAAATACCATTATATAATTTAACACTCAATAAACCTGAATCAGATAAACTAATTCTCTCACTTTCTATAGTGCCTATCTCAATTGCATTAATTGGGTTATTTGTAAGTTGGTTACGAAAAGAACTGTAATGAAAAACCTTAAAGTCATTTTATTATTATGTAATATTTTTGTTTTTATAATTATCTATTTTTCAATAAATGACTCAGAAGACTTAAATTCAACTAATAAATTTTTAATTGATGATATTAGCAATCTCCAAGAATTTGTAATAAAATTAAATAATAATAGTATAGTTTTCAAAAAAACAAACAATGATTGGTTTGTCATTTCACCTATAAAATGGAAAGCAAACGAAATGGCTGTCTCAAAATTTATAGCTATTTTCTCGCATTTGAAAAAAGAACAACTTTTCTCATTAGAAGAAATTTTAGAAAGAGGGGAACTATTAAACGACTATGGAATTAATAAAGAATCAACAAATTACAAACTGATTAATTCTAATATTTCAACCCAAGTTATTTTAGGAAAGAAAACTCGCGATAAAAAGTTTTTTTACGCTAGCGTCAAAACCAATGGAACAGATTTAAATGCAATTTGGAGAATTCCTGTGGAAATTGAAGAAATAACAGACATGAGAATCAACAATTGGATACATGAAGAATTAATACAACAAAATATATATTCGATTGAAGAATTAACTGTTAACTATAAGCTATCAGGTGAAAATTACAGTGAAACAATATTAAAAAGGGTAGATGATAAATGGGAATTCACAAAGCCATTTGCCTCAAACGCAAATAAAGAAAAAATTCGGATACTACTTAGTAATCTTTTGTCAGAAAAAATTAAGGATTTTGATATTTCAAATAATGATGAATCGCTGAAAGAAAAAATAAATTATGAATGGAAAATAAAACTTCAAATCAAAGCTAACGATAATATATCAACATTTAAATTCAGTGAAAATTTCATAGAGGACAAAATAAATTACAGGTACTGCAAAACAGACTACTCAGACCATATTGTAAAAGTTAATAATGATTTTATTGAATTACTTTCGGACTGGTCTTCAAAGCTTAGGGAAAGAAAAATATTTGAATACAGTAAAGACGAAATTAAAAGTATCGATTTCATAAAATCAGATAATAATTTCACAATCATAAAAGCAGTTAATGGTAGTTGGGAGATTATAAATAGAAATAAGAACAATGAACTAGAAATAGGAGACAAACAAATAATTGAGAACTTTATTACAAATTTGAATGAAATCGAGGTAAAGGAATTTCTTTCATTTGATCCTGTAAGTATAAATAAAGACTACAATAAAAAGGGGGATTTGGTCTTTAAACTAAAAATATCAATGCAAGATACTACCCAAAGAACGATTATTGTATCTAAAAGTGATAAGGACGCATCTTTATGGAAAACACTAATACAAGAAGAGTCCTTACTTTGCCTGGTAGATAAAAGTTGGGATGAGATTTCCAATAAAAAAGCGTACGACTATAAAAGTAAGAATTTACTAAACATGGAAACTAAAATAGGAACTATTCAAATTAACCTTACCGACGAAAATAAAACCTTAATTAAGGTTAATGATGAAAATATGCTAAAGGTTACCAAAGTCGTAGATGAACTAACAGTTTTGAAATACATAAATAAAAAAAGTAAGAATGAAGGTACATGGAATGGTGGCGACTGGGTACCATGGACTTACAATCTCCAATTGTACAATCGATCTAAAGCACATATAAAAACCTTAAGATTAAGTAATGCCATCAATGAAAACTACTATCTAGGTAATTTAAGTGATAATAACCTAACCTTTGAAATAGCAGATCCTAGATTTATTTCGATAATAAACATTATAACTGAATCAAAATGACATTATTAATCAAAAATTAATTGAATCCGAAAAAAGCATATAAGTTTAAGAAAAAAATAGAAATAACCTCAGTTCTTCTAATTACTTTCTTAATTTCTCAAATATTTTTTTTCATAAATAATGACATTAGTTTTAAAGTTCCAAATTATATCGTAGAATTCATTTCTAAAAGAATATCTACTGATAATAAATTTATCGTAGACAAATTATTCGTAAAACTTAATAAAACAATTTTGCTTGACCATCTTCGAGTGGACTCTGCAAATTTAAAGTACGAATTTTCTAAAATCAAAATAAAGTACCGCAGTAATTTTAATTTTGATTTTGATAATATTAAATTTATAGAAATAAAAAAAATTAATGTTTCTAAATTCGGAAATGAATTTCATTTTGAGGATATATTAATTCAAAGAATTAGAAAAAAAATAAAATATTATTTTAAGCATACAAATAAGTTTAGCTCGCTCAATTTCTCTGGGACTATAGACGAAGATAAAATCCTTTTTTTAACTGACTTTATTAATAAAAATAATAACAAACCTAATAATCTAATTTCAAAATTAAATAAGATAACCGAAACCCAACTCAAAAAAATACCTATAGAAACAAAGAAATTTCAAATTTTGATTAACTGTAATATCGATAATGATGTATCAATTAATATACACCAACCAAAATTAAATCAAAATGGTCCAAAATATGTAAACGGTTTAACAGCAATGTTAAAATTTCCTGTGAAGGAACCGCAGAACATGACCTTTTCACTATTTATCAAAAATCAAAACATTTATTTTCTGAATACTGCTTTAAATGTTGTTAATTTCAGATTAAGAAGAAGTAAGCTACATAACCAGACACAAAATTCTTTTCATCATTACATTATTGCATTTAAAGAAATGAATTTTCAAGGTAAATTTGACGGTGCAATAAAAGGATTTAATACATATATGGAAGAGAAAAATAATACATTAAAAACTCTAATTATTGCAGATTCAAATCAATCTAGATTTTCAAATGAATTAAATTTTAACTCACTTGATAAAAAGTATAAATTAAGTGGTACAACCAGATTTATACCTAAAAATTTTAATTTACTTTATAATGATAATAATCAATCTCGAAAAATAATTGATGGAGATGAATTTAGTATTAATTTCCGAAATAAAAACGACTTAATTTGCCTTATTGATTTCAATACAATTAATTTTTCCGTTTTAGGTTCACCATCCGGAGATTTTGAAGGCAATGGTATGTTAGACAATAACTACTCATTCAAATTTCCAAAATCCAAAGTTAAGATGGGCAACAGCAACGTTGAAGGTAGTTTTAGTCAAAAATTTTCTCCTCTTCGATATTCGTTTAATATTTCGGGTTTTTGTAACCCTAATGACCTGAATAAATGGATGGGGAGTTGGTGGAGAAAAATTTGGTCAGAATTTCAATTCTATCAAGATTCTATCCCACATGGAAATTTTAAAATTGATGGAGTCTGGGGGCAAAAAGATAAGACAGTTCTTTTTGGTTCAGTGAAGACCGATGACATTTCATTTAGAAATTTAAAATTAAAGCAAACTGATATCACTGTTAAATCAGATGTGAATTCTACCGAAATTTCTACTCCTGTAATCATTCATGATTTTGGTGTCATGCGCGGTAGCCTTAAATTTTCAAAGAATAACCATAAACTAAACTCACTCACATATCACTTAGATGGTAATTTACCAATAAACGATGGTACTAAAGTTTTTGGTAACATAATAGAAGATTACATTAACGATTTCAACACTTCGGATATTAACATAAACAGCAGTGGTAAAATCCCTTTACAATTAAATGAATCAAATAAAACTTCGAGCATGAATCCTGCTTTTGAGATCAATTTTTCAACTGAGCAAAATGGCACATGGAATGGCGTATTTTACGATACATTTAGAGGAAAAATCCGCTCTAATGATAATAATTTAACAATTCATATACCTGAAATTATTTCTGAAGGGACGAAATTATCGTTTAATGTACACTTAAACGAAGATGATAAATACTCACTATCTTTAAACCTTAAAGATGCACCTTTTGATAAGATAATAAATTCAGTTATAGATTATGAAAGTTCTAGTGGAAAATCTATTTCTTCTAACACATTCGATTTTAATAACAACTTACCCAGTTTAGTTAATCTTTCTTTCAATGGTAATGGTACTTTAAAAGATTCTTCGTCTATAAAAGGAAGTGGAAAAATTTCCGTTAATGATAAAAACCTAAGACAAATTCATTTATTAGGTAAATTATCTGAAAGTTTGAATATTCTCCCGATCCCATTACCAATCGGGACATTAAATTTTAATAAATTAAGTGGTCATTTCAACTTAGAAAATGACCATATTTACTTTAACGACCTATCTTTAACTAGTTTATTATCTAAACTCTCGAGTACAGGTTCTATTAACTTTAATAGTGGAACGATAAACTTCACATCGGATTTAAACATTATAGGAAACTTGTTTCCTATAATCGATATTATCGATCCCCTATCTATAATATCGGACATTAAGCTATCCGGGCATTGGGAGAATCCGAATTGGAAAATTCAGTTGAGCGAAATCAAGTAAGATTACTTCGCTCATTATAAATTCAAACATTGCCATTACTCAGTTTAAAATTTTGTATAAGAATATTATTAACTTTTAATTGGAGGATATTATTTTGGACTTAAGCGAACTAAAAGGGATTATAACCCTTATGCAAAAATCAGACTTGACTGATCTTGAAATCGAGACTCAAGACCTCAAACTTCGCCTAGGCCGTCCTGGCCAAACTGCTGTGGTAAATACTCAACCTGTCGAACAGGTTATGCCGACTGCTTCTGCACCTCAAGCGATATCACAACCTAAAAACATTGAAGAAGAGGGTATCTATATCTTCAAGTCACCTATGGTTGGAACATTTTACAGGAAACCCTCTCCCGACGACCCGAGCTTTGTTTCTATTGGTGACACGATTAATAAATCATCTGTCTTGTGCATTATTGAGGCAATGAAGGTCATGAACGAAATTCAATCTGACCAAAATGGAGAAATTGTTGAAATTTTAGTTGAAGACAGTGTTAGCGTTGAATACGGACAACCACTTTTTAAAATTCGTACTTAATTAGATTTCACCATGATTAAAAAAATCCTCATTGCTAATCGAGGTGAAATAGCACTCCGTATCGTTAGAGCCTGTAGAGAATTAGGTATCCATTCCCTTGCCGTATATTCGGAAGCAGATGAACAATCTTTACATGTCCAGTTAGCTGATGAAGCAATCTGTATTGGTCCTGCTAGCGGATCTGATAGTTATCTTCGCACAGACCGAATACTTAGTGCAGCTGAAATTGGTGATATTGATGCAATTCATCCTGGCTATGGCTTCCTGTCTGAGAATGCTGAATTTGTGGAACAATGTGAATCCTGCAACATACAGTTCATTGGTCCGAAAGCTGAGACAATTAAGAAAATGGGTGATAAATCAATGGCCAGAGAAACTGTTTCCAAAGTTGGTGTCCCAATAATACCGGGAAGTGATGGACCACTGGCCAATGAAATTGAAGCCACTAAAGTGGCACAGAAAATTGGATTCCCTGTTATCATAAAAGCAGTCTCCGGTGGCGGAGGTAGAGGTATGCGAATTGCACACAATGCAGTTACATTTGCGAAAGAGTTTCTTTCGGCTAAAATGGAAGCTGAAAAAGCGTTTGGGGATGGATCTTTGTATGTGGAAAAGTATCTCGAAAATCCGAGACATATTGAATTCCAAATTTTGGCTGATAAACATGGCAATATGGTTCACCTTGGAGAACGAGATTGTTCAGTGCAGAGAAGACACCAAAAAGTAATTGAAGAGGCTCCATCCCCTTTTTTAGACAAAAGCTTACGAAACAGGATGGGGAAAGCCGCTTTAAAAGCCGCAGAAGCTGCTGATTACGTTAATGCTGGAACCATTGAATTTCTCGTAGACGCCAAAGGAAACTATTACTTCATTGAAATGAACACGAGAATTCAAGTTGAACATGCGGTCACCGAAGAAGCCACTGGTATTGACCTTATTAAAGAACAGATTCAGATAGCATCCGGCAAACGACTTTCTTTTTCCCAAAAAGACATTGTAATTAACAAACATGCTATTGAGTGCAGAATATGTGCCGAAAATCCAGCCAAAGGATTCATTCCTTCACCTGGGACAATCGATCTATACTATGCCCCTGGTGGTCATGGAGTAAGAGTAGATTCACATGCTTATGGTGGTTACACGGTTTCACCGCATTACGACAGTATGATATGTAAACTTATTACATATGGTCGAACGCGAAAAATAGCTCTTGATAGAATGTATCGAGCCCTTAGCGAGTATATCATACGGGGAATAGATACAAATATTGATTTTCTCAAAGCCGTCATTCTTGATCCAGCATTTCGGCAAGGTGAGGCAACCACATCCTACATTGAGGAATTCTTATCCCGTGCCCCTAAAGATTTACTAGAAAATCCTGTAAAAGAATCAATAAAATGAGTAAAAATGAAAAAGAAGAGGTAGAAGAGACAATAATACCAACCATATCTGAAGAATCGAGCGAGTTAGGTACTATTCGTATAAATCACAGTGTCATTGCTGGAATTGTAAGGCTCGCAACTCAATCTGTTAAAGGAGTTGTAAATGTAGGATCTGCAGGAGTCGTTGAAGGCTTAACCGACTTCTTTTCCAAGAAAGAATCTGAGCGTGGGGTTAAAGTAACTGAGTCAAGCGATGGTGGATATGAAGTTGAAGTGAGAGTTGTTCTCGAATTTGGGGTAGACCTTGCAAAGACAGGGGTTCTAATACAGGAAAACATTCGAGACCAAATTCTTTCCATGACTGGAAACCATGCAAGTTCCATAGATATAATTATTGACGATATAAAAATGGACTCTCAGGAAAAAGACGAAGAAGACACAAAATGGGCAACTGAATCTACAGCTTGAAATTCCTAAATGATCGAAAGAAAATGGCAAGAAATCTCTAATTGGTCATTCACTGAAGCGATCAACAATCCTTTGTATTTTTATGCAATCGGTGTATTTTTATTACTTTGCTTGATCTTGTATTTTATCCGTAGATTAAAAAAAGAATTAATCAATATCTTCGCAGATGATAATGGTAATGTTCAAATAACTCACAACGCTCTGCACGAATTAGTTGGAAAATCCTGCGAAGAAATACCAGGAGTTTTTGTTCCTTCCACATCCATATTCACAAAACGAGGTAGTGTACGATTAAGCGTAAGGATACGAATCAAGAAAGATTGTAACATCAAAGAAATTCGATCCAAATTACAAGATAGTATTGAGAAAACCATGGTACAGAATTTGAGTTTCAATAACTTTGAAGGATGCGATATAGTGATAAAGGGTTTCCAACAAGATAATTAAAGAGAAATCTTTTTTTTCATAACTGGTGAAGATAACTTTATCGATACCATTGACTCTCTAACTTTTATTTCCCAAATCGAAGCTTCCTGATCTACCAAAGATTTCGCCTCAACCCAAGCACTTCCAATTGGTTTTTTAAGAAGAGGTGAATAGCCACCCGACAACACTCTCCCGACTTCGTTGCCATTGCTGTAAACAACTGCATCATCTCTTGGTATTTTACGACCTTCAACTTCGTAATAGCATACTTTACCCACAAGACCTGTTTCTTTTTCTGCTAGTAGGGAAGATTTACCGACAAATTCCTTCTTCCACTTAATTGCCCAGGAAAGCCCGGCTTGTAATGGACTAATCAAATGGGATATCTCATGACCATATAGTGGAAAGCCAGCTTCGAGTCGCAAACTATCTCTGGCAGCAAGTCCAGCCCATTGTGCTTCTTTTTTAGTTTCATATTCATTGAAAGAATTTGCCCACAAAATCGATTCATTGGCATTGCAATAAATTTCAAAACCATCCTCTCCTGTATATCCAGTCCTGGCGATAAGTGCTTCGCCTAAATTGAATGTACTGCTCAAAAAAGACATTTTAGGCATTTCTGATAAATCTTGATTAACAATGTCAGATAAAACCTTGACGCTCAATGGTCCCTGTACTGCAATTTGTCCAAAAGCATTTGAGACATTTTCCATGGTACATTCAAATTTCCCAACATATTGAGAGAAATGTTGAAAATCCTTTGAAATATTAGATGCATTCACGCACAAAAAATACTCTTCATCACTTTTTTTGTAAGCAATGAGATCGTCTACTGTGCCTCCGTCCTCATAACAAAAAGGGGAGTAAATTGCTTTACCGATTTCAACATTAGATACTGAGTTCGTGAGAATAAAATCAAGAAACTTGGTTGCATCCGGACCTTTCACAATAATTTCACCCATGTGAGACACATCAAACAATGAACAATGCGACCTTGTGTGTAAATGCTCGTCAACGGAACTCCCATAGGAAACCGGCATTTCCCAACCCGCGAATTCAGTAAATTTTGCTGATTTATCTGTGTGGAAGTCGTGTAAGTTTAATTTGTGGGATTTTGTCATGAAAGAAAAAACATTAACTTGTAGCCTTTTGTCTTTTAATATTAAATATTTTCTTTTGCAAGCTACTGTTAAAAATTAACAAAATCTTAATAAAATTGAGCTGAACCCATTTTATCCCATTTGATTTACGAACTTATTATAGCTGTCTCACTAACAATTGGGGTGTCCGCACTGTGCTCAACCTTAGAAGCACTAGTATTAAGTGTTACATCAGCTGAAATTGAAAACCTAAAGCTCTTATCCCCACGAAAAGGCTCTCTTTTGGAAAAATTTCATGAAGAAATTGAGGAAACAAGTTCTGCCATACTCAGTTTAAACACTATTGCAAACACCTTGGGAGCAACTCTCGTTGGTGGTTTAGCTGAAAATGTGCTTGGAGGTGGATCAAACAACTTATTAATTTTTGCCTGTGGTTTGACACTTGGTATTCTCTTCTTTTCCGAAATTCTTCCCAAAAATC
>ERZ807291.3811-NODE-3811-length-20770-cov-7.124741_pt1 | contig 20770 bp, 28 predicted proteins | sample MGYA00521257_ERZ807291 | MGnify/ENA primary metagenome ERZ807291 (study PRJEB31413, sample SAMN03169783) | marine metagenome | biome: Marine; feature: Water; material: Subsurface seawater | place: North Sea | collected 2011-04-28 | depth 1 m m ... | reverse complement strand
CCTTAAAGAAACTCTCAATAAGACCGTGGGTAAAGATATTCGATTAGAAATTCAGGAGATTAAAAAACCTGACTTAGTTGCTTCCTTAGTAGCAGAAAATGTCGCTTTGCAACTTGAAAGACGAATTGCATTTCGGCGTGCTATGAAGAAGGCGGTTCAAACAACTATGTCTATGGGTGCTGAAGGAATTCGTATTCAATGTGCTGGTCGTTTGGCAGGTGCCGATATCGCTCGTACAGAACAGTTACGTGAGGGTCGTGTACCATTGCACACTTTGAGGGAAAACATCGATTACGGACTTGTGGAAGCTAACACCGTTTATGGCATAATTGGTATCAAGTGCTGGATCTGCCTTAAAGAAGAAGACAAACTTTTCTAATCAAAATTTACTATGCCTAAATTATTACCATCAAGAACTAAGTACAGAAAAGTACACAAAGGTCGTGTGCGTGGAGTAGCTTCACGGGGAAACACAGTCTCCTTTGGTGAGTTTGGTATTCAATCTTTAACTAGAGGTCGTATGACATCTAATCAGATCGAAGCGGCTCGGGTAGCGATCAATAGACATTTGAAACGTAAGGGAAAAGTCTGGATTCGAGTATTCCCCCATAAGCCCGTTACCAAAAAGCCAGCAGAAACAAGGCAAGGTAAGGGTAAGGGGCCTGTTGATCATTGGGTTGCAGTCATCAAACCTGGTCATGTTCTATTTGAAATTGCTGGTTGTTCGATCAGTTTAGCAAGAGAAGCACTCGGACTTGCTGATTCAAAGCTTCCTTTTCGTTGTCGCTTAGTAACCCGCCAAAATTCCTTTTAATTGTTTATTATGAAAATCTCTGAATTGAAGGATTTATCTCTGCCTGAACTGAGTAAAAAGTTTCGTGAATTAGGCGAAGAACTTTTCAAGCTTCAAGTTCGCAAACAAACAGGTCAGGTAGAACGGCCACATGTTATCAAAGAACTACGCCGAGATCGTGCAAGGATTTTGACTTTGATTAACCAAATACATAACGCAACCCCATCCAACGTTTAATTTTCATGACTCAGGACATTATCAGGAATACTCGTAAAGAACTTATTGGAGTAGTAAGGTCTAAGACTGGAGACAAATCCATAAAAGTTGTTTATGAATATAAGACTCCTCACCCTCTTTATAAAAAAGAAATTCGCCGTAAGACAACTGTTCATGTTCACGACGAAAAAAACGATTCTAATATTGGAGACAAAGTCCGTATTACAGCAACAAGGCCTATGAGTAAGTTGAAAAGGTGGAGAGTTATAGAGGTTTTGGAAAAAGCCCCAACTTTGTAACATCATGATACAGTTATTAAGTAGGTTAGAAGTCGCTGATAATACCGGTGCTAAGAAAGTTCGAATGATTCGCAGAATCGGACAAAATAAGAAGACTGCATCAGTCGGTGACATCATTGTATGTCATGTAAAGGAAAGTTCCACGGAAGCATCCGTCAAAAAGGGTACTGTAGTGAGGGCTGTTGTAGTTCGTACTAAATCGGCACTTCGTAGAGTCGATGGTAGTTACCTTAGATTCGATGAGAATGCAGTTGTTATAGTGAATGATGACGGGACACCAAAGGGTACCCGAATTTTCGGACCTGTTGCACGTGAACTAAGGCAAAAATATATGAAAATTATTTCACTAGCACCGGAGGTTTTATAATATGTCAAATAATTTAAGAAAAGGAGACGAAGTCATCGTTATTACTGGTGACGATAAGGGGAGTAAGGGTAAAATTCTACAAGTTTTACGCGAAAAGAACCGAGTCCTTGTGGAAGGAATTAATATGACCAAAAAACATGAGCGTAAAACGCAAGATAATCCCCAGGGTTCAATCGTTGAGCGTGAAGCCTCCATTCACTACTCCAATGTTAAGAAGGTCTAAAACTACTACTTTATAATGAGCGTACCAGCACTTAAACTTACTTATCTCAATGATGTGGTTCCGGCACTTAGGAAATCATTGGGTTATACAAATATCCACCAAGTCCCTAAAGTTGATAAAGTTGTAATCAACAGTGCATTCGGAGCTGAAATGGATAAAAACGGTGTGATAGAACTTCGTAAGGATATCGCATCTTTATCAGGTCAGTCGCCTGTCGTTGTTAAAGCCAAAATGAGTGTATCGAATTTCAAGCTCAGACAAGGTATGCCAGTTGGTATTAAAGTCACATTGCGCGGTAATCAAATGTGGGATTTTCTACTACGATTAATTGCGATTGCTTTACCTAACATTCGCGATTTTAGAGGTGTTCCTTCGAAGTTAGACGGACAGGGTAATTATACATTGGGAATAATTGATCATAGTATATTCCCTGAAATTAATGTTGAAAGACAAAGAGTAAACACTGGCATGGACATTTCTATCGTTACAACCGCTAGTTCAGACGAGGAAGGTACCGAACTACTTAAATTGCTTGGTGTACCATTCAGAAAAAAATCAACATCTTCAGAACAAGCGGCAGCTTAAATTATTTTATCATGGCCAAAAAATCCGTAATTCATCGTAATATCAAAAGGGAGCGTCTTGTTGCTCGGTATGCTACTAAAAGAGCAGAACTTAAGAAGATCTTGTCAAATTCGGAAACAAACGAAGAAGAATTTTACCTAGCTCAATCTAAGTTAGATAAGTTGCCCAAAAACTCCTCACCTGTAAGGTTAGTCAATCGCTGTACTTTGACAGGAAGGCCTCGTGCAACTATTAGAAAATTTGGCTTGTCCAGAATTACTTTCCGGGAACTTGCTTTGCAGGGAAAAATGCCAGGCATCATCAAAGCATCTTGGTAATTTCAATCTTAAACTTTATTTAAAAATGGCTGTACACGATACTATAGGGGATTTTATAACCGTAATCCGAAATGCTGGAAGTGCTGGAAAAACTACATGTGAATATCCTCATTCCAATCTAAGATCAGGCATAGCTACTATCCTTAGAGATCGAGGATTTGTTGGAAATTTTTCTGAAATTGAATCTGATAAAGGAGTTAAGCATCTCGAAATTCATTTGAAATATGTTAAAGGTGAGCATGCTATTCGTGGATTATCTCGTGTCAGTAAACCCGGCCGTAGATCTTATTGCGGTTATCGTGAAATCCCGAGAATTCTTGGAGGTTTAGGTATTTCAATACTTAGCACACCAAAAGGTATCATGGACGACCGTTCAGCACGGAAAAACAAGTTAGGCGGAGAATTACTTTGTAGTGTTTGGTAGTAATTATTTTAGAAATGAGTAGAATAGGAAAATTACCCGTAGACGTGCCTTCAAGCGTAACTGTTACCGTTGACAACGGAACGGTCTTAGTGAAAGGGCCCAAAGGAGAACTTACCCAAAACATCTCTCCTTTAGTAAATGTAAATGTAGAAAGTAATACTGTTACTGTTTCGCAAGTAATAGAAACACGGAATTCAAAGGCTATTTTTGGTACAACACGCTCGTTGATCGCGAATATGGTTCAAGGTGTAACTAAAAATTTCACTAAGAATTTATTGATTGAAGGCGTGGGCTTTCGTGCAACTGTTAAAGGTAATTTGATTGATTTGGAATTAGGATATTCCCATCCGATTGAACACCCAATTCCTACTGGGGTTTCGGTCGTGGTTTCTGACAATGTTAAAATTCTTGTTGAAGGTCCTGATAAACAGAAGGTAGGTCAATTAGCTGCTGAAATCAAAAGTTACTATCCGGTTGAACCATACAAAGGTAAAGGTGTTCGTATTGTTGGACAATATGTACGGAGAAAAGAAGGTAAAAAGTCAGCTTAATAGCTAGTCAAATTTTATTATGAATTTATCGAAGAAAAGAAATCTTGCTCAGAAGCGTAGGTGGAGAATCAGAAAGAAAGTTGCAGGCACGGCTTTAAGACCTAGAGTTACTGTACGTTTTACTAATAAAAATATACACGCTCAGTGTATCGATGATGTAAAAGGTCATACATTAGCTGCGGCATCAACAAATTCCTCGGATCACAAGACTCTCCTTCCCAATCTAGCTGGTGCTGAAAAGCTTGGTAATGATTTTGGAGATTCACTCGTGAAGAGCGGCGTTAGTACTATCGTGTTTGATCGTGCAGGAAGAAAATATCATGGCTGTGTTAAAATATTTGCCGACAGTCTTCGTTCAAAGAACATAAAATTTTAATGATGAGAAAACCCCATAGGAAATCAAAAAAAGAAGTAGTGGACGATGGTGAACCTGAACTTTTTGAAAAAGTTGTTCATATCAATCGTTGTGCTAAAGTAGTTAAGGGTGGTCGTAGATTTAGCTTTGCTGCCCTTGTGGTAGTTGGAGATCAAGCTGGCAATGTTGGTTTCGGATATGGCAAAGCACAAATGGTCCCGGATGCTATTCGTAAAGGCACAGACCAAGCGAAAAAAGCAATGCAAAAGGTGTCCATTTCTGGCGACACTCTCCCCCACCCTGTTTTAGGTACACACGATGGTGGGAAAGTTATGCTTAGACCAGCAAGACAAGGAACTGGTATTATTGCTGGAGGAGGTGTCCGAGCTGTACTTGAGGCAGCAGGGGTGAAAAATGTACTTTCAAAATCTCTTGGTTCTAACAACCACCTATCAGTCGTTTCTGCGACTATGGATGGTCTACTTCAACTTCGTACTGCCAGGGAGATTTCTGAAATTCGTGGCGAAACAGTTTCTGGGCCTGCTTTTACAAATGAAGTGTCGCAACCACCCGTTACAGTTGAAATCCCTTCTGAATAAATTTTAAGCAAATATTATGATTGAATCAAATTTACCAAAAGGCCCTAATCGCGGAAAGAAAAGACTTGGTCGTGGTGAGGGTAATGGTCACGGGAAAACATGTTGCCGGGGTCATAACGGAGCCGCTTCTCGCTCTGGTTACTCCTTACGTGCCGGTTTTGAGGGTGGCCAGATGCCATTGTTTAGAAAACTTCCTCAAAGAGGTTTCAGCCAAGCGAGATTCAGGAAGCCATGCGCTATTGTAAATTTAGGAGATTTAGAAAAAATTCCCGGAGATATTGTTGATAAAGATTCCTTGAAAGCTGCTGGCTTAGTAAGACCTAATGTAACCCGTATTAAACTTTTAGGCGATGGAGAAGTAACGAAAGCATTCAAGGTAAATGTAGACTTAATTTCTACATCCGCTAAGGCCAAGATCGAAGCTTCGGGCGGTGAGTTTATCTCAGAATAATAAATTCTACCCTAATTTCTCATGTTATCAGCTTTTACAAACTCTTTAAAAATACCTGAATTAAGGCAAAAGATTTTCTTTACCTTAGCTTTGTTATTTATCGCTAGAGTTGGAGCTAATATTCCTCTTCCTGGAGTAGATCCTGCACCTATCAAAGAATTCTTCGAGCTTAGAGAATCAACTCGTAGTGAATCTGAAGGAAATGATATATTAGGGTTTTATAATATGTTCACTGGTGGAGCACTCCTTAATGGGGCTCTTTTTGCACTTGGCATTATGCCTTACATTAGTGCGTCCATCATAATGCAACTTATGGGAGCAGTCTTTCCTACCTTAGCAAGACTTCAACAGGAGGGTGAACCTGGTAGGCAAAAAATAGCTCAGTATACACGATACCTGACGATTTTTATTTGTCTGGTCCAGGGTGGACTTTTGGCTGTTGCCCTACGAGACAGTCCGGGAAGTTTAATTCAGGGTTTTAATCCAGCAGAAATTGGGCTTGATGGTAATCCTCTTGGACCCATTGTCATAGCAGGTTCTTCGACTCTTTTTTTATTTAATACAATCATTTTCTTAACCACGGGTTCTTTGATTCTCATGTGGTTGGGGGAGCAGATTACACAGAGAGGGATCGGTAACGGTATTTCTTTATTGATAACTGTTGGGATCCTCGCTGATTTACCAAAAGCATTATCGGACGCTTATGCGTTAATTTTCCTAGCGCCTGACGGAGATAACCTAGTGATATTAAAAGGCGTACTTATGGTAGGGTTATTCCTAATAGTTGTTGCTGGTATTATTGCCGTGACACAGGCACAGCGTAAAATTCCAGTTCAGTATGCCAAACGAATGGTTGGTCGAAAAGTTTTTGGAGGACAAAGTTCATTTTTACCCCTTAAAGTTAATTATGCTGGAGTTATGCCTGTCATCTTTGCAAGTGCTATTTTAATGTTCCCGGCACAACTTCTCCGTACTTTTGGCGCAGCTTTTGAGCAAGACTGGGCTATTGATCTCGCTAATGTTTTCGCTAGTAGGGGATGGGTCTATTACCTAGTTTATGGAGGACTTATCCTAGTGTTTAGTTACTTCTGGGTATCTATAATGTTCAAACCAGTGCAGATTGCAGATGATTTGAAAAAGAACGGTGGTTATGTGCCTGGCGTTCGGCCTGGGGATCATACGGCTAAATTTTTAGATTTTGTAATGACACGCTTAACATTAGCAGGTGCTATATTTTTAACTGTTATTGCCGTCTTCCCAGATTTTATATTTAAAACTGCGAACGTTTCTTACAATGTTGCCACATTTTTCGGAGGCACTGGTATGCTTATTATTGTTGGTGTAGTCTTGGATACCATGAGACAAATCGAAACATTTTTATTGCAAAGACATTACGATGGCTTTTTACGCAAAGGTCGCATCAAGGGAAGGTCAAATAACTCTGGCCAAGGCATTGAATCATTAGAACTCAAAGATTTTGAAGCTCAGTGGCGCCCTTTACTTTTGATAGCTGGAGCACTATTCGCCCTAGGGTTTATAAGTCTAGGAATTAAGGAATTCATTTTAAATTAGGAGAAACTAAATTATGGCAAGATTACTGGGAGTAGACATACCAAATCGTAAGAAAGTCGAGTTTTCACTTCGTTATATTTACGGAGTTGGACCTACTCGTTCAAAAGAAATTTTAGATGCAGTAGGCATTGATGCTGATCGTAGAACACAGGAATTAACTGAACAGGAGTTAAGCTTAATCAGCAACTACATCATCGATAATAAGATTATGGTTGAAGGTGACCTTAGAAGAGCCGTTACTAACAATCTTAAACGCCTTCAAAGTATTCGTTGTTATCGTGGTCTCCGTCATCAACGCGGATTACCAGTTCGAGGACAAAGAACAATTACAAATGCACGTACTCGAAAGGGTGGAAGAAAAACGGTTGGTGTTGTTAGAAAAAGCTAGACTATTACTATGAGTGAAGAAAATTCCAAAGAAGAGGAAGAAAAAGTTGTTGAGACAAAACCAGCACCCGAAAAAGTTGCTGTAGAGTCAAAGGAAACTAATTCCGAAGAAGCGACGAAAGTTTCAAGCGAAAAGACGTCTGAAAAGAAGGAAGAGACGGCAGCAGACCTACTTGGTGCAAATATAGAGCAGGTTAAAATTAGAAAAGCCAAGGGCAGTAAAAATATAACTTCAGGTATTTGTTTTATTGTAGCTACATTTAACAATACAAAAGTTTCTTTCACAGATATGAAAGGCAATGTCATTTCTTGGTCAAGCTCAGGAAAGTGTAACTTTCGAGGCTCAAGAAAATCTACTGCATATGCGGCACAAGTGGTCACTCAAGATGCAGGTAAAGTTGCTATGTCCCATGGCATGAAGGAAGTTGTAGTTAAGGTTAAGGGTCCCGGAATGGGAAGAGATTCTGCAATTCGTGCATTACAAAGCCTAGGATTTTCTGTTTCCACCATTATCGATGTGACTCCGGTTCCGCACAATGGATGTCGCCCACCGAAACGAAGAAGAGTTTAATTTTCCTTAGCAAATAACTTTACATTTATAAATTATGTCTAGATACACAGGACCAACCACTCGAATAAATCGTCGCTTCGGCATGGCGATCTTCCCTGCCAATAAGGCATTCGAAAGAAGAGCATATCCTCCAGGCCAACACGGCCCAAATTTCCGACGAAAGGTCAGTGATTATGGTGCAGGTTTACTTGAGAAGCAAAAATTAAGGATGCTTTACTGTTTGACAGAAAAGCAGTTTCGTAACCTCTTCGAAAAATCAAAGAGAAAACAAGGGGTTACTGGTGAAGTATTCCTTACATATTTAGAAACAAGATTAGACAACGTAGTCTATCGCCTTGGATTTGCAAAAACTCGTAAAGCTGCCCGTCAATATGTTAACCACGGTCACATTTTGGTTAATGGAAAAAAGGTAGATATTCCTAGTTTCTCAGTTTCTGTAGGTGACGAAATCGGTGTTCGTGAGAAAACTTCCTCACGCCAGCTTGCAACGAGAAATCTTGAAGGTGCACAATATCACCCTTCCCCCCCATGGGTAGATGTAAATGCTGACTCTCTTCAAGGTACAGTTACTCGTTTTCCCCAAGCTGACGAATTGGAACAAAGCATCAATGTGCAACTCGTGGTTGAATTTTACAGCCGCTAAACTTTTATTACCCAAATCATAAAATATTATGGCAACTAGATTAGGAAAGTTCGAACTACCAAACCGATTGGTCAAAGAAGAGGATACCTCAACAGACACCTATGCAAAGTTTATCGCTGACCCTTTTGAATCGGGTTACGGGCACACAATTGGCAATGCCTTTCGTCGCGTGCTACTTAGTTCAATCGAAGGCGCAGCTATCTCATCATTGAAATTTGATGGGGTACAACATGAGTTTCAAAGCATCGATGGAGTTGTAGAGGATGTTACAGACATTGTTTTAAACCTTAAGAAAGTTTTAGTAATTAGCCATAAGGCTGAGCCTGTTACCCTCACGATTGATGTTGAGAAAGAGGGTGAGATTACTGCTGGTGATGTATCGCCTACCGAAGGAATTGAGATAATTAATCCCGAACAAATAATTCTAACTACCGATCGAAAACTTCAAATTACAGGCGAAATGATAGTGACTGTAGGGCGTGGTTTTTGCTTGGGTGAAGACAGTAAGTCAGATGAACAGCCAATTGGCATGATCAATGTTGATGCTCTGTACAGTCCAGTTAAGCTCGTCAAGTATGAGGTACAGAATACTCGTGTGGGTCAAATGACCGACTACGACAAACTACTGCTTGAAGTTACAACCGACGGAAGGATAACTCCAGATGACGCACTTAAACAGTCTGCCGCTATACTTCGCCATCACCTTGATGTATTTGACCAAATAAGTGAAGAACAAGTAGAATTTGAGAGTCACACTAAAGAAGTTAGTGAGGAGCAAAATAGGCTCAGGAATTTACTTGGTATGAGTGTAAATGAAATTGAACTTTCTGTAAGAGCCGCAAATTGTCTTAACAATGCGAATATTACGACAGTTGGAGAATTAGCGACGAAGAGTGAGCCAGAAATGCTTAAGTATCGTAATTTTGGAAAGAAATCTCTCAATGAAATTAAGGCAAAGCTAGAACAACTTGGGCTTTCATTGGGAATGAAATTTGAGAGCCGTTTACTTGAGACTGCATAAGATTAAATATTTTAAGAACCAACTACGATGAGACATCGCAAACACAATCATCAACTCGGAGTAAAAACTGCCCACCGTACATCAATGTTGGCAAACTTGAGTTGCTCCCTTATCGAAAACGGAAGAATAAAGACCACACTTGCTAGAGCACGTGCATTGAGGCAAACGATTGAGAAGATCGTCACACTTGCTAAAAAAGCACACCTTGCTCAAGACTCAGCTAAGAAAATACATTATCGTCGATTAGCTATCTCTAGACTCCGAAGTAAAGTTGCTACTAAGAAACTTTTTGATGAACTTGCCGTACAGTTTGTTGACCGCCAAGGGGGATATACCCGAATCTACAAGCTTGCCTTGCCTAGACTGGGTGATGCTGCGGAGATGGCCTTGATTGAGTTTGTTGAAGAACCCGAATCTAAAAAGAAGAAAAAGAAATCTAAAAAGACTGCCAAAAAAGCAGTTGTAACTGACGATAAGCCCCAGAGCGAGTCAGATGTAGAAAATAAGATTGTAGATGAAACAGCAAAGGTTGAATCTGTATCTTCTGATGATTCTTCTAAAACCGAATCTGAAGAAGCAGCACCAGCTATAGATTCTGAAAAAAATATTTCGGATGACGCTGAAGTTGTGAATGAATCTTCTGCAGATGATGAAGTTTCCGAAGATCAAAAGAAGTAAATAACTAAAGTTTTCTTACCCAGTTTTCCGGTAGATTGAGGTCTGCTCGATTAAAGTCGTTTTTCTTGAAGAAATATTAGATATTGGTTTGTGTTTCTAAGTTTAACTTAAAGAAATAATTACTATATCTATGCCACAAACTATCGTAGTTCTCGATTTCGGGTCTCAATACACTCAAGTCATTGCCAGAAGAATTAGGGAAGCAAATGTATATTCATGCGTTTTACCTTTTGATTCAAAACTAAGTGATATTAAAAAAGTAAATCCTCTAGGTATTGTATTATCCGGAGGACCCGCGAGCGTATTTTCTCCAAATGCTCCAGTTCCAGACTCCCAAATATTTAAGCTTAAAATTCCTGTATTAGGTATTTGTTACGGCTTACAACTAATGGGCAAAATGCTCGGTGGAGATGTTAAATCAAGTACCCACCGAGAATACGGCAGAGGAAAGTTGAAGATCGAACGAAAAGGGGCTTTGTTTCATAGTTTACCCTCTACTCTTTCCGTTTGGAACTCTCATGGAGATTCTTTGGCTAAACTTCCCAAAGGTTTTCGCATATTAGCCAAGACGGAAAATTCCTCATTCGCAGCTATAGAGGATCCTAAGAGAAATTTTTATGGTCTCCAATTTCACCCTGAAGTAGAGCATTCTGAGAAGGGCAGCGATATCCTGCAGAATTTTTTACGCAGAATCTGTGGTTGTAATGGAGATTGGGATATGGGCGATTTTTTAAAAGCTTCTATTCAACAGATTAAAGACAAAATCGGTACTAAAAGAGTAATACTGGGTTTAAGCGGTGGCGTAGATTCTTCAGTCGCTGCTGCTCTTATACATCGAGCAATTGGAGATCAGTTAACCTGTATATTTGTGGATAATGGTCTCCTCCGATTAAACGAGAGGGATCAGGTAAAGACTCTTTTTAAAAATCATATTCCCGGAAAACTTCGAGTCGTAAAAGCAGGGGCCTTATTTTTAAAAAAACTTAAATCTGTTCAAGACCCAGAAAAAAAGAGAAAAATTATTGGTAAGACATTTATAGAAGTTTTTGATCAGGAAGTTTCCAAGATAGGCAGTGTTGATTACCTTGCCCAAGGTACACTTTATCCAGACGTTATCGAAAGCGTTCCAGTAGGCGGAAATCCTGCAGCTTTAATCAAAAGCCATCATAATGTCGGTGGTTTACCAAAAAAGATGAAATTAAGGCTTTTAGAGCCTCTGAGAGAGCTATTCAAAGACGAAGTAAGAAACTTGGGTAGGGAACTTGGACTTCCAGAATCTGTCCTCATGAGACATCCATTTCCGGGTCCAGGCCTCGGAGTTAGGGTACTTGGTGAACTCACTCACAGTAGATTGAAAATTCTTAGAGAAGCAGACCACATTTTTATTGAAGAATTATTTAAACAAAAACTCTACCACAAACTCTGGCAGGCTTTCTGTGTTTTTCTTCCTATAAGAAGTGTAGGTGTTATGGGAGATGAACGGACATACGAGAATGTCATTTGTCTTCGTGCAGTAACAAGTTCAGACGCAATGACTGCAGATTGGGCTCAATTGCCTGATTCTTTTTTAAGAAAAGTTTCCAATCGTATTATAAATGAAGTTAAAGGAGCTAACAGAGTGGTTTACGACATAAGTTCTAAACCTCCAAGTACGATCGAATGGGAGTAATTTAAAGACGTGGAACTTCAGCTAAGTTATAAAGAATATGCCCCGGATTTGCTTGGTGAAATAGAAACCTTTGCTACTTCAACCAGTGCAGATAAAAACATTATAAACAGCGTCAGTGATATACTTTTGGATGTTAAAAAAAATGGGGACCGGGCCCTTATTGAGCGGACATTGCTGTATGATAAGGCAAATTTAAATAAATCTGACCTTCTTGTTTCCTCAGCTGATCTTGAGTTAGCAAGGTCAGCACTATCTGAAGAACAGACCCAATGCATATTTGATGCTATTGAAAATGTAACCTTCTTTCATAAACAAAACCTGCCAAAAGATTGGACTGGTAAAAACTCACATGGTGCAAAAATCGGTGAATGTTATTATCCGATTAGGAGAGTAGGACTTTATGTGCCAGGCGGAAATGTTCCTTTAGTATCAACTGTTATAATGACTGCTACATTGGCAAAAGTCGCTGGAGTTAAGGAAATCGCAGTGGCGACTCCTCCGAACGCAGATGGACAGGTTGCCAATGAGTTACTTGCTGCATTAAGTATACTTGGAATAAATGAAGTTTATAGAGTAGGTGGTGCTCAAGCGATTGGTGCATTTGCTTATGGTACTGATAGCATTGTATCAGTAGACAAGATTTATGGTCCTGGTAATTCTTATGTAAATGAAGCAAAAAGGCAGGTTTTTGGCACTGCGGGTATCGACTTATTGCCTGGACCAAGTGAAGTAATGGTTATTACTGATAATACGGCTAACCCGGAGTACACTGCTGCTGCCTTAATCGCTCAAGCAGAACATGGTTCAGGAAAAGAGAAGATTTATTTAATTTTTTCTGAAAAAGAAAGTTTTAATCAAGTTGTAAGTGCAATCAGAAAACAAGTTTCTTTACTAACTCATATGGATGCAATTATTGAAATCTTTAACAAAGGTTTTTTTGCAGTACATATTAATGATTTCAATGAAGCAGCTGAGGTTGCAAACTTTATTGCCCCAGAGCATCTGGAATTACAAGTTAACGAAAACCGCATCCACTCACTTAAGAAAAATATCACAACTGCCGGTGCTCTTTTACTCGGACATTTTTCTGCAACAGCACTCGGGGATTTTGTAGCGGGTCCTAGTCATGTTTTACCAACGGGTAGATCTTCAAGATTTTCTTCAGGTCTGAGAATCGACGATTTTTTTCGTCGAACTAGCACCATAGAATACGATCGTCAGAGTGTCAGCAATGCCAGATCAAGTGCGTTACTTTTTTCTGAGATGGAAAAACTAGACGGACATGGTAACTCTATATCTGTTCGCTTGAATTGTATTCAGAATGACGAGTAATCTCAGGGATTTTACCTCTTTGCGAATCCTTTCTCGAAGTGCGTATTTGCCGGGTCACCAACCTGAAGTTAATCAAAATTTAATTAAACTTAATACAAACGAAAACCCTTTTCCTCCAAGTCCCAAGGTTGCAGATGCAGTACTTAGTGAAGTTGGAAATCTACATCTTTATCCCGAACCTTATTCCAAGAAGTTAAGAAAACTTATTGCCGAAACAAATAATGTATCTGAAGAACAAATCATAATTGGCAATGGATCTGATGATTTGCTTAACCTCTGTGTAAGGTCTTTTTCAGATAATATACGCTCGGTTGGCATGCTTGTGCCTAGCTACTCTCTTTATCCAACCTTAGCATCTCTTCAGGACAGCAAATTACTTAAAGTTGGATTTAATGATGATGAATTTAATTTACCAAGTACTGATATCATTAACAGCGGTGTTAATCTATTTTTTCTCACGAATCCACATGCCCCAAGTGGTCGTCTTTTCTCGCAATCAGCAATTTTCTCAATTGCATCCCAGATAGATGCATTATTAGTAGTTGATGAAGCCTATGTGGACTTTGCCGGGGAGTCGTCGATTTCCGTTCTTTCGAGTTGTGATAATGTTCTCATTACCCGAACATTTTCAAAATCATATTCGCTTGCCGGTTCTCGTGTAGGTTTTGCAATATCCTCGCCAGAGATCATTTCTGTACTCGATAGTGTACGAGAGGTTTATAATGTCGACCGGCTTGCACAAGCTGCTGCTTATGCATCACTATCTGATGTCGAATATTTTAATAATTGTAGGGTCAAAATTCTTAGTGAAAGAAATCGTGCGTATAAGTTTTTTACTGATCTAGGTTGGCACACTATAGATAGTCATGCTAATTTTATCTTTACGGAACCTGTAGATACCTTTGGCCAGGTGGGCAAGAATGTTGCACAGTCTCTTTATAACTTCTTAGAGAAAAATAATATATTTACACGATATTTTCCAAATCATCATTTGACCGAGTCGAAAATAAGAATCAGTATTGGAAGAGAAGAGCACATGAGAATTTTATATCAAAACATCAACACCTGGCGTAATGAGGAATGCTAAGATAATTCGAGACACCAAAGAAACTAAAATTTCATTTGAGTTAAATATAGATGGAAGTGGTACAGCTATTGTTTGCACCGGGATAGCTTTTATGGACCATATGTTACAGCTTTTCGCGAAGCATGGTTTTTTTGATCTTGTAGTTGAGGCGAATGGAGATTTGGAGGTAGATTATCATCATTTGGTTGAAGATCTTGGTATTGCAATGGGTCAAGCAGTAAAAGGGGCGTTGTCTGATAAGGCAGGAATTCAAAGATACGGATTTTTCACTCTACCCATGGATGAAACTTTAGCCACCGTTGCCTTAGATATTAGTAATCGTGGGTATTTGGTCTACAAGGTCGATTGTCTGCATTCACAGGTTAGAGATTTTAATATTCATTTATTTAAAGAATTTTTTCAGGCCTTTGCCAATGAAGTTGCATGCAATTTACACATTCGTCTGGAGCACGGAGAGGAGCCCCATCATGTGGCAGAGGCAATTTTTAAGGCTTTCGCTAAATCTTTGGATATAGCCACAAAAGAAGAGCCCCGTCTCGCTGGTAAAGTTGCTTCCACTAAAGGCACGCTGTCTAAGTAACTTTTGCTGGATAATGTGAAAAAGATTGGGGTAATAGACTACGGTACGGGAAACCTTAGAAGTGTAGTTAAGGCCTTTGAGTTTATAGGTGCTGATGTATCTTTGATTAAAGAGACACAGGATGCTAGGAATGTAGATGCTATAGTTTTTCCTGGGCAGGGAACTTTTGATCAATGTATAGGTAGCCTAAAGCAGACTGGACTTGATATTTTAATTAAAAAATGGATTGAAGCAGATAAACCTTATTTCGGGATCTGCCTAGGGTTGCAAGTATTGTTCTCATCTTCGGAGGAAGGAAATAAAAAGGGCCTTGGTTTGCTGCAAGGGGAAGTAAAGAGGTTTGATATAGGCTCTAATTATAAAATCCCTCATATGGGTTGGAATTCAGTTTATTGGAGTAAGGGGAGGAGAGATCTTTTGTTGGATGGAATTACAAACGGTGATCAGTTTTATTTTGTACATAGCTATCATTTAAAAAATGTGACAGGAGACTTACAGACATATTTAACTTCCTATGGTTATGATTTTATAAGTGGCATTCGGGTTGGAAATTGTATTGCAACACAATTTCATCCAGAGAAGAGCCAAGAAAAAGGATTAAAATTATATAGGAACTTTCTTGAAAAAATAGTCTAAGATTGGCACAAAGGATATTTAATCCCCAACCTACCCTCTCCATATGTCCAACAAAGCACAATTAACTATCGGCGATAAAGCTTTCCCTCTTAACATTATAGTCGGAACTGAGGATGAGCATGCTTTGGATATTAGCACTCTTCGTAAAGATAGTAAGCACATCACTTATGACGACGGCTATGGCAACACAGGTTCCTGTGAAAGTAGTATTACTTTCATCGACGGTGATAAAGGAATTTTAAGATATCGAGGATATGATATTTCGGAGCTGGCTGAGAAGTCAAATTTTCTAGAGTCATGCCTCCTTCTTTTTAACGGAGACTTACCAAGTTCAGGAGAAATTGATCTTTTTAGGCAACGCGTTTCTTCTCAGTCAAACATGCCTTCTGAAATAGAATCTATGATTGATGCTATGCCTCCGAAAACCCACCCGATGGGAGTTTTGGGTGCAGCCTTGCAGGCTTTGGGGGGAAGTTTTCCTGAATTGAGCACAAATACTCGCCCAGCTGATATTGAATCTTTTGAAAAAACAGCAGCACTTATCCTTGCGGGCATTCCCTCGATAGCCGCTAAGTATTTCCGTTCATCTAAAGGTGAGTCTATCCCTTCTCGAAAAGAAGAGCATAATTATTGCGAGAATTTTTTGCATATGATGTTCGGTTCAGAAGATGATAAGGCTGTTGATCCAGCTGTTAGTAATGCTTTGGATCTTATTTTCCTTTTACATGCTGATCATGAGCAGAACTGTTCGACTTCGACCTGTAGAATGATTGCTTCAGGTGGAGCCAATGCATTTGCCTCTCTTTCTGGTGCAGTATCAGCACTTTGGGGTCCCCTTCATGGTGGAGCGAATATGGCGGTCATTACTATGCTAAACGAGATTCACTCATCAGGTGATGATGGTAGCCAGTTTATTCAATCGGCAAAAGAAGGGAAATCTCGACTTATGGGATTTGGTCACCGGGTGTACCGTAATTACGACCCCAGGGCCAAGATTCTTAAAAGTGCATGCGATCAGGCACTCATTGCGCTAGGTGTAGAAAGTCCTATCCTTGATATCGCTAGAAATTTAGAACGATCTGCACTACAGGATGAATATTTTATACAGCGTAAACTATACCCAAATGTAGACTTTTACAGCGGCATCATCTTGCAAGCAATGGGTTTTCCAACAGATATGTTTACAGTACTTTTTGCTATTGGTAGAACGCCTGGTTGGTTGTCTCATTGGAAAGAAATTGCGACTCACGGGAAACGCATTCATCGTCCGAGACAAATTTATCAAGGTTCGACTCTGCGTCCCTATGTCGATTTGGAAAATCGGTAAATAAATCTACTTTTTGGAGGTCTGGGGTGTTTGGGCTAAGACCTCTTCCATTGATAATCCAGTAAATTCTTTTATTCCCTTAATTAGGAGCCAAAAAGCGTAACCGCTTACAATCATACAGGGCACACTTATTACTGGTAAACTCCAGCCCATCATTCTCCCTACTTCGTCGTTAAAAGCAATTTTATCAATGCCAGGTTCTGTCACAACAATCATTCGGGATAAAATAAAATTCAAAATTGCACTTACCCCGAAGGAAAGACCTATAAGCCAAGTGCATTTAATAAGAAGTTTATCAAAATCTAATTTTGTTCCTAACTCTACTAATTTTTGATCAACTAATGACACTTTAATCACTTCAGGATTATATAGAAACAATCTGACAAGTGGCTTTTTGGTTCGTAATGTAAAGATTGTAATCAATCCGAGTATTGCAGGCAGTGCTGATTCTTTTACCGCAAACATAAAAGCTGTGGCACCAGGCAATAGTCCGATTCCTCCAGTTAATAATGCACTTAACGCTCCGAGTATTGAAAAGAAATTCCATTTTCGACGTCGAATCAGATCAAGAATTCCGTAAGATATGGGGAATAAGATGGCTAGAAGTAAAATAATAGAACCAATAATAGCAGAGTCAGGGGCTATCGAAAGTGCTTCGCCAAGTGGTTTTCCAAGCCATTCGTCCCCTTTTCTTAAAATTACGATTGGAAGGATTAAATTAAAACCTAAGTTGAGAAGCATATTTTCGCGCTTCGGAGCTGGTGCCTCTGATGAGTCGTGATTCATTGCTTAACCATACTCGTTATAGTAAAATAAGTCTCTCTTAATTTAATGAGTATACTTCCAAAATGTTTGATTTCAGCTGGTCCAACTCGGGAATGGATAGATTCGGTTCGTTATCTTTCTAATCCATCAAGCGGAAAAATGGGTTTTGCCATAGCAGAAGCTGCCATGAGCTTTGGGTTTGAGGTGACTTTAGTAAGCGGCCCTGTAAATATTCCTTTTCCAAAGGGCGTTACAATACTATCAGTAGAGACGGCTTTACAAATGAGGGAAACTTTATTGAAAAATTTTCAGAAAAATGAACTTACGATAATGACTGCAGCAGTCTCTGACCATCGGCCAGAGTTTCTAGGTCCAGACAAAATTAAAAAAGACAGATTTCCGGATAATATAAAATTAATCCGTAATCCAGATATATTAGCAGAACTAGGTGATATTAAATCACCCAACCAAAAACTTGTAGGATTTGCTGCCGAAAGTTGTGATCATTTAGTTAATGCACGAGCAAAGCTGGTTGATAAAAACTTGGACTGGATAGTAGTCAATGATATTGGCTCAAACCAGACTGGCTTTCAGTCGGAATTAAATGAAGTAACTTTATTGTCTCGAAACGAAGAAACTATTACCTTTCCATTGGCTTCGAAAACTGAAATAGCCGTAAGCATTCTTAAGCAAGTATGGAAGTAGGAAATAAATTAAATCGTAGCCCGCTTGATCGGGTGCTTGGTCGTTTGGATGATTTAGATGAAGTAAATTTAGGAATTTTAGTACAAAGACTTGCTCGAGAAAGAAAATTGTTGGAAACAGTCTTTGATGTTATCCGGGATGGAGTACTTGTTTTGGATGATGAAGGTTTTTTAACTTATTCTAATCAGCAGGGGCGGACTCTCATTGGGTTAAGGGACAATAATTCTGAAAAGATAAATATTCGCAAGGCATCTCCCGAAATAGCCCGAGCACTGGGATTGGACAGAAAGCAAGATTCCTCCTATCCCGAAGTTGTTATGCGAGAGATGCAAATTACATATCCGGAGACAAGGCAACTGCGTATCTATGCAGTGCCCATTGAAAGGTCTGATCAGAAGGATGAGGCGTCGAATAAGGCAGGACTCGCTGTAGTAATGACTGATGTGACTGAAGAGTTAGATGATTTGAATGCAAAAATCGAAAGTGAAAAAGTTTCTAGTATTATGGATTTGGCAGCAGGTGTTGCTCATGAACTAGGTAACCCTTTAAATTCGATTAATATTCATTTACAGTTACTGCAGCGAAATTTAGAAGCCAATGAAAAGTCTCAAAAATCTTTGTATTCTTGTATTAAAGAAGTTAAAAGACTAGATGGAATTATCGCTCATTTTCTTAAAGCGATTCGTCCAACTGATCCGGATTTAAAGAAAATTAATCTACTTCAAATTATCGAAGAAACCGTTCGTCTCAGAGAAAAAGAGATTCATGCAAAAAAAACTTCCGTCAGTATGGAAGCAGGTGTTCGGGAACCGATGATTCATGCAGATGCCGAGCAAATCAAACAGGTTTTTTTTAATGTAATTGGAAATGCATTAGACGCAATAGGGGAAAATTCTGACATTCGAATTATTACGGGAATTGATGATAATTATGTTTTTGCGAAAATTGTTGATCAAGGATCAGGTATAAAAAAAGAAGATATATCTCGAGTTTTCGAACCTTACTTTACCACTAAAAAGTCTGGCCATGGAATCGGGATGATGATTGTTCATCGTATTATGAGAGATCATGGAGGAGAAGTTGGAATCGACAGTAAAGAAGGGTCAGGTACTATTGTAACTTTGAATTTTCCTCGAAAATCGATTCAACGTACCCTTCTGGAATCTTCCAATCCTTAAGTTTTTATTTCAATGAAGCCTAATCTTTTAATCGTAGATGATGAAGAGCATACTCGTGAGGGACTGGAGTTAGCCTTAGAGGATAAGTTTGAGGTATTCCTAGCATCAAGTGCAGAAGAAGCATTTAACGCCATTGATGCCGAAGCATTTGAAGTCGTATTGACCGATCTGAGAATGTCGGGCGAGTCTGGAATGAGCGTGATTGATTTTGCAATTCGGCAGGCACCCGAATCCATATGTATCATGATGACTGCATACGGGGAGGTAGATGTTGCAGTCGAGGCAATGAAACGTGGAGCATTTGATTTTCTTTCTAAGCCGGTAAATCTTGAAAAATTGGAACTACTGATCATGCGTGGTTTAAATCAACGAAAGTTAAAAAAAGAAAATCAGGATTTACACCAGCGGCTAGATAAGACCTACAGTTTCGATGGTATCTTGGGGAGATCACCTGCGTTGGAAAAAGTGCTTGAGCAGGTTCAACTTGTGGGACCATCTAAGGCAACAATTTTGGTGACCGGTGAAACGGGGACTGGTAAAGAATTAATTGCTCAAGCGATTCACCAAAATAGCAATCGTTCGCGCGGACCATTTGTACCCGTTCATTGTGCTGCTTTACCTTCTAATCTTTTGGAAAGCGAAATCTTTGGCCACGAAAAAGGAGCATTCACAGGCGCAGTTGAAAAAAGAGTTGGACGTTTTGAATCAGCCAATAAGGGAACTTTATTTTTGGACGAAATTGGAGAGATTGATGCATCAACTCAGGTTAAACTTCTTCGATTTCTTGAATCCAAAAGTATTGAACGTTTAGGCAGTGCTAAGACTATCAATCTGGATGTACGCTTAGTTTGTGCAACCAATCGAAATCTCAGGCAGATGACAGAAAAGGGAGAGTTCCGGGAAGACCTTTTTTATCGCATGAATGTGGTGACCGTAAATCTTCCACCATTGCGAGACAGGGGAGAAGATATTTCGCTTTTACTGCATCACTTTCTTAAATATTTTGCGAATGAGAATGCGTTTGATCCTCCAACCCTAAGTTCTGCTGCGATGGAAATATTGGAGAAATACTCTTGGCCGGGCAATGTTCGTGAATTAAGAAACTTTTGCGAAAATCTCGTTGTTCTTAAAAGGGGGCTTGAGATAACTCCTTATGATTTAGATATTCGTTTTTCTTCTCATGAGGTTAAGGAAATTGATCCTCAAGAAAATTCTTCTTCTCATCTTTCCATCGAGGAAAACGAGAAACGGCTTTTAAGAAATGCCCTTATACAATCAGGCGGGAATCGTACTAATGCAGCAAAACTAATGGGAATTAGTAGGCGTACATTACATCGAAAATTAGAGAAGTGGCCAGAACTCGACCATAAACTTTAGTAAGAAATATGGCTGCTCGGGCTGGATTCGAACCAGCGACCAAGTGATTAACAGTCACCTGC
>ERZ807291.3804-NODE-3804-length-20805-cov-7.240000_pt1 | contig 20805 bp, 17 predicted proteins | sample MGYA00521257_ERZ807291 | MGnify/ENA primary metagenome ERZ807291 (study PRJEB31413, sample SAMN03169783) | marine metagenome | biome: Marine; feature: Water; material: Subsurface seawater | place: North Sea | collected 2011-04-28 | depth 1 m m ... | reverse complement strand
CGACTCATTCGCATACTCCAGAAAATTTTGCCGCCAATACGCCAGGACTTAAAGTAATATGCCCCGCCACCCCAGCTGATGCAAAAGGCATGATGAAGTCAGCGATAAGAGATAATGATCCTGTGTGTGTTATGGAAAATACGATTCTTTACAATCTGCAGGGTGATGTTCCGGAAGATAATGACCTGCTCGTTCCCTTGGGTAAGGCTAGGCTAGCAATGGAAGGCAATGATATTTCTATTATTGCCCACGGTCGATCAGTTCATACGGCTATGGAAGTTGCAGAAACTCTCAGTGAAAAACATAATGTGTCGGCTGAAGTTCTAGATCTTCGCTCTATTCGACCGCTTGATGTGGACGCCATTATTGAAACAGTTCGCAAAACGAATCGTGTTTTACTTGTCGATGAAAACAAGCCTTTTTGTGGAGTAGGTGCTCAAATTTCTTTTTTAATACAAGATCGTGCATTTGATTATTTAGACGCACCAATTAAAAGAGTCTCCGCGATAGATGCACCTCAGGCTTACAGTAAAGTTTTAGAAAATTATCAAATCCCCAACCATGATCGCGTACTTAAAAAGGCTCTGGAAATTCTATAATTTATAAACAAACATGGCCGTATTCATAGAAATGCCCAAGTTAAGCGATACCATGACCACTGGTACCGTTGTTAAATGGCATAAGCAAGCTGGGGATATCGTGACCAACGGTGACATCATCGCAGAAATTGAAACCGACAAGGCAACGATGGAATTGGAAAATTTTGATGATGGTGTTCTTCTTAAAATATTTGCCAGCGAAGGAGATGAAGTAGATATCGGAAAACCTCTTGCTGTTGTGGGTGAGGAAGGAGAGGAGATTCCCGCAATAGAAGAACTTCCTCTCACCGCTAACGATACGAGTGCTTCAGATAATTCAATTGATCTTGAAAAAGATGTTCCTTCCCCTGCCCCTTCTGTGGTTGAAGTATCGCCTCCAGCCAAGGATGTGAAAACAGATAATGTCCGAATTATGGCATCACCTCTGGCAAAGAAAATGGCCAAGGAACTCAATATAGATCTTTCGGATATTACTGGGACAGGACCACGAGGTAGAATAACTCGCAAAGATGTTACCTCTAAGGTTTCAGGAAGCCCTTCAGAAAAAGCTTCTACTTCCACCCTGGGCTTGCCCTCCCCTGTGGCTCAAAACTCGATTAAATTGGTAAGCAAAGAGCAACCCGTATCCAAAATGCGTTCAGTTATAGCTAGGCGTTTACTGGAATCCAAAACGACAATACCGCACTTCTACTTACAAAAAGAAATTAATGCTCGCCCCCTTCGTTTGGCTAAAGAAGCAATTAACCTAAAACTTTCTTACACCAATTCTTCTCCTGAATCTGTCCAGAAGGTAAGTATTAATGATCTGATCTTGAAGGCTTGTGCAGACTCCATACCCCAAGTTCCTGAAATCAATACTTCTTGGACAGATGACCATATTTCCTTTCATGGGGAGGTTTGCCTGGCCTTTGGTGTTGCCGTGGAGGACGGTTTGGTAACTCCGGTAATACAAAATGCCAACCATATGTCCCTGATCGAACTTGCAAGTAGTGCTAAATCTTTAATCGAAAAAGCACGATCCAAGAAAATTTCTCCCAATGAAATGAGCGGTTCCACCTTCACTGTTACAAACCTTGGAATGTTTGGCATAGATTTCTTCAGCGGTATTATCAATCCTCCTAACGCTGCAATTCTTTCAGTAGGGACCAGCCAAAAAAAACCAGTGGTTTCTGATGACGGTGAGATTGTGGTTGGAGAAAGAATGGTACTTGGCTTAAGTTGCGATCATCGCTTAGTTGATGGGGCCATTGGAGCAACTTTTTTACAGATACTTGCAGGTGCGTTAGAGTGCCCTGCCTCTTTGTTGGTTTAACCTGTTAAGCATTATTTTTACATACCTGCCCTGGTGTGTGAATCATTAATTATCCACTCCCCGATTTCCTTGATTATATTTTCCACTTTTTGCTTTGAGTCCTCAAGTGCATTCGGTGCGGGTGCATCACAACCAAAAAGGTAAAATTTTATTTTCGGCTCGGTTCCACTCGGACGAATTGCGATAGAACACAAATTCTCCAGCGTGATCTCTATAAATTCCAAGTGCGGTATAGTAGCACCTTCCTCATCTATGTATCCCTCCTCAGAATAATCTTTTGTTCGAATGACTTTTGCACCCGCAACTTCTTTAAGGGGTTGTTTTCTATATGATTTAACCAATTTTTCTATGGTTTTTCTGCCTTCAGCACCCTCAAAATATATATTTTCAGTTTTTTCTAAATGATAACCATATTTCTTATACAAGGTGTCTAAAAAGTCTAACGGGCTAGTGCCTGTGGAAATCAAGTATGATAGCATTTCTGCGATAGCAAGAGCAGAGGCATTGCCGTCTTTGTCTCTTACGAGATCAAATGGCAAGTATCCATAACTTTCCTCTGCAGCAAGAACAACACACTTAGAATAACGGGACAGAATGTCCATCCGGGCAAAAAGTTCGGTTTCATCAAAATCGATGGCAATCCCCTCCTCTTCTTTAATTCGCAAGCGAGCAGTTTGTTCATATTTGCCAATTTTATCTGCCATCCACTTAAAGCCGGTTGGCGTGTTTATACAGCTTGCACCATAATATTCTGCGATTTTGGCCATCAATGGTGTGGTGACAAAAGTCTTTAGCAAAGTGAACTGAGATTCGTTGCCCTCTCGAATGACTTGTTTCGCCCTCAACGCATTTAATCTATACTCAGCTAATAAGCTAGCAACCTGATTGCCGGTCAAACACTGAAAGCTTCCTTTTTTATCCCTTACGGCCAAACCGATTCGATCACAATCAGGATCACTTCCCATAACAAAATCTGCTTTAGTTTTTTTAGCTACCTTGATGGCCATATCTAATGCCTCAGGATTTTCTGGATTCGGGGAAGAAACCGTACCAAAGTTAGGGTCGGGAACGCCTTGCTCATCTACAAGTGCAACATTCACGCCATGATCCCACAGTGCTGGAACAGAAGATATTGCACCCGTTCCATGGATGGGAGTAAATACAACTTTTGGGGGGTTTTCTTTTAGAAGTTGTGGGTTGAGAACGGAATCTTCAAGTGCGCCCTTGTAAGCCATATCATCACTTGTGGGGAGGACAGTTGCCAGTGGAAGGGAATCTTCAGCAAGCCACGGAGTTATATCGGAAAAAGACAAATCTTTATAGGCAGAAACTACTCCATCATCATGGGGTGCGATCAATTGTGCACCATCTGAAAAGTATGCCTTGAAACCATTATCATGATATGGGTTGTGGCTTGCAGTGATTACAACACCCGCATGGGCAAAGCGGTTTCGTATAGCGAAACTGAGTTGGGGGGTAGAACGGGGACCATCAAAAACCATGGCATATCCACCCATTCGAATCCAGGCACCAGTTACAAGTTTAGAAAATTCAGGCGAGAAGTGCCGAACATCATGAGCCAAAACTAGACGAGGTTGCTCCAATTCACCTTCGGCAGCTAACCATTTTTCAACATATGAATAGAGGGCTTTCGTTGCCCTAAGTAAAGTCAACTCATTTAAAGTATTACTTCCCACTGCTGCATATTTCGGAGTTTCGCCTTTTTTTACACCCCCTTGCTCCGCAACAGTTATAGTTTGACCAATTGTACGGCCCCTCATTCCCCCAGTACCAAATACTAAATGGGTGTGAAATCGATCGTTAATCTCTTTCCAATTCTCTGTATCAATTAATTCTTCGAGGCTTTTACTTACCCATTCAGGCATAGGTTCGAGTTGCAGGAATTCGGAAGCATTCCTGTGGGCGGATTCTAGAATGTTTTTTTGCTCCGCAGCTTGATTGAGTTTTTCTTGGATCATGTTGTTTTGTTAATTTAAGGCGTTGGTCGCCATAAAGTCCCTTTGTTGGTTTTTTTTAAATTGAAACTAGTTCCCCTGGTGTACTCTTCTATAAAATAAGCTTGAGTGGGTGCATATAGAGGAGATATTTCCACATCCCCTTTTAGGCGAGTCCCGCCAACAGCACCTTGCCATACCTGGCTTCTTGCAAGTTGTAGCTTAATAGAAGACTTAATTGAATCCGCCCCAAATGCATTTTTAATGGGTGCAAATTCTTCACTTCTGGAAACTTTTAAGATTTGGTTATTTTGAGCAAGAGGCAAGGCATCAAAAACAAACATTTCAGCTTTTATACCATTGGGCTGATTAGGGGCCCGCAGCCTGCCTTTTTCATCTAAATATGGCACTTTTTTATGAGCTGCATGATAAGGCAAGCGCTTAGATTGAGGGAGGGCTCTTGTTAGTTTTTCAATGAAATCTCTTGAGAACATATGGATTGCAATATTTCCGAGATCAAATTTTAGGAATCCGTTTTTATCTTTCGCGTTAATAAGATTGTTTGGTAAATCACTGTACTCTAAAACGCGCAGTCTTTCACTTTCCTCTATGAAGATGCCGACTTTTTCCTCTGCATTTTCTTTACTCACTGCCTTGGACGACATATCTGCATTCTGGCTTGCATGTAAACCTATGAAGGTCGGATCTAGGCAATAAACAAGTGGATTATCTACTTGAAAGTAACTTAGAAAATCTACCCCCTCTTCTTTCATTAATTCTAAGCATCCGGACACTTCAAGGGCCTGCAAGGAGCCTCCATGGCCATTTGGGCTAGTTGCTATCTTAAATTTGCTTTCGAGTATAAACTTTCCTTTTTCATTAAACACCGGGAGTGTGCCTTGTGAGAATATTTTTACTCGATTTTTGGGAAGTCCAAAAAAATTAGATTTTTTAAAATATTCGCATGTTTGACTGTGGTTGGAGGGGCTAGTCATAACCAACCATAAAGGGCTTATGGAAAATTTTTTGGAGTAAAAGATTAGGCTTTCGGCAAAATGTTGGAATAATGTATTTTCAGTGATCGGACCACACGCAAAAGTGCCTTTGGGCCCATCATGACCCAAACGACTTCCTTGACCGCCGGCTACCGTAAAAGCTGCCACTTTTCCCTGACTTAATAGCTCCTCTCCCAGTTGGTTATAATCAGCCATATCTGCCCCAGATTGATCTCTTTTTATTACTCCTGATGGTGGACTTATTTGGCCATTTGCATTCATTGGTCTAGCAATATCATCAAGAGCCCTACTGCATTCACCAAGATCAATGGAAATAAGTTGATTGATGAGATGATCTTTCTCAGAACCTGAAAGGGTTTCCCAGAACCTAAAAATGTCCTCCTGCCCAAAGGATTCAAACTTTTCTCTCACTTTTGTGGGGCAGTCCCCTGTCGAGAATTTCATGGATTAATCTCTTTTTGATATGGAAACCGGTATAGCCACTCGTCGGGTTGACCATAACCCAATTCTTTTCTGGCTACTTCATCTTGAAAATCAGGATTTCTTCTTAAACGATCCAAAAATACTTGGTGTTGCCGAGCCTCTTCGCGGAGATCTTCTAATTCCTTAACAAGTACACTTTCCCTACTTTTCCAATGACGGTATTCAGAATAAGCCCGGTGCATTTGTAAACTTAGATAAACGACACCAAGCGACACCAGAATGACGATTGTTGCAGGGATTAGTTTATTAGTGGGTTTTGAATTGTTGCTCTTTTTCATCCATTATAAATATCGTGCAAACGCAAAAGTCCTAAAAAATCTTGAGTAGTTTTTTCAACAACCGGAAGCACAGATATTGGTGATGGGGTTCGTGTTTCCATAAAATCAAGAGCCTCACCAAGGCTTGCTTTTGGAGATATAACTGCAGGATTTGTGGACATTATTTGAGAAACCTTCAGTTCCACAAGTTTGGGGTTTTGCTGCAAAGCCCTACGCAAATCTCCGTCAGTAACTATACCCAAAAGCCTTTCTTTATTCATTACGCAAGCTGCCCCGAGAGGATATTTTGACATTTCAATAATTGTATTTGAAATGGTGCTATCTTTATTAACACGAGCCACTTTGTTTGGGGAATGTAAAACATCTTCAACATGTAAAATTAAGTTTCTGCCCAATTGTCCAGCTGGATGCGTTTGGGCGTATTCATTTTCACTAAACCCTTTTCGAAGCATAAGAGAGGAAGCGATCGCATCTCCAATAGAAGAAGCTACGGCAAAGCTGGCTGTTGGAACAATTCCTAAATTATCTGCTTCCCTTTCAATAGATGCATCTAAGCAGACATCTACTTTTTCCCCCAACGGGCTTTGCGGTTTTCCTAATAAGCCAACGATTTTCGCTTTTCTGCTCCTTAAAACAGGTTCCAGAAAGAGTAATTCAGGCGTGGACCCACTGTTTGATAAAAATAAAACTGCATCACCGGTTTGGTGAATCCCAAGATCTCCATGAACTGCCTCAGAGGGGTGTAAAAAGGCCGCAGGTGTTCCTGTACTATTTAGCGTTGCTGCAATTTTTTTCCCAACATGCCCCGATTTACCAATACCAGTTACAACCACTTTATGCGATGTTCCCAAGAACACATTTAATGCTTTTGAAAATGAAGGTCCATCCAATCTTTTGGCAGCTACCTTCAAAGCTTCGGACTCTTTTAACATCACCCGCTTGGCTTCTTTTATATCCTCTTGCGGGAAGTTATTATTCAAACCCATGCTATAGTTGATAACATTTTTTTCGCACAATGTAAGAATTAAAACTGTTTCTCACAAAATGTTTTGGTTCTAGTTGATTTCCATTAATCTTCATGTAGCCTTGTAAGTGTGTTTCAAGTTACCTTTTCAGAACAAAGCTTAGGCGTACTAAACTCCTTACCGCAATCCGAGCAATTGGGCTTAATGGACAAACTGGGGTCGCTATCTAGTGATATCCTGCATGAAAAAAATGAGCATATCGGTAAATTTTTTCGTAAGGATAAAACCTTTTACAGAATTAGGTTGGGTGACATGAGAATTTATTTTGAACAGGTTAAAATTGCACTGCATTGCCATTACATACTGCCCAAACATTCATTGAATGATTTTCTCTTTCGATGTAAATTACCTTCTTCAGAAAATGCCATTCTTGAAAAACATAATAGTTTTTGGGATTACCTGGAGTCCCTGTCCAAGACGAAGGAATAGAACCTTTTTAACTGCGATTCTTTTGTTAAATGATAAAACTTATTCTCTTTAAAATAAGATGTTCCATTCTATTCACCGTTTTATAAACATTTTATTTTTTCCTTAACCTCCTTACATTATGACTTTATGAAACATTTAATGTTTTTATCATCTATAATAAAGACTGTTTGAATAAATTATAATTTAATCCTAATAATTAAATATTGTTAATTTCCTTTTCCTTCTTCAAAACAAATTGAATGAAATTTAAAATCAACAGAGATCACTTTGGGTCTGGACTTCAATTGATTTCCAGCGTGGTAGGTGCCCGAAAGACAATGCCCATTCTGCAAAATGTTTTAATCGAAGCAACTAAAGGTCAAGTCTCTCTAACAACAACGAATCTAGACCTCGGTATGAAATGTTCTGTAAAAGCAGAGGTCGAAGAAGAAGGGTCGGTGACTTTACCGGTACGCGACTTAAGCAGAATAGTTCGTGAACTTGCGGACATGGAGGTTAGTGTAGCAGCATCTGGTACACCCAAGGCGACCATCAGTACTCGTGGATCAATTTTTAATATCATTGGAATGGACAGCAAAGAGTTTCCTCCACTTCCGGAGTTAACCGACTGCAAAGAGTTCACTATTTCTCGGCAAGAATTGAAAGATATGCTCAAAAGTGTTTCTTACGCACAATCTGTAAATGAAGAAAGATACATGCTAAAGGGCGTCTTTTTCCAAATTTCAGAAGATGCAATCTCTTTGGTAGCAACGGACGGAAGGCGCTTAGCGGTAACAACAAAAAATATGAAATTAAAGGAGAAAGGAGAATTTATTCTTCCTTCAATGACGGTAGCAGAATTGGAAAAAATACCGGATCTTTCGGACCAACTAAAACTTTCTTACACAGATCGCCAAGTTGCAATCAAGCTAGAGGTTTCTGATCATGAAGATGACAATATTGGTTTTGCAGAATCTGTATACTTGGTCTCAAAAGTGGTAGAGGGGAAATATCCAAACTTTAAGCAAGTCATACCAAAGGATGATTTTAATCAAGCAGTGGTTGAAAGAGAACTAATGCAAGAATGCGTACATAGAGCAGCCCTTGTTTCCGACGAGAAAGTAACGTTAAGACTAAAAGTAGACGAAATGGAAATATTTGGCCAAAGTACACTCGGAGATGCAAGTGAGTCTATGAATATCAATTATGAAGGAGAAGAAGCGGTTGTTTCCTTTAACCCAAAGTTTTTATTGGATCCATTAAAGTCAATAAATGCGGACAAAATAACATTTGAATTCAGAGATGATATGAGCCCAGGGGTCTTTAAAGTATCAGGAGAAAAAGCGAATGAAACTGAGATTCTTTGCGTTGTAATGCCAATTAGAACAGATTAATTATTCAGTCCTAAACAGTATCTAATTTGTGCTCAAGTTCGCTTACTACTAAAAGGTTTGTTTAGTTTGGGTAACTAAATAATTCCCCTTCGAAATTTTTTAGGATAATTTCAGAATCATTCCATTCATGAACAAAGTCGGGGTTAAGTGGTACTTTTCCGCCTCCTTTGGGGGCATCAATAACAAATTGTGGAATTGCATAACCTGTAGTTTTACCGCGTAAACCTTTTATGATATCGAGCCCTTTTTGAACGCTCGAACGAAGGTGTGAACTGCCCTCAACCAAGTCACATTGGTAAAGGTAATAGGGTCGCACTTTCATCATTAATAATCGGTGTATTAATTGTTGCATGCAACCAATATTATCATTGATACCTCTAAGCAGAACAGATTGGTTACCGATGGGAATTCCTTGCTTAGTCAATTTTAGGCATGCATCCCTTAACTCCAAACTACACTCCCCCGGATGGTTTACATGAATACTAATCCAAAGATTTGGGTGCTGGGAAAGAGAGTCTAATAATGAATCATTAACCCTTTGGGGCAAGAACACTGGAACCCTCGTTCCGATTCTTACAAACTCAACATGTTCAATTTTTGACAAACTAGAAAGAATGCGACCAATTTTTTCGTCAGAAAGGAGTAAGGGGTCCCCACCACTTAAAAGGACATCGCGAATAGATTTATTTTTTTTGATGTAATCCAAACCCACATCAATGGAGGGACTGAAACCGTAACCCTGTGCATTGGAAACCATCCTGCTTCTAGTGCAGTACCTGCAATAAGAAGCACATCGATCGGTAACAAGAAACAATACACGATCTGGGTACCTATGAACAATACCTGGTACCGGCATGGTTTTCTCTTCCCCTACAGGATCAGCCATTTCTTCAGTAGAGACAAGGGACTCTGCTCCTTGAGGAACGACTTGCCTTCTAATTGGACAATTAGGATCACTTCTATCAATCAAGTTAAAGAAATGCGGCGTGACTGATACTGATAGCTTATCAACGGAAGCCTCAAAGCCGGCAACTTCACTGTCTGTGAGTTGAAGTAATTTTTCGAAATCAGTCTTTCGGGATAAGCGATTTTGCAACTGCCATCTCCAGTCTGACCATTGAGCGTCATCTACTTTTGCCCAAAGACCTTTGCCACTCTTCCAATTTCTTAGACTGTCCTGAGGAAACATATATATGTTGCTAACATATAAGTTTTGTACTGGCAACCTCAACAAGTTTGATAAGAAGTTAGCTTAAAAATATGAAACTGGTGAATGTAATGAGAAAATAATAAAAGAATGTCGATATAACCCTAAATTTCCTAGGCGGATTAATAAAATGCAGAACCAGAACGAGAAAAAACACAAAAAGATGTACAAATGAATTAAGCCTGAAAACTTCTAAGTAAAAGAATTCAAAAGGCTCGATTTTAGAAAACATAAAAACTATGTTAAATATATAATTGTAAATTAAATCTATAAATATAAATAAAATGTTGCTTTGAAAAATAAAATACAAAAATAAATTAGCAAGTGAAAGTACAAAGAAAAGAAAAATTACAGGGCAAATTAAGAGGTTGGTGAAAACTGAAGTTAATGAAATATATTGAAAATAATCAAAAATTAATAAATAAGAACCACAAGAAGCGGATACGCAAAGTATTATATAATTATTGATTATACCTATGGCTTTGTATTTTTGTTGCTTAATGACATTTGAAGAAAGTGAATAGATCAAAAAAAGGACAATTGTAAAAGAAAGCTGAAATCCAATAGATAAAATAGATCTCCAGTTAATTAAAACGACTATTATAATTGTCCAACATAGTGCATAAACTAATTTGGATCTAATTCTAAAAAAAATAGACAACTCAACAAATGAAATCATTAAAAATGCCCTTACTGCAGAATCGGGATAACCAACTAGGTAAATATAGAAATAACAAGAACTTAATACTAATACAATTTTAATAAAAGAATCATTAACCCAAAAGAATAAAAGCCTAATAAGTAAATAAATGAAACCAAGGTGTAAACCGCTTACGGCGAATAAGTGAGCGGTTCCTGTTTTAATGAATATATCCTTTATATTCTCAGGTAACACATTTTTGTTACCCGTCAATATAGACCAAGATAAACAATTATGTTCATCTACGAGAAATTTATCTATTTTTTTTCTTAAACTTTTATCCTTATAAAAAGATTTTGTATTTTCAATCTTATTTAATATATATTGGTTTATAAATATTCCATTATTTCCTTGCACAATAGAATTTGACATAAATCTAATTCTAAAACTTTCATTATCATTTATTTTCAGCCAATTTTTCTTTAATAGGTAAACATTTTCTGAAAACTGAATAAATAAATTCTTATTATCCGTTATATTCAAAGACCAGTATTTAGATTCAATTCCGACGTTTACAGACTCTTTAATTTTAACTTCTAATGAGATTTCTTTATTTAATTGGTTTGTTATTATTAAATCTTTACTATGTAAATTATTCCAGACATTTATTTTTAATAGCGATAAAAATAATATTGTAATAATCAACTTTTTCTTTCTCAAGTGTGATGTCGAATTTCTCAAAAGTATCACACCTAGAACCAAGTTAATCACTATCCAAATAGCAAATAACTTCACCGATAAATCTATATAAAAAAGTGTTGATATCACTAAATTTATCAACATCCATAGAATTATTTTGTCTTTCTCGTTTAAAAATATTTTCACTTTTTTTACATTTGAGTTTTATTCATATGTTGTAATAACTTTTAGTAATGTTGTATGAAAGATCTTATATGAGGTCTCCTAAGTTTCAGTTTAGGGGCTCGTGTTGCGATATCTTAATCTTGATCCTCATTGGTACATTTTTATTACAGAGCCTTTTGTCTTTGTTGTTTGTGCCCTCTTTTGTGGATAGTTACTTTGCGCTTAGCTCTCCGCTGTTAAAGCATGGGTTTGTGTGGACTCTTTTGTCTTATGGGTTTTTACATGATGGGCCATTTCATCTTTTATTTAATCTCCTAGGTCTTCATTTTATTGGTCGCCCTGTAGAAAATGATTTGGGTTACCGTAATTTTCTAGTTTTGTGTTTATCATCTCTTCTATTAGGTGGTCTATTCTGGCTTACCTTTAATTCATCAAGCCAAATGCTCATTGGTTTCTCTGCTGCTGTTCTTTCGTTTCTTACTTTTTTTTGTCTTCTGCGACCCCACGAACATATCACACTATTAATATTTTTTATCCTTCCATTAAAATTAAAACCTAAATTTATTCTACTCGGTACATTAGGTCTGGAAATGTATGGTTTTATCTTCTCGGAGCTTAACGGCACTAGTTCTATTGCCCACACAGCTCATTTAGGGGGTATGTTCTGCGGTTTAATCGGTTTTTTTATGAGCTCAAAAGTGTTACCAATTCAATTTACTTTCAAAAGGTCTGATTCTTACAAATCGAAGCATTCGCAAGCAGTTAAAGATTCAAATTATAAAGTTAACTTTACGAACCAATCTGACATTCAACGAGATGTTGACAAAATTTTGGATAAAATTAACGAGCAGGGATTTGGGGCTCTTAATGACTCCGAGAAAAAATGTCTCGAAAAAGCAAAAAAATTACTAAGAAAAGACTAACCCCATGATTTTCCAAAGAAACTTTCCTTCATATTTAGTGCTAATAACGGTATTCGTTTCAATGCAGCATGTTTCTTTACATGCAGATACTGACTCTGGTCCTTATGGTTCTGATGCTAAGTCTTCCCATCTGGTTCCAACTGACTTTATGACCCACGAAACAAAGTGGCTCTTGCAAGCCTTGGAGCAAGCACATTTCGAGAAGGTCAATGTCAATGACCTAAATGCATCCCTTTTCATTGAAGAGTTTTTAAATAATTTAGATAAAAGAAAATTGTTTTTCACAAAGCTTGACTTAGAGTCTCACCTAAAGCGTTATGGGCAAACATTACTAACTTACTTAAAACAAGGTAACCTGTTTCCTGGATTTGAAATCTATCGAGACTACGAAAATAAATCCTTAAATAGAATAGATTGGTCAATAAAATACCTTTCAGGACACCCAATTGTCGATTCAAATAAAACAACCTTAATTCTTGATCCAGATAAAGACGAATGGGCAAAATCGATTCATGATCTAAATTTGAGATGGGAAAAGCTAATCACTCATGAATATATAAATGAAATACTATCTCAGGTTGATGAAAATGCCAGTCTGTCTGAATCATTGAAAAATTCTGAAAAACTTAAAAGTGAAGCTAAAAACCGCCTAACTAAGAAGTATCAAAGGTGGAGAAAAAACATTCAAGAATTTGAAGCCACAGACTTACAAGAGATTTATTTAAGCACAATTACTCAGCAATTTGATCCCCACACATCATTCTTAAACATTAAAGAAAAGGAGCGGTTTGACCAAACTATGCAAAATGAGTTTGTTGGAATCGGTGCTGTACTTACTGATGAGGATGGGTTTTGCACAATTAAGGAACTACTTCCCGGAGGCCCTGCTGAAGCTTCACGTGAATTGGAGGCAGAAGATGTAATATTAAAAGTTGCTCAAGGTACGGGAGAATATGTTGATGTAGTTGACATGAGATTATCCAAAATAGTGGAACTTATTAAAGGACCTATAGATACTGTGGTTCGATTAGAAGTTCGTCCAATTAAAGCCCCTGCATCTTCAAAAACTATTAAAATTATTAGGGATCGCATTAAACTAACAGCAAACCTTGCCTCTTCCTCAATTCATGATGCAACCATTGACAAGCACAGTGCTCGCGTTGGAGTCATTGAGCTACCGTCCTTTTATGGATCAAATGATAAAGGCAATAAAGCGACCGATGATGTGGAGGAGCTTATAACTCAGCTCAAAAAAGAAGATATTAAGGGCTTAATTTTAGATCTAAGAAGAAATGGTGGAGGTTACTTAAGCGAGGCAGTCAATCTAGCTGGCTTGTTTATTTCAAGAGGACCTGTTGTTCAGGTTAAAAGTACTGACGGAAAAATCCGAAAAAAATTCGACTTTAACCCTAAGCTTGCTTGGGATGGTCCGCTTGCAATCTTAGTTTCTCGGTACAGTGCGTCTGCATCTGAGATTGTTGCAGGTGCCCTCAAAAACCATAGACGGGCGATCATTGTTGGAGATCGCTCAACTCATGGAAAAGGAACCGTCCAATCACTTTTACCCATGAATAGTCCTTTTTACCCAAGTCATGCAGGTGGGAAAAAAAGTGCAGCTAAAATAACGATTCAAAAATATTATCTTCCATCAGGAGAGAGTACTCAGCTTAGTGGAGTAAAAAGCGATATTGCTATGGATTCAGTTAATGACTTTCTTCCAATTGGAGAAGCTGATCTCAAGAATGCTCTTGCATGGGACAAAATAGGATCAGTAAATTTCAGAAGGCCAGCTTCTGAATTTAGGTATGATGATAATATGCTTGGGGTGTTGCGCGAAAACAGCATCCTTAGGCAGTCGCAAAATCCTGAATTTGTTTACCTTAAAGATAATATTCAATGGTTTAAGGAAAAGAGAGAAAAAAATCGTGTCACCCTCAATTTAGAAAAAAGAATACTAGAAAAAAGCAAAGATCAAAACAGGTCTAAAGAGTTGGAAAAGATTTTCAGTTCATTGTCAGAAATTACTTTTCCCAAAAAAGATTTAAAACTCAGTATTGTTCAAGAACAAGAAAAGCGATCTTTAACTGTTCGTGGAGAGGATTTTCCAAGTAGTAAGACAGCTGATGTTTTTTCAAAACCTGAAAATATAGATATCCGCCTTCATGAGTCCATCCGTATAATGTGTGATTGGATAGGTTTGCTCGAAAAGAATGCTCCCTCTAAAAGAAACTCAGAAAATTCGAGTAGAATTTGAGAGAGTTTCTTCTTAATTATTTACTCATAAGCATTACCTTTTAGTACCAAAAGCATATCTTCTGCACTGATTGTAATCCTTAAGAATTTCGACATCAAATAAAACTTTCATTGCATTTAATGCGACATCTGCATGTGAAGCACCAAATTCTAATGCAAGAATACCACCCTTAGATAATTTTGCTGATGCAAGATTAATGATTTGCAAAAAATCAAATGTACCTTGATTTTTTGAAACGAGAGCACCGAGAGGATCATATTGCTTAACTTCTGTTTCAGCGGATTCCCATTCTGTGATATCTAAATATGGCGGATTGGAAACAATTAAACCAATTTCTATTTCTGGCAATTTATCGACCTCCCAATCATAATGTAGTGCCTTAACACGATTCTCCATTTTGCAATGCAAAATATTTTCATTTGCAAGCGATAGTGCACGTTTGCACTTCTCTAAGCCAAAACCTTTTGAGTTTGGTAATGAATGGCACAAAGATAGAACAATTGCACCGCTACCCGTGCCAAGGTCGAAAATGCTACCTTTAAAAGATTCTGAGAGTCTGTTTACCAAAACTTCAACTAACCTTTCGGTTTCTGGTCTTGGAATGAGTGCCCTTGAATCACTTATTAGAGAAAGGCCTCCAAACTGAACGGTTCCAAGCAAATGTTGAAGTGGAACCCTTTTTCCACGAGATAGCACGAGCTGCCTAATCTGATCTAAAGGCTTTTGGGGTAAGACTTCTTCATAATTCAAAAAGAGTTCCATTCGTGGACGCTTTAAAACGCTCGATACAATCCATTCCACATCACATTTTGCAGAAGGGACACCTTTTTTTTTAAGGTATTCAGAAGACTTTTCTATTACCTCTAAGATGGTGAGAATCTTCTTAACCATTGGCTTTTTCGATTAATTCACTTAATTTGCATTTTTGGTCGTACTCCTGCAGTGCATCTATTAAATGGTCTAACTCTCCAAGCATGGTGTCTCCAAGAGAATGACTAGTATAATTTATCCTGTGGTCTGTAATTCGGCTTTGCGGGAAGTTATAGGTGCGCACTCTTTCGCTCCTGTCACCTGAACCCACTTGCTCCTTTCTTTCTTGTGCATACTTTGCATCTTCCTCTGCTTGTCCGGCTTTAAGCAAGCGGGCACGAAGGACGGTCATTGCTTTTGACTTATTTTTTAATTGGGATCGTTCATCTGCACAGTATACGGAAATACCAGATGGTTTATGCAATAATTGAACCGCAGAATCTGTTGTATTAACTCCCTGCCCTCCAGGGCCACTTGCTCGACAGACATTTATTTCTAGATCATTTGGGTCAATCTTGATTTCAACTTCACGGGCTTCTGGCAAAACGGCAACCGTAGCAGTAGAGGTGTGGATTCTTCCTCCGGCCTCTGTAATTGGAATTCTTTGGACTCGATGAACGCCACTTTCAAATCTCATTCGAGACCATGCTTCTTCGCTCTTAAAAACAAAAAAAATCTCTTTGAATCCTCCAGTTTCAGAGGGGCTTTGTCCGAGACATTCAAAAGTCCAGCCACATTTCTCCCCATATTTACAATACATGCGATATAAATCAGCAGCGAACAAAGACGCCTCGTCGCCACCTGCTCCTGCTCGAATTTCTACAATAGTATTTCTCCCTGCATCGGGATCCTCTGGAAGCATGGCGAGGAGTAGTTTTTCATGAAGTGCAGAAAATTTATGTTGGAGGGAATCAATTTCTTCTTCAGCAGTTTCCTTGAGCTCTGGATCATTGAGCAAATCATCCAATTGGTTTAGTTCTTTTAAGCAATCAGATGCACAATCGTAAATTTCAAGGATAGCCTGAATACGGTTATGTTCACGAGATAAATCTCTTGCTAAGGCTGCATCCTTAAATATGTCGGGTTCTGACAATTGCATCTCTAGATCATTGTAGCGTTGCCGAAAGGGGTCGACCTTTGGTAAGTTTTCCATGAGTAAAAACTATACAAGAATTTTTAATAAAAAACTATTAAATTGAAGCAAGTATCCAAAATTAGACAGGCACATGGACAAAATGTCATGGCTTGTGTTTGGGATTTCGATAAAACCTTAATTCCTGGATACATGCAGACACCGCTGTTTAAGCATTTTGGAATCAATGAAGCGGTCTTTTGGGAGGAAGTAAATGAATTGCCGAAAATATACAAAGACAGGGGCTTGCCTGTTTCAGCTGAAACCATTTATCTAAACCATTTATTGAGTTATGTTAAAAATGGTCCTCTTCGGGGATTAACCAATCAAAAGTTGAAAGAGCTTGGTGGTGAACTTGAATTTTGTAATGGATTACCAGAATTCTTCTCGGAATTAAGTGACATTCCTAAAGAAGAAGAATTTAAAAGTAATGATTTTAAAGTAGAGCATTACATTATAAGCACAGGGCTTGCACAAATGATAAGGGGAAGCAAAATATATCCGTATATTGAAGATGTATTTGCCTGCGAATTTATAGAATCGCCCCTGCCACCGAATTTCTTGAGCCAAAAGGAACTATTCCTACCCATTGAGCCAGAAATTTCTCAAGTAGGCATGACTGTTGATAATACGATAAAGACTCGCTTTATTTTTGAAATTAACAAGGGCTGCAACAAGAACCCATCCATTGAGGTTAATTCAGGTATGGAGCATGAGGACAGACGTATTCCCATAGATCAGATAATATATGTCGCAGATGGACCTAGTGATGTTCCTGTGTTTGCTGTAGTCAAACAAATGGGTGGAAAAACTTATGCAGTTTATGATCCTAGTAATGAAACGGAATTTGCACAGACTTGTGAATTGGTTGAAAGCTCAAGAGTTCACAACAATGGCCCTGCAGATTACTCTTCGGAATCAACGACATGTGTCTGGATGAGACAAAAAGTAAGAGAAATCCTTCGCGAAATGGTAAAGAAAAGAACCGATCGACTCGAGACTAGAACCACATCTGCCCCCCGCCATTTGCCCCCAGGAATAACAAGTTGGAATACAAGCGATTTGAAACAAGAGACATTCTGGAAATGAAAAACTGGAAAAGGAGTTCACTTTTAGGACTAGAAGATTTAAGCAAGGCTGAAATCATGACGATTCTTGAAACTGCAGAATCTTTCATCTCACAAAAATCAAACAGAATTTCCGAGGGTTCGCTCCTTAAAGGATACCGAATTATAAATCTTTTTATGGAACCAAGTACGCGGACTCGAGTGGCATTCGAAATCGCGGCAAAATCGCTTGGAGCGGATGTAATATCAATTACAGGTGAAGCAAGTAGTCTAACAAAAGGAGAGAGCCTTAAGGACACAGCACTAAATGTTCAAGCGTTAGGTGCAGACGCAATTGTCATAAGGCATTCTTCGCCCGGCTCTCCCTTATTACTTTCTAAAATAGTAGATGTGCCAGTTATTAATGCTGGCGACGGGGCTCACGAACATCCAAGCCAAGGCCTTTTAGATATTTTTACTCTCAGGCAAAAACTGGGAGATGTAAAAGGAAAGAAGGTAACAATACTGGGTGACATTCTTTTTAGTAGAGTCGCAAGATCTAATCTTTTTGGGCTTTTAACTTTGGGTGCTCAGGTAACATTGGCAGGCCCTTCTACCCTGGTCCCCCTTGAGTTTGAGGAACTTGGTGCCAAGGTAACACATAACCTGCAGGAAGCCCTAACCGATGCAGACGCAGTTATGCTTCTTAGAATACAGCATGAAAGGCAAAGTGCTACACATTTTCCGTCTTTATCTGAATATTCAAAAATGTTCGGTTTAAATAAATCCGTACTTGATTTTATGAAAAAAGATGCTGCTATTTTACATCCTGGGCCAATAAATAGAGGTGTAGAAATCGAATCAAGTATAGCAGATTCAGATAAATCATTAATTTTAGATCAAGTTAGTAATGGTATTGCTGTGAGAATGGCTATTTTATACCTATGTTCGAATGTTCGTAAAAAAATTTAGCACCTAATTTAGATGGAAGTAGAAGAACTAAATATAAACTTAATAGGTGCAAGAATACTAGACCCTATTCAGAAACTTGATTGTGTCCAAGATTTATATATTCGCCGAGGAAAAATGTTTTTCGAACAACCTCCTGACGATGATAGCAAGTCGTACCGCTCTTTAAATTTAAATGATCATGTAATAATGCCTGGTATCTTAGATTTGTGTACACACACAAGAGTCCCTGGAACTAGTTCTACTGAAAGCATATTTAATATAAGCCAATCAGCAGCTAAAGGAGGATTTACAGCAATATTGGCCATGCCAGACACTTTACCACAGTCAGATAATCCAGGAACAATTCGTTATATTGAGGATAGAATAAAACAAAGTTCATTGATCAACATTTGGCTTACTGGATGCTTAACTATAAAATCGGAAGGTAATAGTATAGCCCCCTTAGGTTCCTTAAAAGACGCAGGTATCATTGCCGTTTCCGATAGTCCACGGTCATGTATTGATAGCCAAATCTTCATCAATTCTGTCAAATATGCAAAAATGTTTAATCTTCCGGTCATTGAGTTTCCGCAAGACAGTTATCTAAGCAAAAATGGTAATGCACATGTTAGTTCTTTTAGTCTTAAAATGGGATTAGGCGGACTGCCTTCAATAGCTGAAGAAATTTCAGTTCAAAGAGCGATCTCAGTAGCTAAAGATTTAGATTACAATATTCACTTGAGTTCAATTTCTTCGGTAGGTTCTGTTTCTCTAATAAGGGATGCCAAAAAAAGGGGAATTAAAGTTACAGCAGATGTCACCGCTCACCACCTAATTCTTAATGAAAATGCCATAGAAGGATATGACACAAATGCTAAACTCTTTCCGCCATTACGTGGTGAAAAGGACCGTGACTCCCTGCAAAACGGTCTCCTAGACGGTACGATTGACGCTATTTGCTCAGCACATCAACCACATCCTTCCCATGAAAAGAACGTTGAGTATGATAAAGCTCCTGCGGGTGCTATCGGACTAGAGACATGTATGTCAGCCTCTATTCAGTCCTTAAGTACTAAGACGGATGACCCTTATCCAGTAATTGTTCAATCACTTTCGTACGGTCCGCATAAAATTTTGCAACTACCACAACCAGCTATTAAAAAAGGAAATTTAGCAAACTTAACCATCATAAACAATAAGGAGAACTGGACTTATCATCCTAATACCGAGCTTAGTGAAGCAGTTAATAGTCCTCTTATAAATTATGATTTCCAAAGCTGCCCTGTGTTGACGATTGTTAATGGTCAAATTATCTACTCAAAATAATTTGAAAATTGATTATAAAGTATCTTTTGTTTGATAGTATCTTATTTCTTTAACAATGCTAATACAATTAGACAATGTTTTACTGAAAGCCAGTTGTATTTTATTGCTTGGTTTGACCTTTTTAATACCCGGGGCTGAATTACTTTTATTTCTAGTCACAATAATTTACTTTTCCAAAAATAGTTTTACTGAACCGTTTCTTAAAATCAAAAGATTATTAAAGGGCTGTAAAGTTTTTTTATTATTATTACCTATGGTCATTATTGTGGGTTCTGTAAGCCATTATTTATTAAACGATTATAGCAAACAAGACATAGTCATTAAATTAAAAGAGGCAAGTTATTTAGAATCTATTCCTATGATATTTTCTGTACTATTTGTCGCTCCTTTTATTGAAGAATTTTATTTTAGAAAACTTCTTATGGATTCATTACTTAAATGGTTGGGTATTCTCTTTGCAGTAATTTTTTCTGCACTTTATTTTTCTCTGATCCATTTAAATATATTTTCTTTCCCCATCCTTTTTACTCTTGGAATTTCACTTGGAGTCGTAAGGTTAATTTCCAACGATTGGCTTGCTTCAGTTTTATGTCATTTATTTTTTAATTCTTTCATGTTGGTACAAATCTATTCATGAATTTTATTTCTAGAGATTTATATGACATAGAGACGATAGCTATTTCTATCCTCAATCAATTTATCACTGTACCTTCTATCATTTTCCTTAACGGGCCGATGGGTATAGGTAAAACAACATTGGCAAGTTTAATGATCAAGAAGCTTAATGGTCATGAGAGTTCTAGTTCATCTTATGGAATTGTAAATATCTATCCTGGTAAACCATCAATCATCCACTGCGACTTTTACAGAACTAATTGGAGCGAAGATTTTTATGAATCTGAAATATCTCCTCATCTTACTAATAATTCTGTTTTGTTTATAGAATGGGTGAAGCCCCATATTTTAGATACTTTTGTAAAAACAATAAGTATCGAATTATCTCCTGATAAACAAAATACTCGTAGGATCAAAGCTTGTCTTTGTAATTAAGGGTTAAAAAAATTCACCCATCCTTTGTATTTCCCTAGAAGCTTGCATCTTTATACCTATTATGCTACAAAAATACCATGCTCAGGTGGCGGAATTGGTAGACGCGCTAGACTAAGGATCTAGTGCCGAAAG
>ERZ807291.3802-NODE-3802-length-20812-cov-7.718071_pt1 | contig 20812 bp, 18 predicted proteins | sample MGYA00521257_ERZ807291 | MGnify/ENA primary metagenome ERZ807291 (study PRJEB31413, sample SAMN03169783) | marine metagenome | biome: Marine; feature: Water; material: Subsurface seawater | place: North Sea | collected 2011-04-28 | depth 1 m m ... | reverse complement strand
ACTTCCGAGTTCGGAATGGGATCGGGTATTGCCCCTTCGCAATAATCACCAGGCGGGTTTTTATACTATCTAATCTTGATGTTGTAAAGCTAAGATCTGGTAAATTTTTTTGAATTTTCACCACCATTCATTTCACTTGATATCCATGAATATGTCAATTTAAGTCCTTCTTTTAAAGATAAAATTGGTGACCAATTCAAATCTTTTATAATCTTACTGTTATCACTCGAACGACCTCTTACGCCCTTAGGTTTATCCAGTAAATATTTTTTTTTAACTTTATAATCTGCAATTTCCTCAATTAATTCTATCATTTGATTAATAGATACTTGCTCAGAACTTCCAACATTGTAAGGTTCTTTTAAATCAGAATTAAAAATTTTTTTAGTCCCTTCAATACAGTCCGAAATATACATAAAACTTCTAGTTTGTTCTCCATCACCCCATACTTCTATTTCTTTTTTATTATTTGATTTTGCATCTATAATTTTTCTACAAATTGCTGCAGGGGCTTTTTCTCTTCCTCCATCATAAGTTCCTAGCGGTCCGTAGACATTGTGATATCTAACAACTCGAGTTTCCAAACCAAAATCTTCATTAAAATGTCGACACATTCTTTCACTGAATAATTTTTCCCATCCATATCCATCTTCAGGATCAGCAGGATAGGCATCTTCTTCTTTAAGACCTGGGACAAATGTTTTTTTTTGTTTTGTTCCATTGTAAACACATGCACTTGAGGAATAGAAATATTTTTTAACATTATTAACTAAACAGGCCCTTAATAAATTAGTATTAATTAAAACAGAAAGCATGCATTCGGCCTTATTATTCTCAATAAAACCCATACCTCCCATATTGCAAGCCATATTATAAATATAATCTATGCTTTTTGTGACTTTTAAACAATTATCATAAGATTTTAAATCCAAAGAAAAATTTTTATTTATTTCATATATTTGAAACCAATATTCTAATGGTTTTATATCTACACAAACAACTTCATGACCTTCTTCCATTAAATTCTTCACCAGATGACCTCCAATAAATCCTCCAGCTCCACAGATTAAATATTTCATATATTTTTTTTTATCTCCTTGACATATTGATGTAAAGACCTTTTTCCAAATAGATTAAATATTTTTTTATCTCTAACATTTTTAACGATTGATGAATTAAATCTTTCACCTCTTCTCTCTGATATCATTTTAATTTTATCACTAAATAATTTTGCTAATTGAAGTATAGAATATGATTTTTTATTTGAAATAGAATAATGTGCATTTTTATTTTTTTTCCAAGCATAAATGCAAGCATCCACAGTGTCTTGTACATGTGTAAATTTTCTACTTTGTGTTCCGGGTTTAACAACAGGCAATGATCTATTTTTTTTATAATGTGCTTCAAATATACCAACTACCGCAGCCATACTAGAATTATAAATTTGATTTGGTCCAAATACATTATAAAAATAAATTATTTCGTATTTTAATCCAAACCATTCATTTAGATTTATTATTAAATTCATATTATTTGATTTTGTAAATGCATAAGGTGATAGGTTTTTGTCTGAACCCTGATTGCCTAAACTTGCAGATGTTGCTGAATATATGATTTTGATCTTATTTGATAAACAGAATTTTATTACTTCATAACTTCCCTGTATATTTGACCTAAAACAATCATCTTTATTATCAAAACTTTGGGCTATTCTTGAAAATTCTGCGAAATGAAAAACAACAGCAATTTTTTTTTTAATAGAATTTAAAATCTTACTTATATTCTTTGTGTCACCCTTAATATATCTTACATTTTTAGCCAGAATATGATTTTTTTTCGAACCAGTAAAATAATTATCCAAAGATATTATTCTATTTTTTTTATTTTTAGACAAAGATTTTATTAAATTAGTACCTATAAATCCTGCGCCTCCTGTAACAATTATATATTTCATTGAGATAATTAATATCAGCAATTAATTAAATGACAAATATTTAAATAATTCATTAATTAATAAATTTGCACCATAAGTACTTAAATGATGATTATCTCGATAAAGTGGAAAATTTTTATCATCATGCCCATTAATACATTCTGGATTATTGCAACTTGAATTTTGAAATTTTAATAAATATTTATTTTGGTCAATAATTGTTAAGTTTGAAAATTTTATAGAGTTAAAAAAATTATTTATATCTTTAAAAGTATATCTTTTTATCTTATTAAATGACTTATTTAATATTCTATATTTCACTGGAGCTTCTTGAAACTCAACTCTTGGTAAAAGATAATAAAATTTTGTATCAGGATAAGTATTTAATAATACAGCTAATTTTTTATAAAAAATCTTATCATCCTCTTTTTTATGGTGAACTAAGAATATATAGTTAATTTTTTCTTTTTTAAGAACTTCACTAAGTTGATCAAGAGCAAAATTGTTAGTTTGCCTGTAATCATAATAAGAAAGATAAAGATTAATTTTTTTGTTATTTAACATTTTAGTTAATTCATGCTCAAGATCTCCAGCATGTGAGTCACCAAATAAAAGTAAAGTTTTTTTATTTCCAATATTTTTTTTACATAACATATTGCATGATTTCCCATTTAATATTTTTGAACTTTCAAAATTTTTTGTTTTAGCAATATATTCATTTGAAATTTTCTTATTTAAAAAATATCGCAATTCAATTCCTTTAGATTTATGAAAATATAAACCTGTAGATGAAATTATAAATAGCAAAATAATAAGACATAAAATTTTAAAATTGTAATGAGAATTATTTTTATAATTACTAAAAAAAATTTTTTCTAAATAATAAAAAACATACGTAATAATAATAATAAATAAACATACTAATAATATGCTATTTAAATTTTCTTCATAATATCCAAAGTATTTATAAAAAAAAATTATCGGATAATGAACTAAAAATATAGTGTAGCTATATTTTGCAATATTTAAATTAAAAGAATTAGTAAGAATTAAATTTAAAATATTTTCTTTATTATAGGCAAAGAAAAAAACACTTAGTACTATAAATGTTATTAAGATCTGTTGTTTAATTGCTAAATTATTGCCAAATATCAAATAATTAATAAAAATAAAAATTATTAAATTTAAATAAAAATTTTTATTTATTAAGAAGTTTATTTTTTTCTTACTAATAATTTTAAAAATAAAATATCCAATTAGAAACTCCCATAATCTTGTTGGTAAAAGATAGAATACAAATTTTTCATTATGAGCAAGATATATATTTAAAAGAAATGAAGTTATAAAGATTACAAAAATTACTTTATTAAAATTTTTTTTTAAAAAAATAAAATTATTGATGAATAATATTATTAGAGGATATATAAAATAAAATTGGAGCTCTAGTGATAAACTCCAAAGATGAAGCAATGAATAAGTGTTTGGAGAAAAATAATCATTATTAACAATATAAAAGTAGAAATTAGATGCAAAAACTGAGGAACTAAATAAGTTCTGTCCATAATATTTTAGTTCATGAGGAATTAAAAAAAGCCAAGAAACTAGGGTTACCAAAAATAATAATATGACAAGTCCAGGAAATAATTTTCTAATACGACGACGAGCATACTCTAAAAGTGAAAAATTTTTATTATTTATATCTGTAAAAATTAATTTAGAATAAATAATTCCACTAATAATAAAAAAAACGTCTACAGCTAAAAATCCAAGTTTAAAATAACTTAGATTTAAATGATAAAATAAAATTAAAAAAACAGAAATAGATCTCAAGCCTTGAATTTCTTTTATCATAATTAATCTTTAGCCTTTAAGAAAATTATCTGTAATTTTGAAGAATTTGCCTTCCAATTTAATTGTTGTTTATAATATTTGAATGATTTTTTTTTTAATTCAAATAATTTTTTTTTATCTTTAAAAATCTTAATAATATATTTTGCAATTTTGCTCTCACTATCATTCAACTTAAAAAGTTTGCCATTAATGTTATTTTTTATCATTCCTCTTACTCCACCAACATCATTTGTAATATTATAAATTCCACAAGAATTTGCTTCTGCAAAAACAACACCACACGCTTCTTTTTTTGTCATTAAAATATGAAAATCTGCATTTGATAATATTTTAATTATTTTAGAATGTTCTTTTTTTTTGTTTTTATCTAAAAAACCAACTTGATTTATATATTTAGGAAATTTTTTTTTATTATGTGACGAGCCTATTATGTTCAAGCGAGTATTTAGTCCTTGCTTATTTAAATACTCAGTAATTTTAATTGTCTTATCCATGCCTTTTCTTTCCCAATCAACACCTATACTGACTAAATTAAGATTATCTTTTTTATTAATTCTTTTTATCACTTTGTTTTTTTTCAAATTTGAACCAAATGGTATAATTTTAACTTTTTTTGGATTTATATTATAGTTTTTTACAGTTTCATCTTTTGACCATTTACTTGTTAAAATAATTTTTTTTGCTTTATGAAGTGCTAGTTTTTCTAAATCATTTGCTTCTTTAAACGATTTATTGTGAATTTTATTATTGTTAAAATAATGATTAAAATAAGTTTTATAAGTTACATCAAGCCATAAGATTATTGGTATATTGGTTTTTAAATGACTTATGAGATAACTGTCTGAAGTAAATATTAAGTCTATTTTATTATTAAAAATAAAAGTATTTATTTTTTTTGCATAAATTTTAGATAAAAAAAATTTTCTTTCAGAATCATATTTGTAATTAAATAATTTAAGTAGTTCCCTCTTTGCTATAAATGGAAGTCTTTTTTTATCTTTAAAAGGTCCAACGATTTTAATCTCGTGTCCAAGATTTTTTAATGTTTTATAGATATTTAACTTTAAACCAGACCAAGAGATATAATCTTTAGGATCATCAATTGAAAGATAGGCTATTTTCATGGTAAATATAATTTTTAAAATATAAACTTTACACATATATGTCATTAACAATATTAATTCCTACAAAAAATGAACAATTAAGCATAGGTAAAACTATTGAAAACCTTATTAAATCAAAAATTAAAAAAATTAATTATGAAATTATTTTAATCAACGACTTTAGTACAGATAAGACTGTAAAGATTATCAACAAAATAAAAAAAAAAAGTAAAAGAATAAAAATTTTTAATAATATTCGACCTGGACTGGGAAGTGCAATTAAAGTTGGAATTAAGAAATCAAAAAATGATTATGTGTGTATATACATGGCAGATGAGTCAGACTCGATAAAAGATATGATTAAATATTATAATGTCATAAATAAAAACCAGTTAGATGCAGTTTTTGGAAGTCGTTTTATTAAAGGGTCTAAAGTAAAAAATTATCCTATAAAAAAATTATTTTTTAATAGAATTTTTAATAACATATGTAAAATATTTTTTTTTAATACCTATAATGACTACACTAATGCATTTAAAATTTATAAAAGAAAAATGTTAATTAGCTTTTTTCCTTTAGTGTCAGAAAATTTTAATATTTTTTTAGAATTACCTTTAAAAACAATTTCCAGAAATTTTAAATTTAAAATAATACCCATTTCATGGATAAATAGAACAAAAGGTAAATCAAAATTTGTAATTAAAGAATTAACTTCAAAATATTTTTTTACACTCTTATATTGTTTTTTTGAAAAAATTTTACTTAAAAAAATTGTTAGATGAAAAAGAATAAAATTTTAAGTTTATTTATTTTTTTTAATTTTATAAGTTTTATAATTGGCTTTATTTATTTAGAAGAGCATGGAGCATCAATACTAGATGCAAATCTTCATACTTATCCTGCAATAGAAGGCCTAAGGTTAAATTTTTTTAACAACATAGTTAACTATGGAAAATATGGTGAAAATTCCTATCCTCTTCATCATATAATGCATGCTTTACTAAACCCATTTGGTACTGGAACATTTTTATATAAAATTTTTAGCTGTTTATTAAGTGGACTAGTATTATTTTTTTTTTACAAAAGTCTTAATTTAAGATTTAAAATAACACAAATTAAAGCAATATTTGTAACAAGTTTAATTTTAATTAGCCCTTATTTTAGGAGTTCAGCTTTTTGGGGATTAACTGAAAATACAGGATTGATATTTCTAACTATTAGTATTTTCTTTTTTAATAAGTATCTTAAAAATATCAATTTGAGTTATAATCTTTTAATTTTAATTTCTCTCTTTAGTTCATTAGCACTCTATTCTAGAGTCCAGTATATTTTTTTGTGTATTTTTTTTTACTTATTTTTTTTAATTTCAAAAATATTAGTTAAAGAAAAAATTTTAATAACAATTTTTTATTTGATTTTATCATTTCCAGGTCTATTTTTAATTTTTCTTTGGGGAGGATTAATTGATGAGCAATATGCTGGTGAATTTAGTTATTTTATTAACATACAGGCAGTTCCCAGTACATTACTTGTAATTTTTTCATTAATTGGTTTTTACTCTCTTCCTTTTATTCTAATAATTAATCGAAACTTTTTATTATTAATCAAAAATTTTTTTTTGGAGTATTTGTTAGCTTTTTTTATTTGCGTTTTAATTTATATTATTTTTAGAGTTGATATATTTTTTTTAAATGAGTTGAGAGATTACGTTTATGGTCAAGGTTTTGTATCGAACCTAACCTATAAAATTACCAAAATTGAAAGTAGTTATTTAATTTTCTCATCAATTGGACTTGTAGTATTAAAAAGATTATTTAACATATCTAGTAAAAATAAATTAATAATATTATCAATAATCTCAATTTTTTCTCTTAGAGTTCATTTTTTCACAGAATATTTAGATCCGTTAATGTATATTTTATTTTTCACACTTTTAGATTTTAATAAAAATAAAATATTATTTTCATTAAAAAGTCTTTTTATACTAGAATTGTTTTTTGTAGGGATATTAATAGGGGCTATTTTAATTTAATCTTTTGGACAAAAAATAAATAAATCAAAATAACTGTAGTTATACTTAATATATTGACAACATCATATTTAATGAACTTTGAAATAATGCAAGTTAATAAAATAATTCCAATTATTATAAAATAAGATATTTTTTCATTGAACATTTTCATTAAAAGATGATGAAGATGGTTTTGATCTGGTTCAAATGCATGTTGTTTTCTTAAAATTCGACTACTGGCTACACGTATCATATCAATACCTGGCAAAATCATTAAAACTATTATTTCATCAGCAAATATTTTTTTTTCGTTATAAAATTTTATAAATAATAAACTCAGCATAAAGCCTAATACTAGTGAACCATTATCACCTAAAAAAATTTTTCCTCTAAAATTATAAATTAGAAAAAATGAAGAGCAAATTAAAAGTAAAATATAAAATGAATCGATGTAATTTGGTACAAATAGATAAAATAAACAAATTAAATAATAAGAAACAGATAATCCATTTATACCATCGAGCATATTGAATGAATTGATAAAAGCCAATATACAAAATATTGTAAATAATATTGAAAAACTATTCAAATTTATTGTTTTATCCAAAAAAATAAAATTTAAATCTGCAATTATAAATTTATCACTTAAATTTATGCTAAATAAAATGACTAAAATTGATAAAACAAGTTTTGTATTTGGATTTAAAGTATACTTATCATCATAAATACCTATTAGGAAAAAAAATATTATTCCCAAATAAAAACTTATTATTTCTCTAATACCTTCAAAAAAAACCTGATTAAAAAAAAATGAATTTTGGATAATTAAATAAAACAAAATATTGATTAAAAAAAAAATACCACCCACCAAAGGTATTTTTTTTTTGTGAATTTTTCTTTTATTATCAGGATGATCATAGAGATTTAGCTTATAAGCTATTTTATCTATAGATTTAAACAAAATTAAATTTATAATAATTATTATTACGATAAAAAAAAAATTAATCATTTTTATAATTACTATAATATATATAAAAACCTAATGGCAAAAACATAATTATATTTAAGTAATTATTAAAAAAATTACCTGATGGGAAAATTACCAAAAAAATATTAATTAAAAAACCGCAGTGTAAAATATGGAGATTTATTTGAGTTTCTTTTAACTCAATAGATTTAATTTTTAGCAAATAATAAGTGCTAATAAGCTTATAAATTAAACAAAAAAACATAAATGAATAAAATAAAAAACCTAATAAACCTAATTCGGCTAATATTTGAATCGGGAAGTTATGGGGATGAGTAGTACAGCTTGATTGTTCAATAAAATATTTATCATTTTTACATTCTTTACGAAAAATATTCGGACCAACGCCTGTAATCAGATTATCTAGAAACATATTTATAGCTGTTTTATAATGAATTTCATGTGATTGAGAAAAAATATAAAAACCTCTAGAGGGTTTATTTTGTAAATATTTTTTTTCACCTTCTGTATTGATGTATCCACTGATTCCAAAACTTTGTAAGGTTTGATTAACAATTCGCTCTTTTACATCATTATTTGAAAAAACAATTAAAGTTGTTAATGACATGTAGAGTAATAAAAAAATCAAAAACAATTTTTTATTAAAATAGATAATAAAAAACATAAATAAAAATAAAGTAATCATGAAGAACGCGGTACGTTCGCCTGATAAAATTACTAAAATCAAACTTATTATGATTAGTATAGAAATTTTAAAATCAAACTTAAACTTAATTGTTATATAAATAAAAATAATTAATGGTAACAACCTTGATAAGAAGCTACCCACTATTTGGCGATCCTTAAATGGTCCTGTTAATCTTAAGTGAGGCTTGATATAACCAAATAAACTTACATCATTTATGTATTGATACAATGAATCAAAGATTACGATCAAAAAAGCAATAATACAAGATACCAAAAAATATTTTTTAAAATTTGGAAAATTATCCAGTACGAAATAAATAAAAATGCTAAAAATTATGAATCTTATATAAAAAAATGAGCTCCGAAGCGAAAACAAAATATAATCTGATAACAGTGAGCTTATTATTAAATAAATCCAAAACAAAAAAAGAAATTTAACTAAAAAATTATTATAATATTTTAATAAAAAACTATTATTAAAAGTGAAAAATATAAAAAAAATTGAAATTAAAACTATAGTTAAATCGGGCAAGAAAGGACCAGAAATTAGAGTAATTGGCAATAAAATTAAAAATATTACCAGAGTATTAATAATAATATTTTCATTTTTAGAAAATAAAAAATTATTTTTGTTAATGAATAAATTTTTTAAAACTGTCATATAAAGTGTAAAGATATTATTATCGTATAATTCATTAATATATTAAAACAATAGTTATCATGATCAAAAAAAATAAAAAAATTATATTTATTTCATTGTACCAGGTTTACCCATCGTATCATGGTGCCTCAGATGTTACATATAATTTTTTTTCAAATTGGTCTATTTGTGAAAAAAAACTTATACAAATCGCAGAAAAAACAAATAAAAAAAGAAATATTATAAATATTAATCCTAAACTAAGTATAATTGGTAAATTGATAAATCTAATAATCATTACCTTTGTAGCAAAAAAAGAATTAACTAATTATAAAAAAAAAATTATTATCATTGAAGGCGCAAGTTGGATTGGATACGTCTATTTTTTAATTAAACTTCTCAATATTTTAATTAAAAACGTCAAAATTATTTATCATGCACATAATTTAGAATATGAAGTTCGAAAATTAAAAAATTCTAAAATAATAAGCTTAATATCATTTTATTTTGAAAAATTCACATATCAAAATACTTTAGGTACTAGCGTCTCAATTAAAGATAAAAATTTCATTAAAAAAAATTACTTGAAAAAGACTATTTTATTTGAAAATTTTGTTCATCCAGTAAAATCAAAAAAAAATAAAAAATTGAAGCTTAAAAAAAATAATTTTGTGTTTTTTTGTGGTTCTTATAGCTATTGGCCAAATAAAATTGCTATAAAAAAGATAATCAGAAATAGAAATATAATTTTAAGTAAATTTCCTAATATAAAATTTGCTTTTACTGGTAAAGATTTTCCTTTAATTAAAGATAAAAATATTGTTAATTTAAAAGTCGTTAGCAAAGCTAATCTTGTGTGGCTTTATAAAAATTGTCTTTTTTTTTATGCACCTATGCCAAAAGCACCAGGTACAAAAATGAAATTACTAGAGTCTATATATTATAAGTCAACGATAATTTGTTCAAAACATGCTATTGAAGGTATTAAAAAATTAAAAAAAATTAAATATATATTTTATAAAGATGAAAAAAAGCTTATTAAATATTTAGATTATATAAAATTTAACAAGTTGGATAAAAATAATTCTGAATTTATAAATTATTATAATTGTCAAAAAAGAATAAAAATTTTAGAAAATGAAATTATTCAAACTAATAATCTGTAATAAAATAAATTTTTTAGTCTTAATAGTTTCATTAATAATATGGGCTTCGGTTGGGGTAAAACTTGATTTAAATCATAATATTTCTGAAAATTTTATAAATTCAAAATTATTAAATAATTTTAGATATTTAATGCCTTTTATATTGTTGGTTATTCTAAATTTCATAAAAAAAGAAAATTCTAACTATAAAGTAATAAAATATCTTTTTATTTTTATTTTTATTTCCAATTTGATTGGATACTTCAATTTTTATTATATCAACAATAATTATGTAGATATATTATTTGATGATCAGCTATTAATAAATAGCGGTTATCTACCTGATAAAAATAAAGATTTATTTTTTTGTTTTTATTTTTTAGTGACTTTTTTTTTGTTTTCTAAATTTAAAGAAAAAGAAATTAAAAACTCTTTAATTACTAACTACATCATAATTATTACTTTATCTCTAATAACTATATACTTTTCATATAGTGAATATTTTGGATCTAATAAAAAATATCTTTATTATACTAATTTTTTGGTAGAAGGAGAACTTTTGGGTGTTGATACAATGCGTTCACTTGGATTAGCAAGAAATATTTTGATAATTTCTATTCCTTTGATGTTATATTGTTTTTTTTCAAGAAACAAAGATATAACCAAATATTTATTATTAGTAATATTAATTTTTTTTCTAACAAATTTAATTCAAACACAATCAAGAGCTTCTTTATATATTTTTTATATTTATATATTTATTTTTTTTATTCTAAAGATTGTTAAAAAAAAATATAAAGATATAATTTTAATCTCATTTGTTGCTTTAATAATACCACAATTAATTAGTGACAGTATTCCAAAATTTAAATCTTTTTTTTTAAATACTGAGATTGAAAATCGAAAAAAAAGTAGAATTTTTACACTTGATCCCAACCTAACAAATAACACTAATATTATTGGAGTAAAAAATTATAATTCAAATAATAAAAATCTAAATGATAAAAATCTAAATGATAAAAATCTAAATGATAAAAATCTAAATGATAAAAATCATAATTATGATATTATATATAATACAGTTGACACTTTTTCTTCAGGGAGAACAAATCTTTGGAACAAAACCATAAATATTTTTTTTAATGAAAAAAAAATAAAATATAAATCGATGGGATTTGGTCCAACATCAGAAAGATATTTAATAAAAGAAAGTATATCTAATGCATTGTTATATTCTCTATTATCAGGGGGAATATTGGGCATTTTAGGTTTACTTATACTTTATATTTTTATTATTTTTGAAATAATAAAATTTCTTTTAATTAAAATTAATATTTCTGAGGAAATATTTGGTTATTCATCAATTTTTATAATACTATTTTTATTGTTGAGAAGTTTGGTAGAAAATAGTTTTTTAATTTTTGGAACTGATCATATAGTTTTTATATTATGTATCTTATATTTAAAAAACATAAACTTAATGAATCAAAAGTAATCTATTCATAAACTGTTTCCATTTTTTTTAGAATTTCATCAAAGTCATTATAGTCTACAGAGATAGCTTTTTTATCGTTAACAAGTTTTTTATCATAATGAATATTTTTATTAAAAAATACTTTTGTCCCATGTTCAATACATTCTTTTGAAAATAATGAAAAAAAATTTTCATGACTTAAAAAAGCAAATTTTGATTTACTACATAATTTTTTTACTTCTGTATTTGAAATTTTACCATATTCTTTAACTCCAGAAATATTGGTCAAATCCCCAAATGTGGTAATTTTATATTTTTCTTTTAATAAATTAATTATGTTGATTTGCAAGTTAGTACCTTTTGAAGGATAAAATCTTATATAGAATAAAATATCAATTTCACGATTTTTTGTCGGAACATGATTTTTGACTTGGTTAGTTTCAAGTTTATTAAATATAAAATTTAAAGTTGATTTGTATAACACTTTTTCAGGAAGAATTTTTTCTAGAATATTTGTGTTAAATATTAGTTTCTTGTATCTAAATTTTAGAATAAGACATGAAATCTTAAAAAAATATATCATTAAATGTTTTCTAAAAAACTTATCGAAACCCTTAACTTCATCATAGTCGAAATCCATTGAACCAGTTATTGGACCCAAAGTTGTAGATGGTGGTAGAAACAAAAATAAAGGGAAATTCCACAGTGGTAAAAAATTTATATAAACTACATTATTACCAGTTAAATACTTATACCAAAGGTAAAAAATCCCAATGTATGGTGCTAAATATTTATCATTAAAATTAAGTTTTTTTGATAATATTTTATTTGAATTATTTATTTCATATAAACTTTTTTTCACTTTATTGTTGATGGCAAAAATAAAATTATCATTTAAAGAATTTTCCTTGGCAAATGATTCTAAAAATAATTTAGCAGTTATTCCTTCTCCATTTGTTTGAGAAAAATCACAAGTCCAACAATAATATTTATTACCTTTATTTGATATCCAAGATTTTTCTTTTTTAGAAAATCTTATATTATTATTGGAAAAAAAATTTAAAATATCAAATATATTTCTTCCTAAAAACCAAAAAGGTGCATCAAGAATTATATACAAATATGTTAAAAAATCTCTCTTTCTAATAAATGTTTTTGATTCATTTATATATTGATCTGTTTTACCAGTATCTTTAAATGTTAATTGATTGGAATGATATTTAAATCCAGAAAGATAACTAAAAATAATATTCAATTCATATTTTTCTGAAAATTTAAGCCAAAGGTACATATCACCACTCAATTTCAAAGATCTTAAAAAATCGTAATCAATTTCATCTAATAGCTTTCTTCTCCAAAATGTTGATTCTTGTTGTATGAAAGGTAAACTTTTCCCATAAACTCCTGACTGAATTAATTTGTTTCTATATTTATACGGATATTGAACACTAATAATTTCAGAGTCTTCATTGTATAAAACCTTTAAACCTGTAACCCAATATAAATTTTTGTCTTGAAATACTTTATTAAGTATTTTAAATGCTGTTTTATTTAAAAAATCACCCGCATTTAGGTAGCAGATAATATCTCCTGTAGATATTTTAAAACCTTTGCTCAACCCATCATAAAGCCCATCATCATTTTCAATAATGTGTATAATATTAGGATATTTTTTTTTATAATTTTCTATAATAAAATTAGTTTTATCAGTAGAATTACTATCAACAATTATGTACTCAAGTAAGCATTTATGATCAGTAAAAACACTTTGCTTAACTACAGAATCTATAGTTTCACTAATATATTTTTCAGCATTAAAACAAGATGTTACAACTGTAAATTTAAGCATTTAAAAATATCATGATACTTAAAAAAAAAATTCTTTCAAATGAATTCATTAAAAGAAGTTTAGCAAACATTAAAGAAATAGATAAAAAACTTTTTTTAGTAGATATAAATAAAGAAATAGACAAAAGCTACAATTATAAATTTATAAATTGTAAAATTTTGCCTGATGGAAAATTATATACTTTAAATCAAGAAATAATAAAAGATTATTTAAGTTTTAATAGTATTAGCAAATTTATTTTTTTAAAAAAAATAATCTTGAGTTTAAACTATTTTTTAAGATTATTTATTCAAGATGTTGTATTAAGAAGAAAAAAATTTTTAAATAATGGAATATTAGCCCATAATAGAAACTCATATGGTTATTATCATTGGATACTAGATACATTACCTAAATTAATTTTTTTTAAAAAAAAAAATAAAAGTTTTCAATTAATTTTGCCAAAAAATTTAGATATAAAATTTATCAAACAAAGTTTAAATGAATTTAAAATTAATTATATATTTCTAGATAAAAATAAAAAATATTACATAAAAAATCTCACCTACTTAGGTGAGTTATACCCATCAGGTAGTCCAAGACCTAAAATACTTAGCTATTTAAGAGATGAAAAAAAAAGGGTAAAAAATCTCAGAATTTTTATAAGTCGAAATTTATCTAGTCGAAGAAAAATAGTAAATGAAAAAAAAGTATTTAAAATTTTGAAAAAATATAATTTTAAAATAGTACATTGTGAAAAGTTAAGTTTTTTAAATCAAATTAAATTATTTTCATCCGCTAATTTTGTAATAGGACTCCACGGAGCTGGTCTTGCAAATATACTTTGGATGAAAAAAAACTCACATATTTTAGAATTAAGGCCTGAAAAAGATTTATATTTAAATAGTTATTTCAATTTGTCACAAGCTTTAAATGTAAAATATGATTATTTAATTTGTAGAAAAAATAATAAATTTCGTTCAAGCAAATATGCAGATTATATAATTGACGAACAATTATTAAAAATTAAAATAAAAGAAATTATCAATAATGAATAATAAAAAAATTATATTAATTAAAAATTTCAATTTGATTAATAACAATAGAAATTTTGTTTTTAGTGCCCTGAATTTATCTTTTTTGAGTTTTTTATGTAAAGGAATTATTAAAATACCAAATAATTATTATTTATGGTGCGATGGTCTTGTTGGAAAACTTATATACAATGTAAAGAAAACTCCAGGAAGTGCTTTTATCAGTTATTTTTATGATAAAAAATATTTTAAAATAATTTTAATTGGAAACTACACATCAACACAAATTAATTTTTTAAAAAAAAAATTTAAATGCAAAATTCAGGGAATAAAAATTCCACTAATAAAGAATAACGAACTAAAAAGTTATGTACCTAAAATTTCTAAAAATAATTTAATACTAATAACTTTACCAACCCCAAAACAAGAAATACTTGCTTATGAAATAACAAAAAAAAATAAGAATTTTAAGATAATATGCATTGGTGGTGGATTAAGTATTGCCACAGGTGAAATAAAAAGTTGCCCAAAATTTTTATCAGATTTAGGATTTGAATTTTTATGGAGACTTAGAACTGATACATATAGAAGAGTTAAAAGACTTTTATTAACAGGCATTTTATTTATCTTTTATTATGGAATTGGTAAAATTGGAAAATTAAGAATAATTAAAGCTTAATAATTTTCTAGATTTATAAATAATAAGCCTAAAAGAATTAAAAATTTTATAAATTAATTTAAATGAACTCCATTTAATATATTCATTTTCTTTTTTAGACATAAGAATTGCAGTAAGTGGAACATTACCTCCTGTTGTTGAAATGATTAATTCACTTTTTGACATTACAAATAAGTCCATAATAAAATCAGCCCCTGATGTCTGTCTTAATTTTTTTTTATTAAAAACTATTTTTTTATTTATTATTTTATAATGGTTCTTCAAATGACTAATAATTTTATCTCTATAAGACTTTTCATCTGCAGCTATATAAATATTTTTTGTTTTTTTTGGAATAATCTTAATTATATCTCTAAAAAAATCAGCAATTTGTTTTTTATAAATTACGTCCTTGCTTGGTATTTCAATCATATAATCTAAAAAATTTACTAATTTATCTGTCATTCTTAAATGCACGCATGTTATTTTTTTATTTTTTATTATTGAATTTATTCTATTGATATATTTTTTTTTTGGTTCTAATGTTTTATAAGTATCTTTCCATTCTTGGAGCAATTTATTATTATCTATTTGTTTTTCATTGTTAAATTTTATACATGTCTTTAAAGAAATTTGTGAATTAAATGGGTCCATTTGAATAGTTTTTATTTTTTTACACTTTTGTAAATTTATTATTTTTATTCCTTTAATATTCATCAAATCTGTAAAATAATATGGACATTCATTTGTTTTAATTTCAAAAATTTCAATTTTTTTAACTTTTGACTTTTTTAATTTCTCTAAGGCAATACAAAATGTAATTTGCCTAAGACGATCACAAAATCCAGATTTAATTTTTGAAAGATCAATGTACATCTTCTTAATATTAAAATAATTCTAGTAATAATTTTTTGTAATCCTTTTTTATTTTCTTATAGGCCCATTTATTTCTAGCAAACATTAATGCATTTTTTGAAAACTCTTCTCGTTTTTTTTTATTTTTAATTAAATATTCAAGTTTTTGAGCAAAATATTTGATTTTAAAAGGTTCTATTAAATATCCATTATCATTATCTTTAATTATGTCAGAAATACCACCTACATTATAACCTATCAAAGGTTTGCCACAAGATTGGGCCTCAATTGCGATATTTGGTAAATTATCTAATCTTGAAGTTAAAACAACTATATCACACAAATTATACACTGCTGATAATTTTTTTTCTGTTTTTATATAATCTAAATTTATAATTTTAAATTTCGTTTTTTTTGTAAAGAAATTTTTACTTGCTATTATCAGCTCAAAAAGATTTTCGTTGATTAAGTTTAGAGATTTAATTAACAAATCAATACCCTTCCTAGCATCATTAGCATCCCCAAAAACACCAAAAAATATTTTTATTTTTTCATTTCTTTTTAATTTTAAATCTTTGATTGAGTTTATTATTTTAGGATAAAAAATTTTTTGATTAACTGGATAAGGGATATGAAAAACTCTACTGGTTTTATATAATAAGCTTTTAGTTGCAATATTTGATAACCATTTACTAGGACAAATGATTGCTTTAGGTTTTAAAGTCTTCTTTTTTGAAAAATTAAAATTTGAAAATTTGTTTTTAAATTTTCCTCTAATCCATTTTTTATCATTATGATTTAAATAATGTTCTGTACCACAAATCCACCACATGTCATGGAGAGTTATCATATATGGTTTTTTAATTTTTCTAATATCACTAAGAGATAGAGTTTCTGCATTAATCCAATGCAAATTTATTATATCAAATTTAGAATTATTAATAATTTCAACCAAGGGTGAATTAAAAATATTATAAGAAGTAGGATTTTTGTTATTATCTATTTTATTAATAATAATACCGATATAATTTTTCAATTTAAATATTAATTTAATAAAATTATTATCAAATGTCATAATATTAGGATCTTTTGATATTTTTTTAATTACAAACATTTTACTTTTAAATTCTCCATCTATTAAATTTATTGCTTTATGAATTTTATAAGCTGATTTTGCAGCACCACCAAATAAATCTGAATATGAGATATTTAAAACCTTCATTAATTTTTGTTAATTAACTTAGTTTGCTCATTGATAATTTCCAAAAAAATTTTTTTTAAAGGGTATTTAATTTTCCAGTTAGGATATTTTTTTTTAAATTTATTTAAATTTGTGATATACCAAATATGATCTCCAATTCTGTTTTTATTTGAATATACGATTTTCATTTTTTTTTTTGTTAACTCCTCTATTAATGAAATGGCCTCCAAAATAGAACAACTATTATTCCTTCCACCACCTACATTGAAAACTTCACCTTTTGAAGGTTTTTTAATAAATTCCCAAATCATATTAACCAAGTCATTACTATGTATATTGTCTCTAACTTGTTTACCTTTATAACCATACATAGTGTAAGGTATATTTTTTAGACAACATTTTACAAGATAAGATAAAAAACCATGCAACTGTGCTCCTGAATGCGAGGGTCCTGTAAGACACCCGCCTCTAAAACAGACGGTTTTCAAATTAAAATATTTTCCATATTCCTGAACCAAAATGTCAGCAGCAACCTTTGAAGCACCAAATACACTATGTTTAGAATTATCAATAGACATAGTTTCATCAATACCATTTAATAAAATTTTTTTATTTAGAGGTTCAAATCTTTTATGTTTTTCGACATAACTAAATTGATTTGGTTTATCGCCATATACCTTATTAGTTGATAAAAAAATAAAAGACGATTTTGCCGCATAAAGTCTTGTTAGCTCTAAAAGATTTAATGTGCCAACCGCATTAACCCCAAAGTCAGTTAATGGTTCTTTAGCAGCCCAATCATGCGAGGGTTGTGCAGCACAATGAATAATAGATATTATTTTATTATTATATTTTATAAAAATATCTTTTAACTTTTTATAGTCTCTAATATCACAACTATAATGAACATAATTTTTTATTTTTTTTAAGTTATTTAATTGCCAATTCGTATTTCCATCCTTACCAAAAAAGTACTTTCTTAAATTATTGTCTATTCCAACTATTAGATAGTTTTTTTTAGAAAAAAATTTTACAGACTCTGATCCAATTAATCCGCAGGATCCAGTGATAATGATTACTTTCATAGTTTATTTCATAAATTTTTTTAAGGAACTAAAATTTTTTAGTTGCCACTTATAAACATCCAATGCAATTTCTGAAATTTTTTTTATTGGCTTCCAATTATAATATTGAGTAACTTTTTTATTATTTGAAATATATATTGGAATATCAGATATATCGGTAGATTTTTTGCTTTCTATAATAATTTCATTTTTTGTAATTTTTTTGGATAAATAAGTAAGACTTTTAAGATCGATTGAATTATTTTTTCCTCCTCCAATATTAAATATTTGATTGTTGATTTTATTTATTTGTTTGATTTGAAGATGAATTATTTTACATAGATCATCGATATGCAAAATATCCCTCACTTGAAATCCCTTTCCTCCAAATCCCTTATAAAACAATTTTCTTTTAGTTAAATGTTTCCATAACCACAAACTTAAAAATCCTTGTTCAACTTTACCAAATTGCCATGGCCCAGATATCACACCGAACCTGTTGATGAGATATTTAATTCCAAAGGAATAAGAATACTCTTGAATTAATTCTTCAGAAATTTTTTTTGAAAAACCATAATAGGAAAGTGGGGAGCTCATATCAAATTTTTCGTTGATCAAATGTTTTTCTTTTAAAATTATTTTTTTAATCAATTTTTTTCTATTAAATACCAAATTATTAATAGACTTGATTGAATAAACTCTACTAGTTGAAAAAAAAATTATTTTTGATTTATCCTTAACACATTTCAACAATAAATTGTTTGTTCCAAAAAAATTTACAGATAAAACTTTTTTGATGTTTTCTTTTTTAACTTTTGCTTCAACTAGTGCGCTACAATCTAAAATAATATCAAATTTAGGTAATTTTAAAATTTTTTTTGTATCTTGAATATCAATTTTATAGTTTTGAATATTATATTTTTTTAATCTCGAAAGATTTAACGATGAACCTTTTCTTGATAAATTATCTAATGAATAAACTGTATATTTTTTTTCTTTGAGAAATATAGAGATATTAGAACCAATAAAACCACAACCACCTGTAATAAGTATTTTTTTCATTTTATATTTTTTCTATATTCTTTTATAACATGGCATGTAAATTTATTAATTAAACTTACATAAATTCTATTTATATTGTTATTTAAATTTAGATTTAAAGATTTGATTGATTTTTTTAATGACAGAGCCAATGGGTTTTTAATTTCATATTTTTTTTTATTATATAAAATATAGTTCTTGTGTATTTTATCTTTAACTAAAATAATTCTTTTAAATTTTTTTTTGTTAACCTCAAAAGATAATAAACTTTTTTTTAAATTAATATTTTGTTCTAAATAAAACTCACAAAACGTTCCATTTATAACGGTGGATATTTTTGATTTATTTTTATTTAAATAAAATTTTTTTAAATCAAATTTTATTTTTTTTTTTTCCTGTAAAGACAAAACAAAAGATACAGCATGTGGTAAAAGATCAATAAGAATTTCATCATTTGTATGTTTGCCTTTTGTTAAGTATTTAAATTTAATTTGTTTAATTTCTCTAAATTTAAATATTCTTTTTATTTGTTTGGTAAGTTCAATCATTGGAATATTAACAAAAAGCCTACCTTTAAGGTAATTATTAATCTCATTCGAAATTTTTTCTATTTTTTTAAAATTCATATCTTTTGTAACCAAAAATGGCTTTTCAACGATAATAGGTTTTGGGAAAAAAGTTGATATTTTTTTTAAATGTCGGATGTGTAAATAATGAGGTGAGCAAATACTAATTATTTCTGGTTTAAATTTTTTTATCTCATTTATAGTTTTAAGAAAATTAAATTTAACTTTAGATTTTTGTTTTTGATTTATTATTTCTTTATTTTTAAAAATATTTTTTCTTAAGATTGAAATTTCATTAATACCGTAATTAATGAATTCCCTTATATGTGCTTGACCAATACCATCTGGGCCAATGATTAAACCTTTTTTAAATTTTTTCATTAATAATCATTTTAAGTTTTTTATTATCACCATAAAAAAAGTATGGTTCATGTTTGGGTATAGACAACAAGCCTCTTTCAAGAATAATTTTAGAATTTAAATTTTTTTTCCAACTTTTAACAAGATCAATTATCCTTACAGGTTTTCCAGAACAAATGTTAACTATTCCAAATTCAGTATTTTTATTGATCAAATTTATTAGTATCTTAGCGACTTTTCTAACATCTAAGTAGTCTCTTTTTTGATCACCTTTTGACATTTTAAATTTTTTATGTTTTTTTTTGACCGCTCTTTTAAATTGGGAATATAAAGTTCTTTTTTGTTGATTGTCTCCATAAATATAAAAAGGTCT
>ERZ807291.3798-NODE-3798-length-20846-cov-11.009860_pt1 | contig 20846 bp, 15 predicted proteins | sample MGYA00521257_ERZ807291 | MGnify/ENA primary metagenome ERZ807291 (study PRJEB31413, sample SAMN03169783) | marine metagenome | biome: Marine; feature: Water; material: Subsurface seawater | place: North Sea | collected 2011-04-28 | depth 1 m m ... | reverse complement strand
TAACCGCGGATCGTTCATGGACTGGGAATGAACTAATTAACTTCTCTGATGTTTCACCGCCCAATTCGATCAGTCGGACCGCAATTCCGGCAGACCGAGCTCGTTCTGCCAGTAAGATAGGGTAGGTTCCCTTTCCCGCGATAAGAGCAAGCGATTTACTTGCGTCAAAATTGTCGGGTAAGAAACGACTCATTGATAGTAGGCTAGCCTTTAACTGCTAGGTTGACGAGTTTACCTGGTACATAAATTTCTTTCACGATTTCTTTTCCATTGGTGAATGCCAGTACTTTTTCATGTTCTTTTGCAGTGGAAATGATCTCATCTTTACTCGCGTCCTTGGCAAATTTTGCCTCTCCACGAAGCTTGCCATTTACTTGAAAAACAATGGTGATTTGATCGCTAACCAAAAGTTCCTTGCGAGCGATTGGCCAAGGTTGATGAACAATTGAATCAGCTCCTCCCAATTTCTGCCAAAGTTCTTCTGATAGGTGCGGGGCAAGAGGCGCAAGAAGTTGCAGGAGTGTTTTTATGGTCTCTAAAGAAAAGCTTTCTACTTTTTGCAGCTGGTTCGCGAGGATCATCATTTGTGAGATTGCGACATTGAAGCGCAGATCGTCAATTGAGTCCGTTACTTTGAGAATCGTTTCGTGTAAAAGCCTGAGGGTTTCAGGATTACTTTCCTCGCTGGTTGAATGTTTTTCAGAAGCATTTGCTTCCCTGAAAACCTTTTTTAAAAATCGATGAACGCCCTCAATTCCTTTCTCACTCCATGGTTTTACTGCTTCCAGTGGTCCGAGAAACATTTCGAAGAGTCGAAGTGAGTCGGCACCGTAGGCATCAATAACCACATCCGGACTGACCACATTCCCAACACTTTTGGACATTTTGTTCCCATCCTCTCCTAAAATTAAGCCTTGGTGAAATAATTTTTTATAAGGTTCAGGGTGTGCGAGAACACCTTCGTCGTGAAGGAAGCGATGCCAGAAGCGGGCGTAGAGTAAATGGAGGACTGCATGCTCTGCTCCCCCAATGTAAAAGTCTGGCCCCCCCCAATAGGCTTCTTTTTTAGAATCAACAATGTTCTCGGTATTATTAGGGTCAAGGTAACGTAAGTGATACCAACAAGATCCGGCCCATTGGGGCATGGTATTGGTTTCGCGGGTTGCGGACACCCAATTTTCCCCCTTTGGTTTCGCTTCTTTCTGCGGGATTGAAAGACCGGTGGTCAGATCGTACCAAATATTGAGCCATTCCGGAATTGTGGCCAGTGGACTTTCCCCAGTTCCGGATGGTTGATATTTTTCCACCTCTGGTAATGTTAAGGGGAGCTCAGAAGCGGGAACGGGCAGAGCATATAAAGTTGTGCCATCCTTATCGGATGTCACAGGTTCATGGGGTATGAGATCGCGAATAATCCCCTCAGTGGCCTTGGCCTTTTCAAAATCCTCACGGGATACCCAAACCAAGGGAATCGGTTCGCCCCAATAGCGTTGGCGTGAAAAAATCCAATCGCGCAATTTATAATTCACCGCGCCTTTTCCTAACTCTTTTGATTCGAGATCAGTAATTATTTTGGCTTTGCATTCATCGGCCTCCATCCCGTCGTACTCGGCGGAATTAACCATTACTCCTTGTCCGGGGTAGGGTAGCTTTGATTTTTCTTCATCTCTATCCACACGAGCGATTACCCGCTTGATCGGAATCCCAAATTTTTCAGCAAACTCAAAGTCTCTTTCATCGTGTCCAGGAACGGCCATAATTGCACCGGTGCCGTAAGTTATGAGCACATAGTCAGCGACCCAGACCGGAACTTTTTCACCGTTTACTGGATTGATGCAGTAGCTACCGGTAAATACTCCAGATTTGTCCTTGGCGAGATCAGTTCGGTCGAGGTCACTTTTTTTTGCAGCTAACTCAATGTAGGCTTTTACTTCATCTTTGTTTTCTGGAATTACCAGTTTTTCGATAAGCGGGTGCTCAGGAGCCACAACCATATAGGTGGCACCAAATAAAGTGTCTGGACGGGTGGTGTACACATCCAGCTTTTCTTCCATACCATCTATTTGAAAATGGACCTCTGCCCCTTCGGACCGCCCAATCCAAGCTTTTTGCTGGCGTTTTGTGGATTCTGGCCAGTCCAGTTCATCGAGCCCTTCAAGAAGTTTTTCTGCATATGCGGTGATGCGCAATACGACTTGTCTTAGATTTCTGCGCTCAACTGGATGTCCACCGACCTCAGATTTACCATTGACGACTTCTTCGTTGGCAAGAACTGCTTTTAAATGGGGGCACCACCAAACTGGTTTTTCATCTACATAAGCCAATCCGCGCTGGAAAAGTTTTAGAAAGATCCATTGAGTCCATTTGTAGTAGCCAGGATCAGTGGTGTTAATTTCCCGGTCCCAATCAATTGCAAATCCTATACTCTTAATCTGTCGTCGAAAATTATCGACATTCGTCTGAGTGGTAACCGATGGATGGGTGCCGGTTTTAATTGCATATTGTTCGGCAGGTAGCCCGAATGCATCCCAACCCATTGGATGAAGAACGTTGAAACCGCAGGCCTTTTTATAGCGTGCTAGAATATCCGAGGCGACATAACCTTCCGGATGTCCAATATGTAATCCTGCACCCGAGGGGTAGGGGAACATGTCCAAAGCATAAAACTTTTCCTTCTCTGAGTTGTCTTCTGCACGGAAAGTTTTTTCATCTTCCCAAAACTTTTGCCATTTTTTCTCGATAGCGAGAAAGTCGTATTGTTTTTCTTCTTCAGCCATTTTATTAAAGTAATATTTGATTATGAAGGATTTGCTTCGATTTGGCAAAAGCAAAGCCAACTTATTGTCTGCTAAGAAAAATAAATAATATTTTAATTTATTTAATTACCTTTGTTAGAAAAGCGGTGTGATTTGGGTATTATATTTATGAGCTGTGTTTAGACTCTTTTTCCTCAAGTAATTTTTTAATTACTTCCATTTCTCCCGACAGTTTTTCCATTTGCAGATGTAAATCATAAATTCCATCCCGCAAGGGTTCAGGATTTATTTTTCTACGCAATAATTCTTGTTTGATTTTCATTTCCGTATTGGATTCGTCCATGCTGTTCATAATGACACCGATTACTAAATTTAGAACAATCATAGTCCCAATGAGTACAAAGCTGACGAAGAATAATGACGCACCAAGAGGCGATGCTGAGGATTTGGGAGTCCATTGGGTTAAATCTTTGGTACTGTAGCCGTACTGATCAGAACCATACATATTGATGTACATCACATCTGTCCAATCTTCCAAAGTGACAACTCGAAAGAGGGATAGAATAGAAGTTTGAAGATTACGAAAGTGAATGGGGTCATTTTCCGAATAGAGAAACACCGCCATTGTTCCATAAATATAAAACAGGAGGAAGAGAAGAATGCTGACATAAAACATTGAAGGCAGGCTTCTCAGTAAGCAACTTACAAGAAGTTGAAGTTTAGGAATCGCTGATACTAATCGCAGGACTCTTAGAATCCGGGCTAAGCGAAGAACGGGTAGAAAATCTCCACCTACATGAATCATGGGTTCGAGTAAGCAAGCCGCTACAATTGTGAAATCAAAAACATTCCATGGATTCTTAAAATAATCGAAAGGACGATTTCCTTTTGCGATTATCTTTAACGCTGCCTCAATAACAAAAATGGTTAAAATAACCGTATCTAAAATATTAAGAACTTCGGCGTTTTCGCTCGCAAAACCTTTAAAGGTCTGGACACCCACGACAACACCCGCAAGCAGGATTGTTAAGATGATAACTCTTTGAAAAATTTGGCTATTTACAATCGATTTACAGATCAAGCTCATTATGAAAAACTAAATGATCAGAAAGTACTAATTAACAGCTATGTTTCAATTAATAAAAGAAAGTAAATAGACTGAAGAAGTTATCTACAGCAATGGCGTCTATCAAATTATGCGAGGAATAAAAATTTAGACTGTAAATTTAAGTGTACTAATGCCGATTTCTGGAACGGTTTCTCTGGCCGCCTTTGGATGGTGATGAATTATTTGAATTGGGCTTTCTTGAAAACCTTCTTTGTGGGGGACTCCTTCTGTTTGAAAATTCTTCTCCTCTACTCTCCACTTTTGGAAGTTCGGGAGTTTCTTGTTCAGGGATTGGTTTACGGAGCAGCTTTTCTATACTTTTTAACTGATCAACTTCGTCCTTTCCACAAAAAGAGTACGCTTCTCCTTCTGCCCCAGCACGAGCAGTTCTGCCGATCCGATGAACATAGGTTTCTGCTTCAACAGGTAAGTCAAAGTTGATAACATGAGATACATTATTAATGTCCAATCCTCGGGCCGCGACATCCGTTGCGATTAAAGCACGGGATGATCCACTTTTAAATTCTTGAAGTGCCTTGGTTCGAGCGGCTTGGCTCTTATTGCCGTGGATTGCCGCACAGGAGACATCATTGGATTGTAACTTTTTGGCCACTCGATTAGCCATGTGTTTCATTTGAGTAAATACTACCACTTTTTTCAAATCGTCGTTTTCAAAAAGTTTAAGTAGAAGATTTATTTTGTTATTTTTGGGAACACGAAAAAGGGATTGTTTAATTCGGTCTACGGCAGGTTCCTTCGGTGCAATTGCTACTCGAACTGGGTTTTTTCTGACCATGGAAAGTGCAAGTTTTTCCATAGCCGGGGGCATAGTTGCAGAGAAAAATAAAGTTTGTCTGTCTTTGGGCACTACCTGGAGAATCCTACGTATTGCGTGAATAAAGCCCATGTCAAGCATGCGGTCGACTTCATCTAAAATGAAGCAAGAAACTTCTTCTAAATGAACATGTCCCTGATCCATTAAATCGATCAGTCGACCTGGAGTGGCGACTAAAATATTAATCCCTCTTCGTAAGGCATTGACCTGAGGCTTTTGTCCCACTCCACCAAAAATTACTGTGTGGCGAAATGGCAGGTTCTTTCCATATTTCTCAATGCTTTCACCAATTTGAGAAGCTAATTCTCTGGTGGGTGCAAGAATTAATACTTTTGGATTCCTGGTTTTAAACTGACGATCGTTGGCAATCATTCTTTCCAGGAGAGGTAGCGAGAATGCAGCTGTTTTTCCAGTTCCAGTTTGTGCGATACCAATTACATCTTTCCCTTCTGAAATTGGACGCATGCATTTTTCCTGAATTGGGGTAGGCGTTGTATAAGCCTGCTCAATTAGGGCTTTTTTTATGTCTTCACTGTATTCGTTAAAGCAACCTTTAAGTGTTGCAGGTTTAGTCGATAGACCGAGTTTTTGGGCGATAATAGTTTTCATAGAAATATCCGGAAAGATTTATAACCCCCGAACGCCGGATACGTACAAAAGTGTCCACCTACTTTAATGAGTAAATGTTGATTGAAAGTAGGGAATGCTTACCGAATGAAATTTATAGCAAAGCTGATTAATTCCAAAAATAATACTTAAACCACGCCACCACTAATAACATTAAACATTGTAAACGGTTTTTAGTCAATCATATACACACGCAGATGATGAGCACTCACAAAAGAGAATTGGCAGTTGGATATCCCAACTGGTTGGAAGTTTAAGAAATTAAGGAAGGTAAGAGGGCGTGAAGCTTCGAACAACCAAACTCGATTGAAGATACAATTTGATCGTAATGATTATCGACATCTTCGTCGTCCCCACGTTCATAAGGATCAGGTATGTATGGATTGCTACCAGTTGCAAAAAAGCTTCCTATAGGTCTTGTTACACCACGAAGAAAAGACTTATGGATAGTAACAAATTCTTCGCTTTCCTGATCCAAGGTTATGATTATGTCAGCACTAGCTATATCTGGAATTGTAGCGAACCGAGAGAATCCCTGTAGGAAGTAACCTAGTTGAGAAGAATATTTTCCCATTCTTGCATCTACTGGACACTGGTCATATGCTTGTGTCACTCCACGAGAAGATGTTCGAATTCGACCGAAAAGTTGGGTTCCCTCGAAGAGTGACCTCATCATTTCTCTCGCTAGAGGGGCACGGGACATTCCTCTTTTACTTAAAAATAAGATACTGGTTAAGTCACTCCCTCTGTAGGGTTCGTGATTTAAATTATTGTTATTATGACCGTTTGAATTAAAATTCTCATGGTCATTGCCATTGAAACCTCTTCCTTTTCTCCAAGGTTTGTTTGTGTTATTCATTGTTTTGTCCGCCAGGTTTAAAATGTAAAGTTAGGAGATGTATATTATAGTATAATGTAGGAGAGTCTCAAATTTGAGACTTTTTTTAATGTTTATTGTAAACATGCATGATGTATGAAAATAAATTTAAAACTGATGATTTTAACAAATTGCACATCTTATGCCAAGTTTAGATTTAAATAAATTTTAGGTAAAAATGTACTCTTACTTGTACTTGCAGTTCCTCAAATAATTGGTTCTGTCGCATACCTCATACTTAATATAACTAAAAGAAATTTGTGTATTACCTAAAAAATCAAAACCTGACAATGGTCGAAGACCAAATGTAGGACTAATTTAGCAATTAACTAATTTTTGAACCGATCGGATTTACCTCAGTTTTTTGGATAAAGGACCAACAATTTCGACAAAATTTCCATCCGGATCTTTAAGCATAAGTAGGCAAACATCTTGCGGTAAACCCTCTGGTAAAATTTGCGGGCTTTGTGCATATGGTTGATAACCATTGGCTTTTGCATTGTTGAGGACCTTGTCGACATCATTCACAAAAATGGTAAGGTATGAAAGCCCTGCAATTGAATGAATGAATGGTTGTTTTACAATCCTGGTAGGCGTTTTGCCCTTAACTTGCATGAGTTTTAATTTAGTGCATGATTCATCCTCTCCTAAACAAAGTACGCTGATAGTTAAAGCAGCACCGTCTGTTAGCCCAACTTTTCGTGGGAAATCTCCGGTTACCTTAAAACCTTCCTTTTCATTAAACCCAACGACATCTTTATAAAATTTGAGAGACTTTTTAATATCTGAAACCACTAGTCCGATATCAATTGTTTGACTTGAGAAATTTGATTTCTTTGCAGATAGCGAGAGTTGGCTAAATATTACAGTGGTAATTATTAAACAGATTTTCATTATAGTAATTTTAATTTTCGATGAATTAGGTGATGCTTATCAAACTCTAAGATAAACATGTAAATCCACTCAAGTGGATAAAATTAATTGTTCGAAGATTTACTTTCCACCTTGATTAATAAAATGTTGAATGCAATACATCGAAATCTATGAAAAAGTTAGTTTTTTTAAATTTTGGTCTTCTTTCATTTTTTTGCCTTTTGGTATTTGCAGATAAATCTCGCCCCAATGTAATTATCATTTTCGCCGATGATCAGGGGTATGGAGACTTGAGCTGTTTCGGCTCTGAGAAGATCAGAACCCCTCACATTGACCAATTGGCCAAAGAAGGCAGGCGCTTTACTAGTTTTATGGTTGCATCACCGGTTTGTACTCCATCACGAGCTGCTTTGCTAACAGGTTGCTACCCCAAGCGAGTAGGAATGCATCAGCATGTCTTATTCCCAAGCTCAAATAAAGGTTTGAATCCAGAAGAATTCACTCTGGCTGATCATTTTAAGTCTATTGGCTACTCGACTGCCTGCTTTGGTAAATGGCATCTTGGGCATCACAAAGAAGTTCTTCCCACATCAAACGGATTTGATACTTATTTTGGAATTCCGTATTCAAACGATATGAATCATCCAGACAATAAAGGAAAACCTAAGGGAGGTGCTGATGGAATGGATATTTTATGGAATGACCCTGATTCTACCATTACCAAATGGAAAACGCCTTTATTCGAAGACGAAAAGATTGTTGAATTACCGGTTGACCAACGCACTGTTACCAGACGCTATACTCAAAAATCTATAGATTTTATAAAAGCAAATAAAGCGAAGCCTTTCTTTATTTATCTTCCTCATTCAATGCCTCATATTCCCCTTTATGTTCCTGATGAGATTCGTGATCCTGACCCTAAAAACGCTTACATCAATACTATCGAACACATTGATTCTGAAGTCGGAAGATTGCTGAAGGTCATTGATCAGCTAAATCTCGCAAACAGTACTTATGTAATTTACACAACTGACAACGGGCCTTGGCTGTCCTTTCGTCATCATGGTGGATCTGCCGGGCCATTACGTGATGGGAAGGGCACAACCTTTGAGGGGGGGCAAAGAGTACCCTGTGTTATGCGTGGGCCTGGTATTCCTGCTGATACAGTATGTGATGAATTGATGGGAACGATTGATTTACTGCCAACTTTTGCCTCAATTACGGGCAAACCTTTGCCTAAAGGAAAGAAAATCGATGGAATTGATGCAACTGGATTACTGACTGGTAAGGGCAAATCGAAGAGGAAAGAGTTTATGCACTACACTTCGCGAGGAGAGGTGGAAGGGATTCGGCAGGGAAAATGGAAATTACTTATCAAGAAAAAAAGAGGTAAGACACAGGGCAAAAGGGAAATATTTCTTTTTGACCTAGAGAACGATTTGGGCGAGACCAATAACTTAGCCACACAAAATGAAGAATTGGTGTTGAAATTAGAGAAGAGAATGCTCCACCTTGATTTGGAAATAGCTAAAAATGCCCGTTCACCTTGGTTTAAAGAATAATACTCCTCAATAAATTCGGAACAGAAATTAACTATTTTAGAATCTCCACTGATTTTTTAACTGCAGTAACAAATCGTTCAGCTTCTTCAAGTGTATTGTAAAATGCGAATGATGCCCTGGCAGTTGATTGTACTCCGAGCACTTCCATCAAGGGTTGGCAACAATGATGACCAGTGCGAATAGCAATGCCTTCGCTATCAAGTAAGGTTGAGAGGTCATACGGGTGCACTTCTTCAATTGAAAATGAAATAACTGCGGCTTTATCTTTAGTAGTTCCATGAATGGTAAGGCCAGGGATTTCCTTCAGACCACTTTGGGCATAGTGAAGAAGGGTACTCTCATATTCAGCAAGAGCCGATAAATCATGCCCCTTTAAGTAACGAAGAGCTGTCGCTAATCCAATGGCCCCAGCTACATTCGGGGTGCCAGCTTCAAATCGTTGGGGGTGGGGGGCAAAAGTGGTACCATTAAAGCTTACTTGGTCAATCATATCTCCGCCGCCTTGGTAGGGTGGCATTTCAGCAAGCAATTCTTTTTTGCCATATAATACGCCAATGCCCATTGGACCAAAAACTTTGTGTCCAGAAAACGCAAAGAAATCACAGTCCATTTTTTTTAAATCAAGAATTGTATGGGGGACGCTTTGAGCTCCGTCCACTACAACATGAACACCATGTTCGTGGGCCTCGCTAATTATTTCCTCGATTGGATTAATCGTTCCCAGTGAATTTGAAATATGACAAAGCGATAAAACCTTTGAAGTTTCATCGGATAATAAATTGCTCAATTCTTTTCTATTTAACGAACCATCGTGATTGATTGGAGCAACTTTAACCCTTAACCCTTTTTCCTCTGCGATCATCTGCCATGGGACAATATTGGCATGGTGCTCCATTTGACTGAGTATCACAGAGTCACCTTTTATTAGATATTTTTTAGAAAAAGATTGAGCGACTAAATTAAGTGCTTCGGTTGCACCACGCACAAAAATGATTTCTTCGGATTCCACATTCAGCCAATTGGCGATTGTTTGACGAGCCATTCGATACTCGTTTTCAGCTTCTTCTGCGAGAGCATAGACACCACGATGAACATTAGAGTTTTGTTTTTTGTAGTATTTTGACAAAGCGTCAATTACGCACTTTGGCTTTTGCGAAGAGGCAGCATTATCTAGATAAGCCAATGGTTTTCCACGATTTAATTGGCTAAGTATTGGAAAATCATTCCTGATTTCTTTAATCTTTATCGACATATTTTAATCAGGCTATTTCTGAGGGAACAAATGCCAATTGGGGAAATTTTCACCTAGAGGGAATGAAATGAGAATCGCAGAAGTTTTTTGTATCACGAGCACCTTTCTATTTCATTTAGAAGGTTTCCGCAACTGCAGAAGGAATTTTAAGGAGTCAGAAATTGCCAGGTTGCTAAAATTCTATCATCTTTAGATACACGAAATGAGATTCGAGTCTTTGAATACTCTCCATGAGGTTTTTTAAATAGAAACTGGTGTTCCCATGACTCCTTGTTTTCAACAAATTCAAAAATGCTTTCAGCATTTTCATCTGGGTGAATACGCGAGATGAGAAAATCCGGATCCAAAAGATCGTACTTATCGTAGCCTGTAATTGCAGTGGCATTGTCAGAAAAATAGGATATTGAAAGAAAGTTATCTCTAATTTCTGCTTCAAGTAAAATCGTTTCTAACGCAAAGAGAATATCTGCATTTTTTGCTAATTGAGAACCTAGTTTTAAGAATATTTGTTCAACCGAATCTTCTTCAATAGGCTTCATGTATGAGTTTTCAACTCCATCCAAGTATCTCTTTATAGCAAAACGCATGATTTGAGAAACCGAGCGATTTTGCCTAAATGACTGCTTTGTCAATACTGCTTTCTCCTGTTCGTTTAATGCCACAGAGACCTGAGTGCGTTTTTTTGCTTTTGTTGGCATTACTTAGGAATATTAATTAAATAAACGATTTATATTATAAACCTATCCTTGAGCTGGTATTTAGAACAAGGCAAGCTAAAGCTTTAGTTCAAAATGAAATTTTCGTATCAGGGAGAGCCTTACGCAAACGCTCAATACCATTTTTGGTTACTTCTGAGTTCCAGAGATATATTTCCTCTAAACTTTTTAGTGAGCTTAGTGTAGCAACACTATTATCAGAAACTTTTGAACTTACTAAGTTCAAATATGTCAAGTAGGGCATTTTGCTTAGATTTTCAACTCCACGATCTGTGACCGAGGTATTTTTTAAGTTTAACCATGTTAAATTGTTAAATTTTTTCACTTCACCAAGAACACTGTCTGTAATGGAGGTTCTAGATAAATCAAGATGGGATATATTGTTTTTTATCGTAGAAAGTGCACCGATTGCATCGTCTTTTATTAAATTTGGACCGGATGAGAATTCAGCTCTTACCATAGAATGTCTCATAGAAAGTAGGGTAACTAAAGCACCAGATTTTTGAGCTGCTGCCATTTGTGGTTTAGATGGTGCTTTCAAGCGTTTTGCCAATTTCTCCACTATCGATTCTTCATTATTTCCATCAATTGGAGCCATAGCAACATTTTCTTCTTTCGGTTTTGCAAAGGTATCAGTCGGGTTTTCTTTTGCTCCTTCTGTGATCCATTGTTTGAACATGTTAATTTCGTCTTCGGTAAGTGGGTCACCTTTCGGAGGCATGATTTCGGGATCGTCTGAATCAAGTGTAATGACGGCGTATAACGTGCTTTCTTCCGCATTTCCTTTTTCAATAATCGTGCCATCCAAGTTTCCTTCAATAATCGCTTCATAAGTGTCGAGACGAAGGCCGGCTTTGGGGTGAATCGTTCTACCATTTTTTACATAAGGTTCACTGTGGCAGTCCAAGCATCGCTCCTCGATCAGGGGGAAGATATGCTGGTGGAAACTAACACCTTTACTCATGTCAGATGAAATAGCCTCTCCTCCCCCCGCTGAAGCCTTTGCCCCTTCCACGATCCATCTTTTTATAATATCAATTTGCTCAGTAGTAAGGGCTCCACCTTTAGGCGGCATGAACATGTCATCTTCTTCATCTAGGGTAATTACTTCGTACAAATAACTATCTTCTAGGTTTCCTGCTTCGACGACGGTATTGTCTAAATTCCCTTTCATTACCCATTCATGAGTATCAAGTCGAAGGCCTGCCTTCGGGTGGATTGTTCTTCCATTTTTTTCGTATGGCGCATTGTGGCAACTAAAGCAACGCTCGTCCAGTATAGGTAGGACATGATTTGTAAAATCCACGGGTTCGTCTGGTCCGGGAATAGCAGAGACCGTGTTTTCAACAGCTAAGCTTGGGTCTTGTCCCAGATTTACAGGCTTATATGCAAAAAATGATCCCGCTCTTAGTTTTGGTTTAGGCTTAGTTAAAGGTTTTACAACAATCTCTTCTTTTACAGGGGCATTTTTATCGGGAGTTGGATCGCCTGACGGGGTAGGCGAGGGCTCGTTCTCCGGGGTATCCTTTTTAAGCAAACGAGGGTCTCCTTTTGGTACAGTTCCAGATTGAGCAACCTTAATTAGGTATTTTTGATCGTTGGCTGATAGTTGCTTAAATTGAACCGGATAAAGCTTATTATCTTTACCTTTAAGATAGAAAGTTTGCCCCTCATAGCTAATCAGTTTACCGCTAAAGGCTTGTCCAGTAGAGGTAGTGAAGACACGAAATGGTTCCTCTGCCCATGAAGAGAGCAGAAAACTGAAAAGAAGCGAAAGGATGAGAACCTTACGACCTGCCATTATAAATTCGGTAAATTACGCCAGAACATCAAACAATGGTTTACCATCATGGGCAACTGTGAATGGTCTACCTGAAGGAGAGTACTGAACATCGTTTAAAGGTAAGCCCATAGCATGAGCAATCGTAGCATTTAAGGAGGCTGGATCAATAAATTTACCCTCTGCTGGATTTCGGCCTACTTTATCCATTTTTCCATAGACAGTTCCACCTTTAATCCCGCCACCTGCCAGAAACGCAGTGAAACCATAAGGCCAATGATCTCGGCCATCACGAGGATTGATTTTAGGAGTTCTCCCGAATTCCGAGGTAAGAACAACCATTGTTTCCTTAAGTAAACCTCTCATCTCGAGGTCTAACAGCAGTCCACTTAAAGCTTTATCTATATCCGCACAGTTATTAGCAACAGCCTCAAAGTTGTTATCGTGTGTATCCCATCCGCCACGGCTAATTTCAACATAACGGACTTGATTTTCAACTAGCCTACGGGCAAGTAAGCACCCTTGTCCAAAATTAGACTTTCCGTAAAGTTCATGCATCTGTTCCGGTTCTTGTGTAATATCAAATGCCTTTAAATCCTCACTGCGCATCAGTTTGATCGCGTCTTTGTAGAGGTCTGAATATGCGCGAACCTGCTTTTGGTCATACTGATTGAGGTAGGAAGCATTCATTTTCTGAGCCATTGCTAATCTTCCTCCAAAGCGAGTCTCATCGAGATAATCCGCAATTTTACTATTAGCAAGTCCAGCTGATGGATTTCCGATAGGAAGAGGGCCGTACTTTGATTCTAGGAAACCAGCACCCGCAGGATTGGCTCCAATTTGAACATTCGATGGAATCGTAGTGTTAATATTTCCAGAAAGCTTGGATACCCAACTTCCGAATGTCGGGTGTGCAATTGTACCGCGTTTAAGGTAGCTAGTGTGCATGAGGTAACTTGCTTGTTCATGCGCTCCTTGACTGGTAACCATTGTTTTAATAATGGCTGAGTTGTGCATGTGCCTGGCAGTTTCAGGTAAATTTTCAGAAAGAAATACGCCATCTGCTGAAGTAGCAATTGACTTAGTAGGTCCTTGGATATCTGGTGCGTCTGGGTTTGTTCCAAAGGTATCAAGGTGGGACATCGCTCCACTCATGTTAAGATAAATTACATAACGAGCTGTGGCCGGACGGGAACCTGGTTCGAGTGCATTTACATTGTTGTGAATGTAAGAACCGGCCATTGGTAAAAGTCCAACTCCCAAGCATGCTTTCGCGGCACTAGTTATAAACTCTCTTCTGTTTAATTCGTCTAGTTTGGTAATGTCTGATTTCATATTTAATTTCCCGATTGTTTATTATACTGTTAATTTTTATTGTACAAACATGAATTCATGGCTGTTCAGAAGAGTCCACACGATGTCTTTGTGAAAATCCTCAACATCCAATTTTTTGATCATGTCTTTAAAATCTGTTAATTCTCTAGTGTTTGGCTTTCTTTGAAGAATCGCGAGAAAAGCTAGGTTGATTTTCTCTTCCATGGAAGAACCCTTCGCTATTTCGTTCAAGGTCACTGATTTCTTGTTATTAACCAAGTATTTTTCAACATAGCCATTGATCATGGCAAGCACTTGGTTCACTGCAGCTTCCTTGTGCGAAACTTGTATTTGATCTCGGGGTGAACCGCCAAATTGTAGAATTAAGTGACCTCTTGGAGCAGGGTCTCCTACTTCAGCGGCTCGTAAAGATTTCGTATCACGCGTAGGTGTCCCTTTTCTTTTAAAGCCTTCAGATTCAGATGGCTTAGTGGAGTCCATACCCATATTTGCCATCATTGAATTACCGTTCATAGCAGGTTGAGCGGCAGCGAATTTATTTACGCAACCCTTACAACAAAAAGCCACTGTTTCACCTTTCGAATCTTTTGCAGTAATATCAGGATCCGCTCTTCGGTCAGGCTTGATTGGACACATTTCATTTAACGGTGCAGCCTTCATTGATGCCATTTCATTCTTTTTGGCGGAAGCTGGAAGTGAAGCCATAAATTTATTTTTACAACCGTTACAGCAGAAAGCGACAGTTTCGCCTTTTTCATTCATTGCTGTTATGTTCGGGTTAGCATCTTTGGTTGTTTTTATCGGGCATTTTTTATTTTTTGGCGCCATCGGTTTGGCAGCCATTTCCATATCCATGTTTCGATTGGCTTTCTTCGAGTTATACTTTGCCATCACCTCTTCGAAAATATCTTCAGCATTCATTTGGGAAAATCGGACAAACCGATCAAAGCCATCTTCAGGCGTTCTGGAATTTATCCGGGTGTCGAGGTCCGGATAATTCAGACCGACCAAGGAGTCCCAAAGTTGCTCGCCTGACATCCGTTGCATTACAGGGCCTTGGTAAAAGTAGGGCGCTGCTCCTCTCTTTGGAAAGTCTGGGTTTGGTCCAGCAATTACCCATTTTACTTCAGGGGGCATAGTTTCATCCTTCGAATCTCTTGAAGTAATCTCTCTAGCAGGAGCTTCACGCTGAAAAGCCTGAGTGTTGTAAATGATGCGCAGGAATTCCTTCATGTCATAATCCAAAGCAACCATTAATTTTTCTAAATGTAACATCAACTTCGGGTGAGTGGGAAGAGTGTCATCATACATATTGTCAACAGGTTCAATAAGTCCGTATCCAAAAGCAGTTTTCCATAGGCGGTTAGCAATGACAGTCGAGAAGCGCGGGTTGTCCGGAGATGCGAGCCAACTCGCGTATGATGCACGGGAACCTTTCTCCTTAAGGTTTTCATCCAATTCAACCACAAGCCCGAAGATGGTTTTGGCCTCAAGTTTTTCTCCAGGTTTTGCATTGTCGTACTGGTAATCATTGGGGAGGTTAATTTGCCCCTTTCCTAGATCGTCTAAGCCAGGACTGAGGATATCCTTAACATAATCAAAAGCTCTGTTAATCTGATTTCTTTCCTCCTCATTTTCTTTCATTTCGTCACGAACCAATTTGTTGAGATCGTTAAGTTGATCATTCCTGCGATTTACACTTCCAACACCATGAGTAAACGCGGCCATTTCATAAAATTGTTTTTGGGTCCAACGATCGAAGGGATGGTCGTGGCACTGTGCACATTCAAGGCTGGTTCCGAGAAAGACCCGAACGGTGTTAGCCATGTTATCCAATCCCATGCCCTGATCACGGTAAAAATAGCCGACTGCTCCGTTACCTCTTTCCCACATAGGACCGGTTGAAGACAGCATCTCCTTAACCCAAACATCATAGGGTTTGTTAGTTGCGATTGAATCCTTCAAATAACGGACAAAAGGGTAACCATCAGAGCCCTGGTTACCCACGCGAGTTTTTGCTCTAAGGATGTCTGCCCAATAGATGTACCAGTTTTTGTTGTATCCTTCGGAGGCAAGGAGTTTATCAATTAATTCGCCTCTGGCTTTTTTATCTCTTTTTGCAAAGAACTCTTGAGTTTCTTCGAGAGTGGGAATGCGTCCGATAATTTTGAGATACGCACGGCGAAGAAAAGTTTCGTTGGATATTTCCTTGCCAGGACGTTGGCTGTAGGTTCGCAATTTGGCTTCGATGATACGATCAATGAATTGTGTGTTGATTGCTAAGTCTCTGTCAGAGAGAGGGCGGTTGAATGTAGGCAAGGCATCGTGGTTGGGAGGAAAGTTGTTTTTAACAAAAGCCTGATCGTCTTCAGTGAAAATATTTAAATTAATCCTGAAAAGCTGTTTGTCTGAGGCCCTCTTGAGCAGAACATCTCCGTCTTCAAAATACTTTACAACTGAACCTCTTATTTTTTGTCCGTTATTAGAGTGGAAATCCCTGTCTGCTCCAGACGCAAATTGAAAATGACTGAGTAATGTGATTAAAGAAATAAATACGGACAGTTTCATCATAATCATAATTTGTTTACTTAGGCGGGATGATGCAAGGAAAATAAGGTTGAAATAGAGAAAAAATAAGTGAGTTTTTATTATTCAGTTTGAGTTGTATGTTGGAACGCTTCTCACAGTAGAGAACCCTCAAGTAATTTGAGCAGAACATTTCAACGAGAATGTCATACCCAACCTAACTATATTCTGCCAAAAGATTGTTATTTTGGACAAAATTTATTTTCTGCACTGTGCATAAGCAAAATATAAGGCAACATGTCCAACTGGGATGGTGACAAGCAAGCCTACTCCCAGGCAAATGGCACCCAAAACTTGAAGAAGGCCGAGAGCGATAAAAAGGAGACACAAATTTATCCAATTTCCTTTTGCAGCAAGCCTTGATTTTTGCATTGCATCGATAAATGATAAATTGGGCCGGTCTGCGAGTACACAAGGAGAAAAAGTCCACCATATTGAAAAAATCAAGCCGGGTATGATAAAAAACACAAAACCTATAAAAACTATAAAACCAAGAATAATAGGACCCAAAATTTTATCAACCGCTTTTGTGAAGTCAAAAAGATCTCCTATTTCCATTTGTTTTCCTGTTTCTTGAAATCGTTTGGCACATCCGAAGAAGTTTACTCCTAAAAGAGGGGCAAGTAGAAGGCCAATTCCGGTCGAACTTAACGCACTTGTTATCACTAGCCATGCAATGGAACCGATCACATTTCCTTTAAAAAAAGTAAATGCTTGCCCAATCGAGGAGCCAATTGAGAAGGAACCGTTTCCTTGAGCGGAACCCTGAACTGGGTTGGCTTTTTGTTGAGCTTGAGGTCTTGTAGGGGAGTTTGACTCTGTTTCACGGGGAATGCCAATTCCCGTAGCGGAAAAAGTAGGAGAAGCGAGAGATTCCCAGTTGGCCATTCCATCTTTCCACCCAAGGGTTTGAAGGGTTATTTGCCCATTTGTAAGCATTTGGTTTACTTGATCAATTTCGTAGGGGCCAGCCTGTTGCTGGTTTATATTTAAAAATAAGCTCATTCTGCCTATTTATGCTTAGGGTCAGTTTTTGGTCAAGAATGCATTGCCCGCTTGGAATTGCCAGATTGTCGATCCTGTGCATATTAAGTGATGTTTTATGTTGAATTTCCTAAAAAAGAGACCAGTTGTCTTTGGCTTTTTCCTTTATTGCTTACTGAGTTTGTTTTTTTACTCCTGCGGTAGTGAAGAGGCAAGAGATAGCCCATCGCCACCACTGGCCAATCTGGGGGATTACCGTTTGGATGAGTATGTGGGGGCATCGACTTGTGCTGAATGCCATGCTGAAGCCCATGCTAAGTGGGAAGAATCTCATCATTATCACGCAATGGAATTGCCAAGTCCAGAAACTGTTCGTGCAGATTTTAACAACACAGAATTTGTGAATTTCGGCATCACCACAAAGTTTTTCATGGAGGATGAAAAGTACATGGTCGAAACGAATAATCAACAAGGGGAGATGGAGGTTTTTGAAATTGCATATACATTTGGCTGGGAACCACTTCAGCAATTTTTAGTTAAGTTTCCAGATGGTCGAATGCAGGTTTTGCCAACTTGTTGGGATGTAGAGAAAAAAGAATGGTACCATCTCTATCCCGACGAAAAAATTGCACATGATGATCCACTCTTCTGGACCCGCTCCATGCAAAACTGGGATCACATGTGCGCTGATTGTCATTCCACTAATCTGCGCAAAGAATTTGATGATGCGAAACAAACCTTTTCCACAGCTTATTCGGAAATGAATGTAGCCTGTGAATCCTGCCACGGGCCGGGGCGTGATCATGTGGAGTTTGCTCGGGAAGGAAAGGGTTGGAGTGGACTAGAGCATTTCGGGCTTGCAGATGTGAATAGTTCAAATATCGCTCAGATTGAATCCTGTGCTAAGTGTCATGCTCGCCGTGGGTTTGTTCATCCCGGTCATCATGCAGGTAGTAAATTTCTCGATCATTTTATTCCTGAGGTGACTCAGCCATGGTCTCCAGATATGAGTGTTCCGACCTACCATGTTGATGGTCAAATAGATGATGAGGTTTATGTTTATGGTTCCTACATTCAAAGTAAAATGTTTCATCAGGGAGTTAAATGCGTAGATTGCCATGATCCGCATACCGTGAAACTGCATACTTACACCAACCAGCTTTGTACTCGCTGCCATGTTCCCAACGAGAAAAATCCAACGGGTTTTGATACGCCTGCTCATCATTTTCATCAGGCAGGCACTAAAGGTGCCCAGTGTGTGGAGTGCCATATGCCCGAAAAGACCTACATGGGGATTGATGCCCGAAGGGATCACAGTATCCGTATCCCGCGTCCCGATCTGTCGGTAAAGCATGGATCTCCTAACGCCTGTAACCAATGTCATGCTGACAAAGATGCGCAATGGGCAGCTGATGCAGTTGAAGCACGAAAAGGTCCGAATCGGTCCAGAGAGGTTCGCCACCCGGAAGCCTTTCATGCATTTCGAACCGGTTCACCCGAAGCGGAAAAACTCCTCATGGCTGCATGCCAGGATCCTGAATCCCCAGCCTTTACCCGGGCCGGTGCCATGCTTGCCCTTCGTCGTTTTCTAAGTGAAGCATCCTTTGATGAAGCTCGCCGAAACCTTGATTCGAATCAGTCGGTAGTTCGTGCTGCAGCGGTTTCTAAACTTGAGGATTTGCCACCTTCTCGCAGTCACGCATCTCTTGTACGCATGCTGGGCGACCCTATTGTTTCAGTTCGTACCGAGGCTGCCCGTATTCTTTCTCGTAGTCCAACTACATTATTTAATGAAGTAGATCTGGGGTTATTTCGTCAGGTTTTTCGTGAATTGAAGAAGCGGTACGAGCACAATCTTGACCGCCCGGAATCTCACCTTTCTCTGGGAATTCTAGCCGAGAATCAGGGTGACCCCGTTCTTGCTGAAGAGCATTACCGATCAGCTATTAAGCGTGAGGATACTTATGTTCCTGCACGGATGAACTTGGCGACCCTATTGAGCCGAAGAGGGCGGAGTAGAGAGGCAGAGAAGCTTCTTCGCGAGGCCATTCGATATCAACCGGCTTGGGGGCAAGCCCATTATTCGCTTGGTTTGTTGCTTGCTGAGGACCGTAGTCGTTTGCCTGAGGCTACTCGTGCTCTTGAAAAAGCTGCCGCATATTCTAATGGTAATCCGCGAATCTTTCACAACCTTGCAATTGCCTATTGGCAGCAGGAGAAAATCGACCCTGCAATCTCGACCTTTTTAAAAGCTATCGAATTAGAACCGCAGAACCCCGAGTTTTTGCAAAACCTACTTCAACTCCTCGCTCAGCGGAAACGGTGGAAGGATGCTTTGCCATACGCAAAACAATTAGTCACGCTGTTACCTGACAGTGCCGAGGCTAAAGCATTTCTTACTCAGATTGAGCGTTCTGCCAGTTTATCGTTCGAATAAAATAAATTTTATTTTTCGGAATTAATCTGAAAAGTAGCTATCGTCTCTGGTTTTTTGCCAATCCATCTGGTGGGGATCCTTGGCTTGAAATTGGATCGGGCTTTGTTCTACTGATTTCAGGTAATCATGCTTGAGGATTTTCTCTTGCATCTCTCGCCATTCCGCCTCTCCGATCAGAACAGAACTACCCTGAGCGGAGTAAATCAGCATAGGTTGATGCGTTTGATTCGTTTTCTCAATCAATGCGGGAAGATTACCCTGGGCAATCCAGGTTTTAATGGAATCCATAACTCAAGCTTATTCACCTTATAATAAAGATGAATGAAAGTAAAAATATATTTTGGATATTTTCTAAGTAACCCAGTAAAAGGTTTTTACTGAGTCAAAAGTTAACAGCAAAATTTAATGTAACTTATTTACGGACCTGCTTAATTATGTTTTCGGTCTCAGAGACCACAACATCTCCAATACTCGATGATCCACTACGCAGATCAACCAGTTCGAGAATGTATGTATAAGTCTTAAAAATAACCTTGTTTTGATACTCCCTGTTTTCGTAAATCTTTTGCGTCAGGACATAGTCCGGCTGATTCGCTTGCGCTCTCCCTTGCTGAGCTTTGGCAAACCGGATAAATTCATTGAGGCTTGCATTTGAACTTGTTCCAGCAATGCGTGCCAAACCGGATTGGGTGATCACATTTTTAAGACCGTTGATACGCAGAGCTTCAGGGAATTCTACTGCCACCTGAGCGGTCATCGGTCCAATTGCAATGCGTGGGGGCTCTCCAGTAGCGGTTTTGGCTAGCGGCGACTGCATGAGTTTAACAAACATCTTACTTGAGAATTCGTCGAGATCGCGAACAGTAAGGTCACGGTATTCTGTGACTTGGGATGAGTCCACACGGATGGTCTTCCCACTTTGGCAGGACGAAAAAAGCATGACAATTGCAGACGGGAGGGCGAAAAGAAGGAAGGATTTTTTCATAAATTAAATTGGTGCAGTTTTTTGACGAGTTAGATTCCTTTAAAGAGGACCCGGAAGTCAGAGGCATTGCCCCGGGGATCAACATCTTTTATCGAGATGATTTGATTACCGTTCAAGCTCGAACGGTTCCAGG
>ERZ807291.3789-NODE-3789-length-20869-cov-13.019266_pt1 | contig 20869 bp, 7 predicted proteins | sample MGYA00521257_ERZ807291 | MGnify/ENA primary metagenome ERZ807291 (study PRJEB31413, sample SAMN03169783) | marine metagenome | biome: Marine; feature: Water; material: Subsurface seawater | place: North Sea | collected 2011-04-28 | depth 1 m m ... | reverse complement strand
TCGTGTCACGGATGCCAATAGCAGCCAGATAGAAATTGTGGATAGCGTGACTGGTCATTCGATTGCAACACGCCAGCTTGACCCTAATGGTTTTGCCAATTTTGGTCATTATGGTTTTGAGTTGCGCGGGGATGCTGGGTTAAACGACCAATTCACTGTTGCGGCAAACATAAATTCGGCTGGTGACAATCAAAATATCAATAGCATCTTAAAACTGCAGACATCAGATTCTAATGGTGCGGGTTCGGGTGGCTTTCAAAAAATATTCAATACAATTGTCGCTGGTGTTGGCGCGTCGGTGCAGTCTGGCGATATCTCACTTCAGGCCGCCGAAGCCAATCGTGACGCTGCCGCTGAAGCGGAAACGCAGTTTTCCGGTGTTAATCTTGATACTGAAGCGGCGGCATTAATGGAATTTCAACAAGCCTATCAAGCTTCTGCGCGTATTCTGTCAACAGCACGCGAGCTTTTTCAGGCGTTGATGGATGTAGTTTAGGAGACTAGTCATGCAAATTAGTTCAAAATTATTTAACGAACAGCAGGTCCGGCAATTTGGTAAGCTAAACGAAAATATCCAAGATTTGCAGGAACGTGTTGCTAGCGGTAACAATATCATCCGAGCGTCAGACGATCCGGTTGCTGCGGTGCGCCTGTCAGCCGCGCGTGAACAAAAACAAATTCTTGAGCGGTATCAAAATAATGCACAAGTTGCCCAGGGTCGCCTCGAACTTGGTGATCAGACATTGCAGCAAAGCATCAATGTTTTAACCCGAATTACCGAGCTCACAACTCAAGCTGGTAACGGCGTGTATGATGGGTTTAGCATTGACGCAATTTTAACCGAAGTTGATCAATTATCAGAAACTGTTTTGGATTTGGTCAACACAAGAGATGCTCAGGGTCAAAGCCTGTTTTCGGGCTTTAACACTGCTAATGTTGCTTTTATTCAAGAACCAGATGGCTCAATTAGCTATAATGGTGATCGGGGTGTTCATTCCTTACAAATTTCGGAAAATATGAATGTAGCAACTAGCGTCGACGGAGGTACGGCCTTCATGCGGGTGCCTACCAATAATGGGCCAAAGGGTGTCTTTGATGTTATTAATGACGCTAAAAATGCTATTCGTTCAACAGTAGCCCTATCAGATGTTGGCAATGCAAAATCCAATGCAAGGTTAAATTTTGTACTTCCTGAAAAGCCGCAAAGCTGGTCATTTTCATTGGCTGGCGCAAAAGGAAATGTTGATGTTAAAACAACGGTTGAGTCGGGAAATCTGCAAAAAATTGTCGATGACATTAACCTACACACGCCAGCGACAGGAATTACTGCCAACGTTGATGCTGATGGTAAAACAATCCAGCTTCGCGACTCCGAGAGTGGCAACATTTCAATTCGGGATATTCAGATTGCAGGGCAGGATGGGGCTGATAGTGAGGTTTTGTCAAAATTGGAATTTACCCCCATTGATGCGTCGGGCAAGGCGGTCGGTAGCACACGGTCTCTGACTGATGTTGATCAACTTCTTGCCACTAATTTAGAAAATATGCGCGCAGCGGTGGATCATTTGAGCCTTCAGCAAACGCGTCTTGGCGCTTATGGTACGAAGGCGACTGTCCAGCTTGAGGCGCTGAAGACCAGGACAATGGTTGTCACCAAAGATATTTCTAAGATCAGCGATGCTGATCTCGCGCAGCTTGTCACAGCATTGCAGGCGCAATTGACAAATCGTGACGCTGCTCAGCAGGCATTTGCCAAAATTGGCCAGCAAAGCTTGTTTGATTTTATCCGGTAATCAAGGGCATAAGGCCAATCACTCAACTGATTTTATGATTTTTGTATAAAGCCGCAGCTATTCTATCGAGCTGCGGCCTTTTTGTTGTGCGGCTGTGATCGTGACAGGTTTTTGACAGGCGCCTTCACCAAAAAAAATCACAACACATTGTATCTTTAACATTTTTGTGCGCGCTCATTGCTTTGGCATGGCGATTGCAACTCGAAGATGTGTCAAAACTATGTGGAAAAGAAAATGCAAAGTTTATTTTTTAATGAAAGTGGGGGCAGCCCTCCGGACAAATGTTTCGGACAAGATCAATCTAACAAGATTGAAATTGATACTTTTGTTGAAAAAAATAACATTTCTGGAAAAGCCAACAAGGTTTGGCACGGTGTTTGCACGGTTTCTATTAGTCAAAAATTTGTGGATTGGCGAATGATATGAGTAAGATCAATACAAACATGGCTTCGGTGACGACCCTTTATCACCTTAATAATAAGGAAGGGTCTATGAACCAGGCACTCGAACGGATCTCGTCCGGCTTGCGGTTGAATCATGCAGTTGATGACGCTGCAGGAGCTTCTATTGTGAATAGAATGACCTCCCAAATTAAAGGTATCGAAGCGGCTATACGCAATGCTGCTGATGCGATATCTTTAACTCAAACGGCTGAGGGCTCTCTCGAGGAAGTGTCACAGATCTTGCATAGGATGCGAGAATTATCGGTTCAAGCAGCCAATGGGGTATATACCGGCCAGGACCGACAAGCGCTCAATAATGAGATCGTCGCGATGCAAAACGAATTGGGGCGCATCGCAGAGAGCAGTCGCTTTAATGGCGTAAAGATGTTGAATGGTGACTTCCAAGATACAACTTTCCAAATTGGGTTCACTGCAAACGACACAGCAACACTCTCGATCGAAGATGTCCGTCCACAAGGGCTCGGCGAGTATATTCTGTCTAGTTCAAATTCAAATGTAGCTGACGTCGTTATTGGTCTGGCACCGGCAACGCGCACTGTTTCAACGGCTGGTTCATCAGGCGCCAGCCCTGCTGTGACTTTGGGTCTGGCAAGTGGTATCTATAGTGGAGACACAGCCCGAACAGTCACTTTGGCCGAAGCAAGTGGAGGCGATTATGCAGCTGCTTTTGATGGCAGCAACACAGACGGCGATATCTTCAAGATCAGTGTTAATGGTAGTGAAGTTTCGTACACTTTGGGAGCGGGTGAGGGCTCTACCTTAAATGGAGTTAGTGGCACCGCTGGCAAGCTTGCTTGGCTGGCAGCAAAATTCACTACCGTAGCCGATACTGCTGGGCTCAACAGCTCAGACCTTGGCGTGAGCTTTAGTGAAGCCAGTGGTGACCTTGTTGTTACTTATGATGATGTTGGCATTGCTGGAAACAGCCAAGTTATTGGCACTCTGCAGTTTGAGGACTACTCTACTGGCACCGCAAGGGTAATGTCACTTCCAGATCATGGTACACCAGCCTACGATTTAGCTTTGAAGCAATCCAGCAATGGTGGCGGCTCCCTCAACATAAGTGGCGGCCAGGCTTTTTCAATCGCCATTAGCGGTCAGACACCTCTTAGTGTAACTCTTACTGGCGGCCAGGCTACTGCACTAGACGGCGCAGCCAATTTGGCGGACAGACTGACTCTGTTAGCTGGCTATTTGGACGCCGCAGTTACAGATCAGGGTGTATCAGTTACTGCAGGTTCCACCAATTTAATTGTGACCTTTGATGCAACAGATGCGTCAAATAATTCAGTTACGGTTGGTCCACTCCAAGTTGATGGAGCGGATTTGGGCGCTGACGCAACCGAAACAACCCCGGGTGCCAACGCCGGATTCAATGCTATAAGCGGAAGTGGGACCGATGTTGCAGGGGTTGCTAAGCAGGTTAAATCTGGCGACACTATAACCCTAACTGACGGATCCAAAACTCTCACATATGTCGTTCAGGGCAGCGACATAGCAACTGATGACACTACAACAGTTGCAAATATTGTGACTGGATTGAAGACTGATACAGATTATGCAAGCGCATCGTTTACTATCGCTGCATCATCAGGAAATATCGCATTCACCATGAAAAGCCCTGGCTCTGGTTTTACCGGTAGCAGTGTTTCCCTCACTACAGATGGGGCTTCAGGCTCTCTGCCGACTGTTACAAAAACTGTTGCAGATGGAACAAAAGAGCAGTCGTCTAGCACGATTAGTGCGCCAGAAGGAGGTATGTCTATTGCTCTATCTAAGTTGAGTGGTGACGCGGACACAGCTAACACAATAAATAAGATTGTAGCTGATTATCCGGGCGGAACATTTACCCTCTCCGGGACTGACGCGTCTAAATTCACTATTGATGCTAATGGCACAATTACTGGGCGTCTTGATTACGAAACAGCTGCCGATCAGAGCAATAGTTTTGAAGTTAACTATAAAATTGACGGAACCACATTGGTTACCGAAACTGTGACCTTAAATATAACGGACCGGATTTCAGATAACAATAATACGCAGGTTTCCGCGTTTGCACAGCCACGGTTAGGTAAAAGCCTTGACCTTATTCCGCAAGGTATTGTTGAGGCAGAAGACTTCACAATTTATGGGAATGTTGGAACTAGAACCATCGACGTCAATGGCGGAAGCTCTGCAAGAGATGTAGTCGCGGCTGTCAACTCTGTTCAAGGTGAAACTGGCGTTTATGCCGAGGCTCAGACCCGCGTGAATATTGCGTTCCCTGACCAATCAGAGGCAATTTCGGATACTGTAGCATTTACTTTATACGGCAAGAACACTCTGCCGCAGGTGGTTTCTGGAACGGTTGATTTTGGAATTGTAAATGGCAGGGATGCTAACCTCAGGGCTTTAGCTGACGCGGTAAATAACGCATCAGGAGCCACAGGAATATCTGCCAAAGTTTCGTCGAATGGCGCAACTCTCTCGCTAATCTCTAACGAGGGGTATGATATTGTTCTAAAAGGTTATGAACTTACCGCCAGTGACATCGATGCGAGCGTCTATCCAGCTGATGATGCGCTTCAGAACATTGGCAATGCGCAGTTATTAGCTGAGGGTTCTGATGAAAATAATAGCATGCGGGTTGGTGGTGTCTTAACGTTCCATTCGCCTTATGTGTTTTCAATTAGCACCGCCGCAGATGGCTCAAAGGGTGGTGGGCTGTTCCAGCAAACCCCAGGTGCAGCACAATTATCAGCAGTGTCGGATTTAAATGTGCTATCCGTCGAAAATGCTAAGAAGATGCTTACGTCCGTTGATGGTGCGTTGGTTCGCGTTGACCTTGAAAGGTCTGATATTGGTGCAACCATGTCCCGAATGGAGCACACGATCAGTAACCTCTCAAATATCGCGCTAAATACCAAAGGTGCACGTTCTCGGATCCAAGATGCCGATATTGCGGCTGAAACAGTTGAGCTTAATCGTGCTCAAGTTTTGTCACAGGCGGCGCAGGCTATGCTTGCCCAGGCAAACCGTACGTCTCAGTCGATATTATCACTACTGCAAGGCTAGATAATTAGAGCGATGCATAGCCAAATATAACAAAAATAAATTGACTATTCATTAAGTGGCCCCTTCTGGGGGCCATTTTTTTTACAATGGTTAATATATTGCTAATACAACCATGCCTCTAATGGTATTTTATTATATAATTCAATATCATATTAAATATCGTGGCTCTTAACAAAGAGTGGTCCAAGAAGTATGGATGTCCTTTGAAATTATTTTCAAAGAATTGAAACAAGATTTTCCTAAACATTTTCTCCTCAAGTCGTTGAACAGTTCGGATCAGAGAAAGCTCTGAACGGTCTCATAACGATTTAGGAGAATCAAAATGACTGTTATTAATACAAACGTTGGCGCTTTGCAGGCTCGTACTTATGCCATGGCAGCTGGCGAGAACATGCAAAAAGCCATGGAGAGACTTTCTTCTGGTTTGCGCATTAACTCTGCGGCAGATGATGCTGCAGGTTTGGCTGTGGCAAATAAAATGGAAAGCCAGTTGCGCGGTATGAATGTTGCTATTCGTAACTCGCAAGATGGTATCTCTCTTGTTCAAACTGCTGAAGCCGGCATGAGCGAAATCTCAAATATGGTTATTCGTATGCGTGAGCTAGCTGTTCAAATGAACAACGGAGTTTACACCGCTTCTGACCGCGAAAACGCGCAGCTTGAAATTAGCGCACTTTTGGCTGAAGTTAACAAAATTGCAGAAAATACTGCTTTCAACGACGTTAAAGTGTTGAATGGTACTTATTCTGCCGATATTCGTGCTGGAAACACTAACGTTGAGGTTATCACAGTAGCGATTGATTCCATGCGAACTGACTCGCTTGCTGCAACGGCACCAATTTCTGTGTCTAATGAAGCATCTGGTACCTCAGAAAATTACACAACAACGACGTCTTCAGCCACTGTTAGCGTTACTGAAGGCTTTCGGGTAAACATTGCGGCAACGACACCAAGCGCTTCTGGAACTGCTTTGGAAAAATTTGCTAATTTAACCGACTATTCTGGCGGCACCTATGCTCTCAAAGACTCTGACGGAAATGCGGTCTCCGGCTGGACCATTGATACTTCTACAGGATCAATTATTAGCAGCGCTCAAGTTGACTTTGACGCTGTTACAGCTGCAAATAATAAAAAAGAGTTTGTCAGAGAATACTCGGCTAATGGTGTAACTTTTAAAGAGAATATTACATTAAATATCAGCCAAGATACTGCTAAAACCCTAAATCGCAGCGCAACAAGCACCATTCTTGTTGGAAAAAGCGACACTTTAACAATCAATGCGGTTGATCCTGCTGACGTTTCTGGTGGTGCGATCACATATACCAGTAACACAGTAAGTCAGGGTTCTCTCTCAGCTGAATTGGCTGCATTTATCGATGTGGCTGGTAATGCTAATGGAACATTTGCTCTAACTGGCACCGATGCGGCGGATTTCGATCTTGATACAGCCACTGGTCAAATTACACTGAAGTCTGCTAATAATTTCACTGCTAGTGCGTCTTTGACCCTCACCTACACCGCTGAGAATGGCGATGCATTTGTTGAGACCATTGTGCTAACCCAGGATGCTTACTCAGCAAGTGGTGATAGTCAGGCACTTTCATTGAATATGGGTGATAGCGGCGACATTACCTTTGATGTTACCTCAAACTCATTCGTAAGTGATGACTTCCTTGCTGCAGTGGCTGCTGCAACAGGAAAAGGTGAAACCGTAACTTATGCAATTGCTAACTCTAGCGATACTGCTGCAATAGCAAACGCAACAGCTGGTCCCGCAACAACTTACACAATTAATCAGTCAAACGCATCAACTGGTGATAGTTTCGAAGTTGTTGCAACTTTTTCTGGGGGTGGAAGCTTTACTGAGACTGTCACACTTACCGTCGCTGACACGACTACAGCTTCAGCAGTAACGGCTAAGACCTTTGACGTTTCGTCTGGTTACACAGCCAGTGCGACAAGCACAACACTCCCTATGACGGCTCAGAGTGGAGCCGATGGTTCTATAGATCTAAGCAGCTCCAGTTCAAGTGTCAGTAACGAATTCTTGAAGGCGTTGGCGCGAGCAGGCGCCGGGGGTAACCTGAATGTCACCAGCGCATCTACTAGTCTTAATGGCGGCGTGACTGGCGAGCTAGGTTCTGGTGTGACAGCCATTAACGTAGACGGCGGCACTGTCGCAGCAAACGATTCAATTGTTATTCAGGTTCGTGACGCAAATGATGTAGTTCTGCATACAGAGACAATCATTGCCGGTACAGTTACCGTCGGTACACCTTTTGCCATAGGTACTCCTGCAGTTGAGTCCGAGACAACCCGTACACATACAGCAGCTACTACAGCTTTGGCTATCGACTTAGCAGCGGGTAAAAATCTCACTTTTGACCTCACAAGTACAGATTTTGTGACCCAGTCAGTCATTGACGCTGCTGCACGTATTACTGCGGATAGTGGTACCGTTGCATACAAGTTAAGTAGTGCTGTAAATAACATAAACGGCAACATTACAAGCATCTCAGGCACGTCCTTTGTCATCAATTCTTCGGCGGTGGACGCAAACGATTTTGTTATTGAAGTATGGGATGGTACGACTACCTATCATACTGAAACCGTAGGTATAACAGTGACTAATCCGGCTGCAACTACCTCTGCTGCTTCAAGCGACACTGCATCAATTGCTAATATTGCAACGACATTAGCAAATGCTGGTGGCACCACTTCTGCTGTTGGAGTTGCGGGCGTTGACTCCTCAAATTCTGTTAGTGTAGGAACTTCTGACAGCACCAATGGTCCATCAGCTCGTGCAGAGACAGCTTTGGCAGTTGTTGAGGCAAATTCAGTTGAAGTCAAGTTGGCTGCATTAAGCTCTGAAATAGGCACATATGTTGCGGCTAATACTGGAGGAACATTCAGCTTAACCGGTGCAGATAAAGACTTATTTACCATCGGCACTGATGGTAACGTAACATCAAAAGCTGGCGTCGATTTTGAAAAGCCAACAGACGCTGGTAAAAACAACACCTACAATTTTGAAGTTAATTACACAAAAGGCAATGACAGCTTTAAAGAGATCGTTACTCTTAGTGTAACAAACTTTGTAGGCGATGATGGTGACACCCTTAAGGATGTCAACTTGGCCACTCAAAATGGTGCAGCTACCGCGGTTACAATTTTGGATACGGCTCTAAACCAAATTTCGTCTTCACAAGCGAAACTTGGTGCGATCCAAAATAGACTGCAACACAACATTGATAACCTCTCGATGGCTTCAATGTTAACGGAAACTGCTCGTGGTCGTATTGTGGATGCCGACTTTGCCCGGGAGACAAGTGAGTTGTCTAAGCAACAAATCTTGAACCAGGCAGCAACTTCAATGTTGGCTCAAGCAAATCAGTCTAAGCAATCAGTGCTGGCGCTACTCCAGTAAAGAATGCGAACATAAACCAAACCTCTAAGTGGGCGCTGCGGCGCCCATTTTTTTTGGAGTATAGGGAAAAGTTCTACTGTACAAAACTCGAATTCAGAAATTTTGAACTCGACTATATAAAAAAGCCAAAGCTTGCTTTTAATTTTTTACAATTTTGGGGTTATCTAACCAACATCAAAACATTTAGTGATGCTAGGTTTGCGTGAGAAAGCATAGCAGTTGTGGCACTTTCTAAAATTCTTGATTGTGCCAATTTACTGCTTTCTAATGCAAAATTAGCGTCGATAATTCGGCCTTTTGAGGTTTCGGTTACCAACTCATTTGTGCTGAGGCTGTCAATTTTATAAGTCAATCGATTTTGCAATGCGCCAAGGTTGGATTGCTCAACCGTAACACGGGCTATCGCCCTATCAAGAAGTGTCACAGCTTCAACCGCATTGTCCCCAGATGAAAGATCTAAATCTTCCAAAGCTAAATTATTGTTGTCACGTAAGTCATCATTAACTGTTAGGTACAAGTAGTCGGTAAAACTATTGCCACTTGTCGAGTGGCGATAAATTACCCGGAACGCATATTCTAATTTTCCATTTTCAAAATCCACGGGGCCGTTACTAGTGATTTTACCTGTCTCATCAATGGAGAATTGATAAAAATCGCTGTTATTGCTCCCAGGTAGATTGCTTAACTGAAATTCACCAGCATATTGGTCTGCTTCAGCATATGCTTTGAGATATGGGTTTAAATTTGGAACAATAATGACTTCACTAGCTTCCGCCACCGAGAGAGTTGACCGCGTTGTGTCATAAGTCGTTGGTGTTAAATTAATAGTTATATTTTCAGTGAAATCTGGAATCGATACAGCATTATACTTGACGGCCAAATTTAAGATCGGCGTTTTTGCGAGGCTTAGTTCAGTGTTTGCAAGGAGACTTCCATCGCTACTAACTGTAAATAAATTGCCATGTTGGCTTTTTGGGTCAATAGAGAATGTTCCGGCATTGCCATCTTTTGCAGCATAGGCAATAAGACTTGTAAAATTAAGGTGGTCTATGGCTACTTGTGTAGATTCCTCAACACTTATGGAAGATGTTCCCGTCAGCGTGTCTTTGATGGAAAGATCTACAGTATTGGTAAACTCAGCACCGTCAGTTGAATTATATATTATATCAAATGAAAATTGATTTTGGTGGTCGTAATCTAGCCCAGATTTAGACCTTAATACGCCGTTCTTGCTAATCGAAAAAAGATTATGATCCGAGCCTCTTGTGCCCAGCTGGAATGTACCCTCGTAGCTGTCATCACTTGCAAAGTCATCAAGGTGAGAGAGGCTTTGCGCATTGACTGATACGGTTCGACCCTCATTTGCCTCTAGGGTGCTGCTAGCTTGCAGAAAACGATCGATTGTTAATGTAACAGACTCAATATGCTGCCGGTTGTCACTAGCAGTATATACGATATCGAATTTTTGTGTTTTGTGCGTTGCCTCGCGTAATGGAACAATTGAAGAAACGTTTCCTGATGTATCTATATTGAAGTTTTTTGCGTCCTTACCAGTAATATGGAATGTACCGCCAAAACCATCTAACCCTGCAAATGATTGAGTGCTAGTGAATAGGTTTGCAAGTAGATCCACTTGATCTGACTCTTCAACATTTAGGGTAGCGGCAGAGGTTAAGGTATCATTCACGCTTAGGTTAACGGTATCGGTAAATTTTGCTCCATTTTTTGACGTGTAAATCACGTCAAAGCTGTAACTATCTTGGATAGAGTAATCAAGGCTTCCCTTGGATGAAATTGAGCCGTCTGTTGAAATGGCAAATAAGTTATAGTCGCTCCCTGTTGGCGATATCTTAAACTGTCCTTCGAATTTATCTGCAGCCGCAATACTGTGAATGATTGACATACTGCTGGCAGGTAAAGTAACCCTTTTCGCTTCTATAGCGGAGAGAGAAGACACACCCTGTTTTGCTCTATCCAGACCAAGAGAAATGAGCTCATTGTGCACAGAGCCGGATGGAGCAAGATACTTCACTGTGAATTGGTAGTTCTCTTGTGTGTCGAGATATAGCCCTTTTTTTGAAGTTACATTGCCATTTGCATCAATGTTAAAACTAGCGCCGTCCAAACCAGTAATGCTGTAATTTCCTCCAGGGTTGCGGTTAGCATAGGCTGCCGTGCTTTGCAGAGTGCTTGAGCTTATGGTTAAGTTTTCGGTTTCCTCCGATTGTAGGCTTGAACTCGCAGATAAAGACTCAGCTAAATTGAGTGTCACGGCAGAAACAAACTGTCGGCCATCTGCAGCGTCGTAAATGACATCAAAATTATATGATGATTTGGTTGTAAAGCGCAGCGGAACCAATGAGGTAATGTCACCAAACTGATTTATTGTGAACAAGCTATGGTCAACGCCACTGTTGGAAATTCTGAAATTACCGCCAAAACTATCTTGTGTTGCAAAATTTTGAATAGCCTGAAGTGAATTAGCCGATATCACAACCTGATCAGCTTCCTCTGCAGAAAGGTTAGCTTGAGATTGTAGTGCTTCGGTTAAAGAAAAGTTGATTGTTTCAGTATGGGTTTGCCCACCCGATACGTCATAAACAACATTGAAGTTATAGCTATTTTGCACAGAGGATCTGAGTGTTTGAGTTGAAGTTATGTTGCCGTTTGCATCAATTTGGAATTTAGCAGCATCCGCACCTGTCAGACGGTAGGTTCCCCCCATATTGTTCGCGGCATAGGTTGCCGTGCTTGTTAATGTAGCCGCTGCAATTGTAATCAATTGTGCTTCTTCAGCCTGTAACTGTGCAATTGATAGCAAAGTATCAGCTAAGTTTAATGTAATTGTTTCAACAAACTGTCTGTTATCAGAAGCCGTATAAATAAGGTCAAAGCTGTAACTTTGTTGAGTTGAATAATCGAGAGAGCCGTTGGATCGGATCGTACCGTCGCTGAGAACAGTAAACTTATCATAATCATTACCTGAGTTGTTGATGCGGAAGGATCCGCTAAATCCATCTCTTTCTGCAAATCTGTGAATTTTTTCTGTCACGCTATTTGCAATATTAATTTGGTTTGATTCAACAGCTGTAATTGTTGAACTGCCGCTTAAAGTTTCAATTAAGTCCAGCGTGACATTTTCAATATGTTGCTTTCCAATGCCAGCATTATAGATAACATTAAATTGATATTGTGATTTTTCAGATGTCAGTAATGTTTGTGTTGATGTGATGTTGCCACTGCTATCGATTGAAAATTTACTGGCGTCGTTGCCAGTTAAGCTGTAACTACCGCCAGAGTTCAATCCAGCATATGTTGACGTACTGGCGAGCGTTGCGGCTGAAATATTTAATGATTGCGACTCAACGGCAGTTAGGTTGGCAGTTGAGTTTAACGTGTCATTTAGAGATAGATTGACTGTTTCAGTGTATCTTCTGCCATCAGACGCGGTGTAGATTAAATCAAAGCTGTATGTGGCTTGGGAACTAAAATCTAGGGCGCCAACTGACATTATATTGCCGTCGCTGTTTATATAGAATTTTGAATAATCTGGCCCAATTTGAGAAATAGCATAGCTCCCTTGAGAGCCGTCGCGTGATGCAAATCCTGACAAATTTACTAGGCTGTCTATAAATATCTTAACCTGTCCAGACTCATCGGCAATCATGTCTGAAGTGCCCTGAAGCGCTTCTGTTATTGCCACATTTACATATTCGGTGTGTTGCCGCCCGCCAGATGCAGAATAGACAAGATTGAAATCAAATGATGACTTGTTGATTTGCAAAAGACTTTGCGTAGAGGTTACTGCGCCATTTCCATCCACAGAAAAATAATTCGCGTCTGTCCCCGTTATGCTGTAAGTGCCTCCTGTATTAAGCCCAGCATATGTTGCTGTGCTGGAGAAAGTGCTGGCCGGAATGTTTAGCGAGAGGGTCTCTTCTGATGTTATCTCTGCATTAGATGTTAAGGTGTCGAGAAGGTTTAGGTTCACTGTTTCTGTGAAAACAGTGTTATCCGAAGACGTGTAATTTAGATCAAAGCTGTAGGTTGGCTTGGTTGTGAAGTCGAGTGGCCCATTCGAAGTAATGGTTCCATTCTGGTCAACCGAAAAAAGGTTGTAATCTACTCCTGTAGCGCTTATTGCAAACACACCATTAAAACGGTCGCGCCGAGCAAAGGCATTAATTTTTGACATTTGTTCGGCTTCAAGGGTGATGCTGTTTGCTTCGTTAGCGGTTAGTGTGGAAGTGGCTTGAAGAGCTTCTGTTATCAGGAGTTGAACAGACTCGGTTTGTGTGTTCTGGCCGCTGGTATAAATGATGTCGAAATTATATTCCTCACCCGGATTGTAAATTCCATTATTGCTCAGAGCTAAGCTTTGGTTTGAAGTTACGTTGCCGTTTGTGTCGATTGCAAACTTAGCTGCATCTGTCCCGGATAGTTGGAATGAACCATTTGGGTATGTACTGGAAAACTGAGCTGAATTTGCAAAATTTGCTGCAGAAATTAACAGCGCTGAAGTTTCCTCAGCAGTTAGTGAAACCTTCGGTAAGGTAGGGTCATTGATATTTAATACAACGCTATCTTGGAATTCGATACCGTTGCTGTCTGTATAAATAACATCAAAATCATATCTATTTTCTATTGCAAAAGTGACCGCAGCATTTGATGTGATGGTCCCATCACTTGCGATAGAAAACTCTGAGTAATCACTGGGGTCATTAATGTTTGAACCCAGTCTATATTGTCCCAAATAATTATCTGCCGCCGCATAGGAGTTGAGTTTTTTAAGCGCTTCACGGTTTATTATAGCTTGGTTTGACTCGTTAACATAAAGTGAAGTGGAAGCCTGCAAGGCCTCAGTTAAATTTAAAGTAACTTTTTCTGTAAAGCGGCTTCCCCCAACATCATAATAAACATTGAATGAGTAGTTAGCTTTTTCCGCCAGTAAGAGTTCCGTATTTGAAGTAACATTACCGGAGAGATCAATATCAAATTTATCTGCATCAGAGCCACCAATTGAATAACTGCCGCCAGATGAGAGAGATGCATAATGGTTTATGCTCGATAGCGTAGCAGCATTAATGGTCAGACTTTCGGTCTCTTCAGCAGTCAAGTAAGTTGTCGCACTTAGTGTGTCAGTTATATGTAGTGAAATTTCATTTGTTAATTGTTGTCCGCTTGAAGATGTGTAGGCCACCTCGAACTGGTAGTAATTTTGGTTGTTGAATTCAAGACTTCCGATTGATGTAATGTCGCCGTTGGCGCTTATCTGAAATTTGTTGTAATCATTTCCTGACGGTATAATTCGGAAATTGCCTCTGAAATTATCATCCTGCGAGAAGCTATCCAGCAACGTGAGCGCAGAACGCTGGATTTTCACCTGGTTTCCCTCTTGAGCAGATATATTTGATGAAGCTCTTGCTGAATTTAAAAGATTTAATGTTATTTTTTCAATATGGCTGCCGCCAGTTGAGTTTTGATATAAAACCTCAAATTCGTAGCTTTCTTGTGTTTGTCTCAATAATGTTTGAGTAGAGCTAATATTGCCCTGATTGTCGATTGTGAATTTATTGTGGTCACCTCCAACTTGACGAATGCTGAAAACTCCTGTGCCTGGATCTTCGCCAAATATACGATCAAGTTCACCAAGGCGTTGCCTGCTAATTGTAACATTATTGGCTTCATAAGCTTGGAGTGTTGTCTCTGCGGCAGTCATTTGTGATTGGGATGGGTCCAATTGGTTAATTGCTATGTTGCTGATCGTTAGGTTTGACCCGAGTTGTTGGCCGCCAGTCTTGTCATATGAACCGGATATGAAAACAAACTTGAAATTTCCATCTTCGGAAAGTTGCTGATTTACATTAAAGGTAGGTGTGGCGCCGACGGTATTGTGGGTATAATTCAACAACTCAACAGTAGAGCCGTCATTTACGTCAAGCAGGTAGGCATAGACATCTGCGGCATCTCCGCTGCCAATCGCCTGCCAATCAAATGAAATTGAGTCGCCAGCTCTCAGTGATAATGGATCAGCTGAGATAATATATGGCCCATGGACTTGGCCGTAAGCAGTTGTTTCGATGTCATTGGTGCCCAGCGTCACTGAATTGTTAGCTATTGTATAGTTGAAACGAACTGGGTTTCCATTCCATGGTTGAACAACTGCGCCATCACCTGGACTGTTAGTTGGCTGGCTGGTATCAGTTGGAGTTGAAAATCCACCGATTGTTTTGTTAACAGAGCTAGACTGGGGATCAAGAGTGACCTGCTTCAGGTGAACCTCCCACCCAGGTATATTAACAACTGCGCCACTAATGCCAGCGCTGCTAGAACCAACTCCTTGACTAAAATCATGGTTTTCAAAAGTAATATCTACCAGCGTTGACGCTCCTCCAGAGCTTACAGTTGCGTCCGCAGAGCTTAATATACCGGCCGGTGATGAGGTTCCTGTACCTTCAGAAAGAGCAAGCTGGTCAAAGTTGGATGTGCCTGTTGCTATATTTGTGAGTAAAATATCACGAATTGATGTTCCACTTGCTGTGCTACTGACACTGCTGTCACTTCCGTTTAGAGCAGTTGCAGTGTTGTTTGCTAAAATTGCTAGGTTGGAGGTGCCTGTGCCCTGGCTAGATTGCACTGTGTTAAATTCGGATGTACCACTCCCTGTGGTATTCGAAAGATAGTCTAAATTGCTACTACCCGTTGCCGTACTTGACGTTGGGGTATCAAAATTTGAAGAGCCCTGGGCAGTCTCACTGCTGCTTAAATTTAAAATTGAAATTCCACTGCCATTACTTGAAGCTGGGGTTTGGAATAATGATGTGCCAACTGCAGAATTATTGACTGAATAATTGACTAAATCTGAGCCAGCAGCAGAAGTTATGGCCTCATAATTTTGATTGGATGAGCCAAATGCATCAGAGGAGTTAATGATTTTATAAGCTGATGAACCGCTAGCGCTAGAGGTGGTTTGGTAATTGAACTGTGAAGTTCCAACCCCATTAGATTGGTCCAAGTATATCGGCGTTGACGGACCCTGCATGGAGGAATAATTGGGAATATCAAATTTTGACGATCCAACTCCGATTTCATATGGGCTCAGAATTTGTTGAGATGAACCGCTGGCATAAGCTCTGCCTTCTATGTTTTTATTTATACCAATACTGCCGATTTTTACATCCATAACTTCGTTGTTTGAAGCACCAACTCTCATAGATGCATTAAAAGACCCGTCTAACAAATGCACATTATTAAAATTTGTATTTTCTGATAACCGTCTCAATTCTCTCAGTAGGTTGTCGATCTCTTCTTGGGCGTTTTTTCTATCAGAAAATGTATAAACGTTATTATTTGACTGTATGGCTAGTTCACGCATGCGTTGCAAAACATTCTGGCTAGTTTCCATCCCTCCAAGCGCGTTTTGAATTAAGGAAACACTATTTGCAGCGTTATTCATTGCGGCTCTGATTGAGGCTAACTGAGCTGCCATCCTGTTCGCCACTGTATAGCCAGCGGCGTCATCGGCTGCTGTATTTACCCTGAGACCAGATGACAGACGTTTGCTGATTCTATCTAAATTAGTCGTATTGTATGTAGATGCCAAAAACGCTTTTATAGCTGCGTTATTTGTGTTTATAGATGTCATATCGCCTCCGATGATAGAAACGACTTAAATTCGAGTTTATTTACTGAAAACATTAAGTTTTGGCACGATTCTTGCCAAAAATATTTTGAAAGCATTTTTTGTCTGTTTAGGCAGCTTCTGATTGCCATCATGGGTGTTTACACGACTGCTCTTTTCGTGCAATAAACCAATAAATATTAGGACGTTGTTCGAGTAAATTTTATGAGTTATGTTCCCGGATGGATCTTTGAAGCTGCAGTGACTAACGCTTGCCGAGAATTTTTGGCAGCCGACTTGCCTATGAATGCGATTTGTAAAAAATACGCTCAAGGGCTTTCTGAGCGATACTCGGAAATTCGTTTAGAAGAGTTTTCAATTGGCATTGAGAGTTTAACACGGTTCCTTGCTGAAGTGGATGCCGGAGAGGCGGCTGTTGACTTTTTGAATGGTTTTGTTTTCTATCGGATTCATTATGAAACAAAGAGCAAGCCCCGCAAATTAAAGCCCCTTTTTGGTTCTGTTGAAGATCCAGTTAAAACATTGGAATATTCAACCGAAGAAACATTGAAAAAATTTAAAGCTTATGTTTTTGGATTACGCTCGAATGCCGTGCCGTTAGCGCCTGCTGGATGGCGACTTGATGATGAGCATGACCTTGTTTTTCTCAATGAATTAGCTGGCAGATCAGTGGATTTCTTGGACGGGTTCTAGCTTTATTTCAAGCTTGCTCTCCAAGACTCCATCAAATTATCTAGGAGCTTCCCAGTCTCTTTAAATGCAGCCACTGATGTCTCCATTGCTGAGAATTGTTGAACGTAAAGCTCTCGTTGTTTTTCCATTTTTGTATTCAAAGCCTCTAATTGTTTATTATATTTAGTGATATCTTCAGTATATCTGCTAACTTTTCGATCTAGGTCGCTGTCTGTTTTGAGAATTGAGGTTGTGAAGTCTTGCAGTGTCTCAAATAAGCTTTTGCCTACATAGATACTCACATTTGCTGTTGTAGCGTCTGTGTTAATATGCAAGCCGCGTGCGCCACCACTCGTAATTTTGTACGTTCCATTTTCTAAGGACATGGGTACGCCATCGAGGGTGGCAGACCCGTCTTGGTTTTTAACAAAGTTATAAATTCCGGGGGTCCAGAGATTACCAGTCATCTCTGCCTTTACAGATGTGCTGCTGGTGTTGACCTGACTGTTTGCTAGGGCAGCAAAACCGCCTGGGTTTGCAGCAAAATAGGCCTTAAATTTTGTCTCATCTACGCTTAAAGTTCCGTCTCGATTTGTCATCACACCAAAACTTGATAAAAAGACATCTGCGTCAGCAAATCCTGTTATTGGTGTGGTTGTTATCATGCGTAACTGGTTTCGGAATGAACGAACAAGAGTATCGCCTGCGAGTGGCCCATTTGTATCATCTGCAACCCCAGTTTTGTTCATCTCTGCAAGTGTTGTTGTGATGGTATTCATTTCGTCAACAAAAAGTTGGATCGCTTCTAAGGTCATTTCTTCATTATAACTAGCTGAAATGGTCTCATAACTGTTGCTAGCTAGCTTTAATTCGAGAGAGATGCCTTCAATTAGGTCGTCGACAGTGTTTGTAGGACGCGTCACCGTGATGCCATCAAAGCTTATAATTGCATCTGCACCTGAGATAGCCTCCTTTGCCAGATCATTTGCAACTGTCTCAGGATCAAAGTTAAGGTTTGAATATGACGCAGGGCTGATAGGTGTTGCCTGCAAACGCATCTGGTTTTGAGAGCCCAGCGCAGCGCGAATTGTTAGAGCATAGTTATTATCATTTGTTCTCACAATCGCGGCCGTCAAGCCCAGGTCAAGTTCGTTTATGTCGTCACGCAAGTCCGCAATCGTTGTTGATCCATCCAAACTTATAGTTTGTTGTTGGGTCAGCGCTGAGAATGTTCCGTCATTTTCCCAAGATCCTAGATCTATTGCGATAGAGCTGGCATCAACTGTCGCAGTTTCTGACGCAAATCCAGTGAATGCAATTGTATGCGGTGTTGCAAGCTGTTGAACGCTCATGGTGTGGTTGCCCTGTGCAACCTTTGACTTGTCCTTAACATTTGCGACTATGCTGGTGCCGGACGATTGAACCACTAGCCCGGTAAATGAAGACAAGAGTCCTAAATTTTCACTGAATTCACCAAAATTCTGCTTTAATTCTGCAAACGTGGATATTGATACCGTTTTTTCATCGACTTTACTTGTGATGGAAGCCTCTTGTGGCGCTTGTTCAGCATCAACCAGCGCGTCCACAATTTGTGTCACGTTTAGTCCACTGCCAACATTAAGTGCGCTGAGGTAATCAACAGCCATAGCTTCGCCCCTTGGTCGATGGCTTTAAAGGTATTAACGTCATGGATCTGCAATTTTTATGCCTATCTGACAAAAATTATGTAACAATTACAGAATTATTGGCATGAAATTGCTAGTTCATTTCTAGGAAGTGAAAAAATGAGAGTGAAGGGATCGACTTAACACTTTATTAATTGGTCAGTTTTTGGGATCTTTAATGTCATGCAGCTATCATCGCTACGACACAAGTCTTTACTTGACGCCTTGAAATATATGTTGGTCATTCTGGCCATTGGCGGTGGCATCGGGCTGTTAGTTTCGCTTGTTGCCAGCTTTTTTGTCAGGGGAGTTCAGTGGCTTGTGCAAAGCCGAAGTGGTACAATAGACTCACTTTTGCTTTTGCCTGGGACTAAATTGTCACTTATGCCAATGCTTTGGCTAATAGTGGCAGCGTTACTATTGGTGATTGTCCGGAGGTTCTTTCGAATTGATCGCTGGCATGGGCCAGCTGACAGCATTTATGCGGCGCATCGAACCGACAATGAACTTGATTTGCGCGCAGGCATTGGCTCAACCTTGGCTGCATTTATTTCGCTGGGCGGCGGCGCGCCGGTTGGACAATATGGCCCTCTTGTTCATTTTGGTGCTGCAATAGGTAGCTATCTCTCAGAATTATTTGGCAGCCGCCGTATAACTGCGGATGTTTTTATTGGTTGTGGGGTAGCTGCGGCAATTGCGGCTGGATTTCATGCGCCGATTGCCGGGGTTGTTTTCGCGCATGAGGCGGTTTTGCGTCACTTCTCATTTCGAGCGATAACGCCAATTGCAATTGCCAGCATCACATCTGCATGGTTTTCCAGCGCCATGTTTGGTGGCCAGCCAATTTTTCAAATTGATGTTGTTCTTCCTGATCTGTTACCGCTTGTGCCAACATTGCTTGCCAGCGGCCTGTTTTTTGGGCTGATTGCTATTCTGTTTATGAAGCTTTTATTTGCCAGCGGCAAATTGGCGGCCAGCACTGGCCTATCGCCATTGCCACTTGGACTTTTGGCGGCGGTATCATGCGGTGCTATTGCTATGTTTGTTCCCGAGGTTTTGGGGCTTGGCATTGGTACGGTCAATGGGATCCTTGAAAATGGCTATGTTATTGGTTTTTTATTTGTTTTGCTGGCGCTGAAATTGATTGTCACATCACTTTCAATCGGATTTGGGCTGTTTGGCGGTGTGTTTTCACCAGCCCTGTTTATTGGCGCGGCGGCAGGGGGATTTGTGGCAAAGCTCATTGCACTGGCTGGTTTCATCAGCGCGCCACAATTGTTTGCTGTTGCCGGAATGGCTGCGGTGGCAGCGGCTGTTGTTGGCGCGCCCATTGCTGTGGTGCTAATTGTTCTTGAATTTACCATGTCCTATGAATTTGCTGTTGCCGCAATGCTGTCAGTTGTGGTTGCAACATTGCTAAGCAGCCTCTTATATGGCCATTCCTTCTTTGACGAACAGCTTGTGCGGCGCGGTATTGATCTGTCGCAAGGCCGCGGCAATTTGGAATTAATGAATCAATCAATCGCCAAAGTTGTGAGTGATGATTATGTTTTACTAGCGCCAAGCCTAACAGTAAAAACCGCCATTAAAATGCTGGCAAAGGCCAATGCTAGCGAAGGGTATTGCCTTGGTGAGGATAATGACTTTTTGGGGAAATGCTCGCTTCAGCAATTATTATTGGCACGGCAGGGCGATAAGCTTGGTGCGCAATTGATGACTGATCCGGTGATATTAAACCACGATGCGTCGGTTATGCAAGCTATTGAAGTTGCTAGTGATTTTGTTGGTGAGGCTATTCCTGTGGTTAACCGTAATCGCAATGAATTCATAGGCGTTGTGTCTGAGGCCGATATCTTTCAGGCTTATCTTGCAACGCAAACCCGGATACACGATCTGGAACATAGCTAGACACATTTACGGCGTCGAAACCCATTTGATAATCATAAAATCGGTAAATGATTAGATGAGAATATCAATCTCGTTGCGAAAACGCGGCGCGTCACGATACATATTCGAGATGCGGGCAATATTAGATTGGGCTGCATTATGCACAAATCCCGGTGACAGGCTGGCACGTGCGGCAAGAAAATTTTCAGATGTCACCGCTGATGGTGCCTGCCGCGGGCTGTAGATGCGGGCATGCTGCATATTGG
>ERZ807291.3782-NODE-3782-length-20899-cov-9.597534_pt1 | contig 20899 bp, 13 predicted proteins | sample MGYA00521257_ERZ807291 | MGnify/ENA primary metagenome ERZ807291 (study PRJEB31413, sample SAMN03169783) | marine metagenome | biome: Marine; feature: Water; material: Subsurface seawater | place: North Sea | collected 2011-04-28 | depth 1 m m ... | reverse complement strand
TAAATTAAACTTAAATTTATTAGAAGAAGAAGAATCAACTATATTAAAAACTGGCAAAGTAGTTGAATCCGTTACAGGTACTCCAAGTAAACAATTTAAATTAATATCAATTAAAACAAATGTTGTAAAATTTGGCAAGGGTTATTATAAAGAACCTTTAAACAGAATTCTAGTCGATTTGCTTGAAAAGTTTGAAGAAAAATTCTCTAGAAAATTAGATAATTATGATAGGAATGATATTGTCAAGTTAGTTTTAATATATGTACCAGATTTACAAGCGCTTATAAATAAAAATGCATTATTATCAAAAACGAGTTCATCTAAGAAAGACACGGAGATTGAGTTAAATATTAATAAAGAATTATTTTATTTATTAAAACATCAATATAAATTAGTATCTATATATAACTTAATAAATAGCGTATTAACAGATCCTACAGAGAAAGAGTTAGCCTATAAATGTTGTTCGGACATAAACGATACCACAAATAAATGTTTCGATTTTGCAGAATTTCAAAAAGATTCAGATCCAATTGTATATGGTTTTAGTAAATATGGGTATGTAAAAGAAAAATCATGTACACCGGAAATTAAAAAAGATTTATTTGATTTACAATCAAAGACATTAGAAGCACGATTAAGTACTAATAAATTTTGGAATGACATTGATACTAATGTTAAAACTCAATTTTATAAAAATTTACAAACATTATTAAACTATTTTACTGTCAAAGAAATTTCAGATGATATTAGTAAACTATCAATTGGAAGTATTATTAATAGTCTTAAGTATCAAAATATTAATTTAATTTTTCCTAAGAATTTTAATACAACAAAAAGCACTTATAAAAATACAAGAAATGATAAACTTATTAAAGCAATTAAATCGATTGAACTTGCTAATTCTTCATCTACTATAATTAAAATAGTTAATGATTATGGATTAAATAATAATGATTTTAATTTTATATCATTAGTAGGCAATATTCCCAAACTAAAATTAAGTTCTATTAATTTATTAGAAATTAGAAATTTATTATTAAATTATAGTGCAAATGAGGCTTCTGTAAATCAAACAATGTCAAGAATGTTATATCTAATTCCTAGTGAATATAATTATCATAAAATAATGATTACAGGTGCTATATTACCAAGATTTCACGATATTGTATTAGATAAGTTTTTTAAAATAGTATCAAATATTAATTTGATTAAATTAAAACCTCATTCATTAAATAAGAAACCATCTGAAATAATTGAATATATTGAACAAATATTTCCCCAAAGTAAATCTATGGATACATGTAGTATTTATAAAGATGTATTAGATAGATTACGTTCAAGACGTGATATTACACCAACTGAATATGTATATTATAAACAAGATATTAATAAAGTATGTGATAATAGGGATAATTTATTAACTAAAGATACTCATATATTGTATAAAGATACTGATGGTAAACTTGTTGAAACAACTAAAAGAGTTGTTAGTGATTATAATAAAACAGATACTAGAGTATTAACAGTTATTAATACGAATAATCAAGTAGAAATAGTAAATCTCAATAGTAAAGGATTAGTTACATATACCGGTTTAATTTTAATAGGTACTAAACTAGTATCAACTAATGATTTAATTACTTCCAAAACACTAATAGATGTGACATCTTTCGTACTTAAAAATAATAAAGAGATTGTTGGTAAATCAAAATTACGTTTAGATAAAGATATTGTAAAAGATAAAGTAGTAGCAAAACCTGAAATTAAGGATGGTGCAATCTCTGTAAAAGATGTTTTAGGTAAAACAACTTTAGATACGACTATAACTGATACAAATAAAAATTTAGTTAGCTTGATTAATAATTATTATGATTTTGAGAAATAAATTATCAGAACTTATCTAAAAGAAAACTTATAATTACTATTAAATATGGAAATTATAAATTTACTTGTACTCGTAATTATTTATTACACGTTATATTATTTAGAATTTTATCAGAAAGTATTACTTTTATTTGGAGCAAGCATGTGTGCATCATTTTTTGTTGATTATAATTTTTTTGAAGAAAATAAAGATGATAACTTAATTTATTCTATGTTAGACTATGTAGTGTATATATTTACATATCTATATAATTTTATAATAACAGCATCTCGTTTTTTATTTCAATTTAATATGGTATCCAGTAGTTATAATGCATTACAAAGTATTAATACTTATTATGTAACAGGACGAAATAAGATATTTCAAAAATTAAGTAAAGTTGCATTTAATACATTTTTACAAATTCAAAGTTCAAAATTAAATAGACCGCCAGTTACCAGAGTCTCAGAATTAAATAGACCATCAGTTACTGAAGTTTCAAATGCGCCTATTCAAAATAAAAATGTAGATATATATTTACAAAATAGAAATGCATTTACATCTTTGCAAAATATGACACCATATGTTTCTATACAAAATAATAGTCCAATTACCCCACAAAGTCCAGAAAATAATATAGAAGATTGGAAAACATACGTACATGTAAAAGATAATATTAATGCATATACTTTTAAAGATTCTAATGAAATGAATTCCTTTTTAGATAATATCATTGATAAGAAAAATAGTTAAGAAAATATTTTAGTAAATCTAAATTTGATGCCAATAATAATTAATTTTTATGTAATAATTCTGTGAATATTACTACTAAACATAGCATTTTTAATCATTTTTATAAAAAATTGATTAAAAAATAATATATAAAAAGGTATATACCTTAATTATAATGTCTTTAGTCGAATACAATGATATAAAAAAATTAATCAAACTATATTTCGATCAGCCAAAAATTCTGTATCAGCATTTATTTTCATCATATAACCAACTTGTAGAAGAAATTATTCCATTTTCATTAGTAAAAGAAAATAATTATTTTTATGAAAATGTTGAAAGTAATGATAATTTCTTACACGGGTTTAGATGTAAAAATATCAGAATTAAACCGGTTGTATTTGAAAATAATCCAAACCAAATAATGTTTCCAAATGAAGCAAGAAAAAATCATTTGAATTATTTTGCTACAGTTTATGCAGATGTAGAACAGATAGTTGAAAAAAGAAATATTTTAACAGGTGAAAAAACAATAAAAGTAGTAGCTCAAACAGCCGAGAATGATCCTATTGCGGTAGCAAATATTCCTATTATGGTAAAATCAAAATATTGTTCAACTGTAATCAAAAAAGATATTCACGGTGAATGTAAATATGACCCAGGAGGATATTTTATTGTAAATGGACAAGAGAAAGCGGTAGTATCAATAGAAAAAATGGTTGACAATAAATTTTTAGTATTCATTAAGAAAGATTCCAGTTTTCCTGATGGATTCTATCATACATGTCAAATCAATTCTAAATCTAATGATTGGTCTGATAACTTACAGATTGTTTCTCTTAAAGAAAAGAAAGATGGTACTATGACAATAAGTACATCCCAATTATCAGATATACCAATCGTTATCTTTTTTAGAGCACTAGGTTTAGAGTCAGACCAAGATATTATTGCAAATTGTTGTTATAATTTAGATGATATTAATATTATTAACAAAGTTAAAGCATCTATTGATTTTCCTACAGATGAGGAAGGTAATCAGATAAGAACAAAAGAACAAGCAATTGAATATTTAATTACCAAATTAAGAAGAAACAGGCGTTTTAGTCAAATTGATGAAGATTTGGCAAAGATTCAAAAGAAGATATTCTTACAAAAAATTTTTAGAGAAGATTTATTACCACACGAAGGTGAAGATATACCATTAAAAATAAGAGTAATTGGTAAAATGGTTAATAAATTATGTTCTGTTATACTTGGCAGAGCAGAGCGCGATGATAGAGATGCATTGCAAAATAAGAGAATTGAAACACCAGGTGTATTAATTGGTCAATTATTTAGACAAAATTGGAAAAAATTATTAAATGAAATTGGTAAAAATTTCAAAAAGAAAAATCAATCTGATACAAACCCTGTATCTGTTATTAATCAAATTAAACCTAATGTAATTGAACAAGGTATTAAAACTGGTTTATCAACAGGTATTTGGGGAATGAATAAAACTAAGAAAGGTGTTGCACAAGCATTACAAAGATTATCATGGTTTAATGCAATCTCTGTATTAAGACGTGTTATGACACCAACACCAGATGCTGCTACGTCAAGTGTAACTTCTATTCGTCATATAACCAACCTGCAGTTCCAGTTTTTATGTCTTACTAAAGATTCACATGTTTTACTAAATGATAGATATACATCAAAACCAATTAGTATGATAACTGAATCTGATAAAGTTGTATCTTTACAAAAAGATATGACAGAAGAACCAACTAAAATTTTTAATTATTTTGAACGTATGGCGGATGATGTCATGTTGATTAAGACAATTAGTGGTCGAGAAATAAAAGCTACTAAAGATCATCCATTTTTAGTCAAAAGAAATAACGAATTTGAATGGATACAAGTAAAAGAGTTAACAATGAATGATCTTGTTGTAATTAGAAATTGTGATGAATACATTGAAGAAGATGAATCTGATATAAAAAAGATTAATATTAATAGTGAAGATATTCAACCAACTTATATGAAAAATTTGATGGAATTAGGATATATTTCAAATATTGATAATAAAAATTATTTGATATTAGATATCAAAAAGCAAAAAATATTAGCACGATTAATTGCTTCATTAAATACAGATGGTCATATTAGTATTACAGAAGATAAATACTATGCTACATCCTTTAACTTGGGTGAAGAACAAGATATTTTTGATATTAATGATGATATTGCAAGATTAGGATTTGGTTGCGGTAATATATCAAGAAAGACTACCAAATTAGTTGATAAGTACTCAAATAGAGAAACAATTTTTAAAACTTGGAGATTAGATAAAGGCGGGTCTTTTGCAAATCTAATTACTTTCCTTGGTGGATTTGATGGAAATAAAACTAATGCTAAAAAATATGTACCTGACTGGATTAAAAATTCATCTGATATAGTTAAAAGAGAGTACTTGTCTGGATTACAAGGTGGTGATGGTTGTAGACTATATGTTCAAAGTAATAATGGGTATGATAAATTAGCTCTTGGTGAATTTAAACAGACATGTATTGAAGAAACACTTGACTCAACACTTGAATATATGGAAGATATTTCAAATCTATTTAACCGATTTGATATTAAAGCAACTGTGCATAGTAAAGATAAAGAAAAGAACGAAGATACAGATATCAACAAGTTGGAAGTTGTTATTAGATTTAGTCAAACTACTGAAAACTTGGAAAGATTAGTAAGTAAAATTGGATATCGTTACTGCGAAGAGAAAAGAAGAACATCTGCTATACCACTTGAATACAGTAAAATTAGAGAATTTAATAGAAAAATGATAGGTGAAAATAAAGATAATGTTGTTAGACTTTATCAAGAAGGTAAAAAACCGGCTGAAATTGAGAAAATAACAGGTATTAGTTATAATTTTGTTACAAAGACTTTGCGCCAACTAAAAGAAGATAGAATTAGTAATACACGTTCAATCTCACAAATATCTTATGATGATTTACTTAAAAATAGTTTACCTAATGGATGTATTGCAGTACCTATTCATGAAATAATTGATTGTGAACCTGAAATGGTATATGACTTTACCACATGTTCTGATAATCATAATTTTATTGCAAATTCTTTTGTAACTCATAATTGTCCAGTAGAGACTCCGGAGGGTCAGAAGATTGGTATTGTCAAAAGTTTGTCGATGACATCAACAATTACAACTCAAAACGATAGTCAGCGTGAAATTATTAAGACTGTATTAGTTATGTTTAAAAATACTAAACATCCTGTTGATGTTGATCCATTAGAACTAAATCAATGGGGTAAGGTTTATCACAATGGTTCATGGTTAGCAATTACTAAAGATATATATGGACTATACAAGTTACTAAAACAGAAACGTCAAGAAAATTATATTGACAAGTATACTTCAATCTTCTTAGATTTTCATAAGAAAGAACTATGTATCTACTCGGATGGTGGTAGATTAATTAGACCTATTTTAATTGTAGATAATAATAAAGTTAACATGACAACTGAAGTATTGAAAGAAGTTAATTCTCAAATAAACATGAAAGAGAAATCTAAGTCATGGAATGTCTTGTTAGAAAAATTTCCAAATCTATTTGAATATGAAGACATTGAATCATCTAATTTCTTGATGATTGCCGAGACACCATATGACTTGGTTAATAATCAAGAAAAAATAGATAAAAAAGTAGAACATAAAGATTCCGATTTAGTAAATAGATATGGAGATTATAGATTTGTCAATTATACTCATTGTGATATACATCCATGGTTAATGCTCGGTGTTACATCTTCAAGTATTCCATTTAGTAATCATAATTATTCAACAAGAAATATTATTTTCTTTTCCCAAGCAAAACAATCAATTGGTGTTTATCTAACAAGTTACAAAGATAGAATGGATATTTCTCAAATTTTATACCATCCACAGTTACCACTTGTAACAACAGAGGGTATGCATGTTAATAATTCTCTTGATTTGCCATTTGGTGAAAATGTTGTAGTTGCTATTATGAGTTATATGGGGTATAACCAAGAGGATTCTGTAGTTTTCAATGAATCAGCAATTAAAAGAGGATTATTCAGAGCAGATACTCTTAAGAAAGAACACAGTGAAGTTGTTAAAAATCCATCTACATCACAAGATGATATCTTTATTAAACCAGACCCAAATAAAGTAACAGGTATGAAACAAGGAAATTATGGTAAATTAAATGAAAAAGGTTATGCACCTGAAGAAACAGAAATTAAGAACCAAGATATTATTGTTGGAAAAGTATCACCTATTCAACCTACTGGTAATAATAACAAAGTATACAAAGATAATTCTATATCTTTTAAAAGTAATGTTGATGGTGTTATTGATCGTGTACATACAGGTATCTATAATAATGATGGTTATGAAATGTACAATGTTAGAATCCGAATGGAACGTGAACCTGTTGTAGGTGATAAATTTACGAACAGGCACGGACAAAAAGGAACTTTGGGTATTCTATTACCTCAAAAAGATATGCCATTTACAGAAGAAGGAATGATACCCGACTTAATTATGAACCCGCATTCAATTCCATCTCGTATGACTGTAGCACAACTAATTGAATGTATGGCTTCCAAAGTTGGTGCAATAACTGGAGAATTTATAGATGGTACTCCATTTAATAATTATGATGTAACACAATTACCTGAAATTTTAGAAAAATTAGGATATCAACCACATGGTACAGAGACAATGTATTGTGGTATTACAGGTAAGAAGATGCAGGCTGAAATATTTATAGGTCCAACATATTATATGAGATTAAAACATATGGTATTGGATAAAGTTCATTCGAGAAGTATTGGTCCAAGACAAGCACTAACTCGTCAACCATTAGAAGGTCGTTCCAGAGACGGTGGTCTAAAAATTGGAGAGATGGAGAAAGATGCCATGGTTGCACATGGTCTAGGCCAATTTTTGAAAGAACGTATGATGGAAACATCTGATATTACAAAGGTTCATGTATGTGATGAGTGTGGAAGATTTGCAAGTAAAGTATTTGATAAAGATTATTACTACTGTCAAGGATGTAATAATTCTACAAAAATATCAGCAGTAACAATGCCATATGCATGCAAACTAATGTTCCAAGAGATTACGAGTGTAAATATTCTACCAAGAATTAGAACCAAACAATCTGTATACGAATCAAATGTGTAAGTATACTTAATAGTAATTTATTTATTCGATTCACTAAGAATTAAATTTTAATTTTTGGTTCACTTTTTAACGTTAGTTCTTTTATAATATAATTTTGTATATTATAAAAGATTTCATATTAAATATCTAAAGGTGTAAAAATATTCGTGAGAGCCTGACTCGAACCGACGACCAAATAATTAAAATGCGAATTTCTCGAGAGCCGGACTCGAACCGACGACCAAAGGATTTACAGTCCTCTACTCTACCAACTGAGCTATCCCGAGTAGTTATAATATTATATAATATATTATATTCTATATTAAAACGCATAATATTAATAAGAGGTAAGGTAATCTAAAAAAATTGATTAAATATATTATTCATTTAAATTAATGATGGTAATGCAAGCGCAATTATACACGCGAGTCTCCACAGCAAATCAAGGGTTTGATAGCCTAGACATTCAAAATAAAATTTGTCTAAATTATTTAAATAATAAAGGTATTATATTATCTGGATCATATCAAGAAGTTTCATCTGCATATAATGGAAATCAGAAAATTTTGGAAACAATATTAAATAGTTCTTGTAATTTTACTCTATTTGTACTAAATGTTTCCAGATTTTCAAGAAATATACTTAATGGTATTCGTTTTTTAACAATCGCTCAAAAAAATCATATTAATATACATTTTATTGAAGAAGAGTTGGATTCAAATAATTCAACACACCAACATAATATAAGAGTTAAGCTGTCAGAAGCACAACATGAATCAGAAACTCTTAGTCGAAGAATTAATAATAGAAATCAACAATTAAAAAAAGTTGGATATCAATTTGGTGTAGCACCGTTTGGCAACCAAGCAATTATTCATAATAATGTACGAAGTTTTCAACCTAATTCAGATGAAACAAAAATTATTAATTTTATAGTTCAGGCAAGAGATGGTGTCTCATGTAAAATTCTAAATAATAAGTTAAAACTAATTAATCCTAATGCAGACCCAATTTTCTTTTTTGAAAATGAAACTAAAATTAATTTTTTTGATAAGCCAGGAACATTAACGTTTCAAGAAATTGCTGATATCTTAAATGATTATGATATCAACAAACGTGGAAACGATTGGACCAGTTCAAGTGTTAGTTATGTATATAACCAAAGAAATTCTTTTCGAGAAAATTCTACTAATTCAGTTGGAAGACAAATGACAAACATGTCACTCAATATTTAATTTAAATTTCCATATTATTAAACATCATTTTTTTTACTTTTTCGCGGTCCTCTGTTATTTGATCTTTTAAGATTAACTCTTTCAACTACAGGTCTTGAATTTATGATGTGTTCTGTCATAGTATCTGCTTTTGTTTTATCTTTTACAATATCATTTAGTGCTTTCTGTATACTAAGTTTATTTAACGGTGCTTTAGTTTTAGATACATTTTTTCTTAATGTTCCATTAGTAACTGCTAATTCTTTTTCACCAACTTCTTCTAAAAAACTAAGAATGTATTCTTCATATTCTTTTTTATTATTAAGCAATTCTTTTGATTTAGCGCGAATAGATCTTATTTCATCATCTATTTCTAACCATTTTAATACTCTTTCTTTGAAGTCACTTGTGACTTTTTCTTGAATATTTTTATCATCTTGGGGATTATTATCTGACATATTATAATATATTAGATAAAAATTCCTTAAAACAAGTTCGAATACTTGATTATCATAGACTAAATTTAACATAGTGGTTTAATATTATTATCGGGTTCATAAGTTGAGTTATTCCATGGTGATACATTAAATTTAGGATTAGCAATAGTGCCTCTAATATCATGACTTGCATTTTTTAAAGATTGTCCTACAGTATCAATTCCAACAACATACTTTTCAGTATTAATTAATTTATCACTGTCTACTTTATTTTTAGCTTGTGTAAAATCGGTATCAAACCATTCATCGTTTACTTCTTGTGGTAAGTAATTTTTACTATCGTATTTTTTTAAATAGTTTTTATTGAAATCAACGGTATTGGTATTTGTTCCTTCGGGAACTGGTCTACCGAATGCATTTTGTAAATTAGCACCACCATCTGTTTCATTTGGTTGAAAAGAATGTGTTTGTGTTTGAGCACGTTCTTCTTCGGATTCTGAACGGTTCATATTAAGTTCTTCCTCATTCATATTAAGTTCTTCCTCGACTTCAGATACAATTCCTCGTTCTTCACTTACATTATTATTTTCTTGAGCAACTTTTTGTAGTACGTTTTCTTCTTCACTATCTTCAGATTGATTGTTTTCAATTCTTAACTCTGGTGAAAGTTCTTCTAATGTACCAGTGTTTTTAATTGTCTTCTTTGGTGAAGTTAGATAATAAATAGCAAATCCAAGTACAACAAGTAACAGGATGTGAGATATTTGACTATTTCTAAGCATATATAAATAAAGTAGAAAAAAATTTAAAGTATTATTTAACTTAATTAAATTAATAATAGTCTAAATCTTCAGAAGATTCAGAATTAAATATATATTTTGTTTTAATATAAATTTTTCTTATATTAATTTTCTTGTTTTCTATTTTAATACCTTTTATTTTTACTAAATCACCTTCGTCTAAATATTTTAATCCAACTTCTTCACCTTGACATGTCTTAATTAAAGCATCTATTGATCCATTTTTTATATATATAATATATTCACTCTCATGATCATCTTTATTTTCAACATCTATTACTAAATTATTATTAACAAAATTAAATGATTTAATTTTTATATATTTTGAAATTGTATTTGTTTTATTCATATAATTATTTTTTATTTTTTATTTTATAATTAAACTAAATTATTTTCTTAATTAATTATAATGAATCACATAAGTGCGAATTTACACGAGCTTGTATATGATAATAATATTCAAAAAATTACCAAATTCTTAGAATCTCATAATAATCCCAAAGATATTATTAATTCATATAATGAATTTGGTAAAACACCTTTACACATTGCTGTTAAAAATAATAATCAAGCAATTGCGAATATTTTAATTAAATTTGGGGCTGATACTAATATTATTGATAATAAAGGACAGCATATTGTATGGGTTCCTGTACAAAAAGGAGGTAATAAAATTATTGGAAAAAGATTTTTGTAAATATAATTGACATATTTAGGCCTGTGTAAAATAATTATTATTTAATATCAAATTATAATTACAAAAATGTAAATATAATTGACATATTTAGACATATATAAAAATTGATATTTTTATTTAAACGCATAATAATATTATTATTAGTTTAAATGAGTTTAGATAGTATTGAAAATAAATACTTATCAATGTCCGATTGTGATATTGACAAATTATTACTTGGTGTAGACTTAGAGAATGACAATGTCATTGAAGATAATAGAAATATTTGTTCTGCGTGTCAAAGTGAAGAACTAGTAATAAATCAAAGTGGTGAATGTATATGCAATGACTGTGGAGTTGTTAATAGTGAATTATACGATGAAATGCCCGAATTTAATAATGATTTAGAAGGATCATCAAGATATGGTTGTCCGTCTAATTATTTTTATCCCAAATCTGCACTAGGTACAAAATTTAATACCCGCGGATATAGTAGAATTAGCAATATACAGAGACAAGGGCAAATGCCTTATCGTGAAAAAAGTTTATTAGAAATTTTAACAAAGATTCAGAAAAAATGCAAGAGTTATGGAATTACACAAACTATTGTAGACAGTGCTAAAATTTTATATAAAAAAGTTTCTGATTGTAAACATACAAATGGAAATAGAGTTGGTAAGAATCGAATAATGAGATGTATTAATCTTCGTTCTATGATTGCAGCGTGTGTTTTCTATGCATGTAAATTACAAGGCGAGCCGCGTAGTCCAAAAGAAATTGCAGATATTTATGATTTGGAAATTAAAAATGTTAATAAGGGTTGTCGTAGATTTTTAGAATTTATTGATTTGGATAGTTTAAATACTGAATTTAGTAGCTCTAAATCATCAGACTTTATTGAAAGATTTGCAGGTAAGATGGCATTAGATGAACAATATATTAAAATAGCAAAAGATATTTCAACTAATATTCATAAATTAGATATTGCATCTACACATGAACCACCTTCTGTTGCAGCAGGATGTATCTTGCTTGTAGCGGTTATGTATCATTTAGATATAACTAAAAAACAAATTTCTGATGTATTTAAAATTTCTGATGTAACCATTTCTAAAACTTATAGAAGAATTCATCCTTTCCATAATATTGTAATGAATAATAATATAACTGATTTAGTATTACAAAAACGTAATACTATCCCAAAAAAGAAAATTAAAATGACAGAAGATAATCTTGTTATTAAAAAAGATTTGACTAAGAAAGTCAAAGAGAAAACTAAAAAAAATAAAAAATGTTTGAGTGAAACAGAAGAATCTTCGGATGAATCAGATATTGAAGTATAATACTTAAACTAATATTTTATCTATTATTTCATCAATATACTCAAATGTATCAACTTTAAAATTTTTATCTATTAATTTTGTATACTTGACTTTAATTTCATCCAAATCTTTTTTATTTTCAAGAGGTATATATATTTGTTTGATACCAGCTCTTTTAGCACCAATTAATTTATAATTTAATCCACCAATCTTAGTAATTTTACCAGTTAACTCTACTTCGCCGGTCATTGCGACATCATTTTTAATTTTTTTATTTAATAGTCTAGATATAAAAGCGGAGGTAAATGCACAACCTGCACTTGGACCATCTTTTGGTGTGGATGTAGAAGGTGCGTGAATATGGAATCCATATTTAAAATTTGTATTTAAATGTTCATTTATATCCTTAATATTTTTATACTTGTCTAAATTTCTCATAATATATTGAGTTGCTGCAGTATATGAACAATTAACTGATTCTTTCATTACATCGCCTTGTTTACCTGTTAATTTAAGTTCAAATTCGCCAGTAGCAGAAGAAGCATTTATAAATACTTGAATAGGGATTATACCACCACTTCCTCCGGTTGTAGCATAAAGTCCATTAATAATACCTATTTCTGGTTTTAAATGGATATCTGTAATATCACTAATTGGTAATTTAAGAATATCTTTTATAATTTTTTCTGTTAAAACTATTGATTTTCTATTTTTTGCAAATAATCCTTTTTTGCAAATCTTGTCTAAATTTAATGTTAATAATATTTCCTCTATTTTTCTTTTAATATTTCTTACACCTGCTTCCATAGTATAGTTTTCAATAATATATTCAATCATATCATTTGTTATTTTAATATCAATCTCATCAAATCCAATACTCTTTTTTAATTCAGGTAAAGTAAAATTTTTAATAATCTCAATTTTATCACTAATAGTATATGGCGATACATTTATTTCTTTAATTCGATCTAATAAAATAGAATCTACTAATGAAGAATCATTATATGAAAACATCATAATAACTTTATCTAATGGAAAATCTACACCTTGGAAGAATCTATCTTGAAATGAATTATTCATATTAGGATCAGTTAAATGAATCAAAATAGAAGTAATTTCATTAACCTGTCCATGTTTACTACACGCTTTATCTAATTCATCAAAATATAAAATACATCTTGATTTACCCATTTCAGCCATCTTTTTAATAATCATTCCTGGTTGTGATCCTGAATATGTATATCCATGTCCATGTAGAATTTCACCATCATTTTGACCACCTAACGTTATTTGAGCAAATGGAATATCTAATGCCTCGGAAACACTTTTTGCCAATAGAGTTTTACCTACACCAGGTGGTCCTACTAATCCAAAACTTGTACCTTGGCTATTTGGGTTTGAAATCCATTTACCAATAATTTGTAATAAAGATTTTTTAGCCTCATCGTGACCATATGATGAATTTTCAAGTTTATCTTCAACGTTTTTAATATAATCCAATGCTTTGATATCATTTTGCTTTAAATTGCTGAAGAACATATCTTCACCTGCTGATGACCACGGATAATTAAGAATATGTTTAACAAATGTTAATTGTTTGAAATATTCATTATTAAATGATTTCATTTCTTCTATCTTTTCCATTGCTAAAGTTTTTACATTCGCGGGTATAAATTTATTAGTTACAAGTTGTTTTGTATAATCGACATCTTCAATACTTATTGATTTAACTTTATCAATTTGATTTTTAATAGATACTGAGCTTCTTTTAAGTTTTATTTGCAAGTAATAACCTAGATTATCATAAAAAAGATTATATATACTTTTTGTTTGATTTTTCTTTTCTTTTAATAATCCTAATAAAATACCTGCAATATCATTATTTTCTTCATCGCCTAATAGTAATAAAAATATAATATTAAACATCTTCTTAAGTTCAGTTGATTTTGATAAAAATTCTTTCATTAAATTAAGAATAGTATGATTAACTATTTCTATAAATTCTGAATATTGATTATTATAATATTCATTATATTCCTTAATTGTCATACAATAAATATTACCTAAATAATCATATCTTAGAAACTGTTTTAAAAATTTATCATTTACTTCTTTATTATTTTCTTCAATATATGCAACTATCTCATTTTTTTTATTATATAAATATGGACTATTAATTTGACTGGACTTTAGGTTAATATTTACTAGATCATTATTAAATAAAAATCCAACACGGATTATATATTTATTTATTTTAATGAACAAATATCTTTCCATTTCTAAATAATCATTATTTTTAAATTTATTTGGAATTTCAAATTTATAATTCTTATGTCCAAAATCAATGTTATAATCAGATATATCTATTTGTTGTATAGAAATAACTGTAATTAAACTGTCAATATCTTTTAAAAATAATGAATCTATTTCATCAATCAAATTGACCTTAATTTCTCCAATGTATGCATTTAATGTATCAAAGAGTTTTCCATACCCATATTTTTCAATTAATTTATTAATTGATATGCTGAATTCTTCCAATGGTTTAGATTCTATATCAAGTATATTACTATCAGGTATATTTTTAAAATACTCATTCAATTTGTCCAAATTATTATAAATTACACTCTCTTTGTCAATACCAGAAATATCAGATATTTCGGTTTCATCAACCGAATCAACCTCAACATTAATAAATTCATTATATTTTGAATTTATATTTTTACTTATTTCTAATAGATTAGACAAAACGATATTTCTTTCATTATAATCAATAAAATTATTTTTGTATAAATTACTAATATGTGATTGCAAATTTTTTACCGAATTGCAAATATCAGAATATCTTTTTTGAAGAATAAACAATTTCATTTTCTGAATGTTAAAACTAATCATAATTATATTATTTTCGAAAATTTTATTAAATTATTTATTTTTATTCGTTTGTTTTATCTTAATATGTATTATTTACTTAATTACATTGGGTTTTATGTATTATATAATATATTTTAAATTAAATGGACAGGCAAAGAAATTGATTTAAACATAATAATAACGCACTTAAAAGAAATCATAGTGAGTTTAATTTAAAAATAAAATATTAACATAGATTATATAAATGTCCGTTAGTTCTAAGAAAATTACCAAGAACCAAAAAACCACACCTGTTGTTGAAGTTGAAACTGTACAAAAAGCAGGTGGTAAAGCTACCAAAGCTACCAAAGCTACTAAGAATACTGAGGTAGATACAGTTGTCGATACTGTAGCTACTAAGGTTGCTAAAGTTACCAAAGCAACTAAGGCTATTAAAGCTGCCACACCTGTACAAACCGCAGGTGCTAAAACCGCTGCTAAAACCGCAACTAAAACCACTGCTAAAACCACTGCTAAAACCACTGCTAAAACCACAACTAAAACTGCTGCTAAAACCACTACTACTAAGATTGATGATGTTGAAGACGACTCTACCCAAAAGAGTGTTCGTTCTTTCAAGGTAATGTTACCAGATGCTGAAGCATTTATTGGAAGATTTACAGGTCTTACCCCATATCAAGCCGCAAACAAGGCTCTTTCTAAATATTATCGTGAAAACAAAAAGCCAAAATCTGATATTCAATTTAGTATCAGAGAATCTACCAGAGGAAGTAAACGTTCTACTTATACCTACAAAGGTGGAAGACAAAAACTTGATGAACCTGTAAAATATACTATTTCTAACGATAAGGGTGAAAGCAGAGATATTATTAAGAACTTCAAGAATAGACTTACCAAAGTAAAGAAGAGCGAACTTGCCGCACTAGAATAGATATATTCAAACTATTTATTTAATTTATTAAAAATTAATAAATTAGATAAAAGTAATTTGTACGTAAATAATTTAATTAGATAATGCTTTATGTAAAGCAAACATAGCAGCAGTAATTAAAGCTGCTAATTTTGGGTCTTGACCGGCACCCCCTTGAAATAATAGGACAAAAACGAGAGCCCATTGGACCATTTCGTTTTTGGTTAATTCAACAAATTGTTGTGGGGGAGCAGGAAATCCACCAAATGCACCTACGCCAGTAGCGAGTGCTAACATAATATTCTTAGATGAATATTGCATAACTATATAATAAAATAGATTAGATTAAATTATTTTATAAAAATTTAAATGTTTATTTATAAAAAATTAAATGTTTATTCTGAAAATAGATTATTAGTTGATATAATAGTTTCGTTAAACTAATTTTTCATTATATCTTCACATATTTTATTTAAATTAATAATTTCTTCCTTATAGTTTATAGAATCGGTTGTATTATTAATCATTTTTAAATATTTACTAACTATTTTAGACAATAAGATTGATTGTTCTGTATTTATATCTAAATTATTATTCTCTAATTCTTCTTTTAAAAATAAACACAATTGTACTAATTCGTCTTTGTCATTTTCTTTAAAAAGTTCTTTAATATATTCTATTTTTTCATCTATATTATTGATTATATTATTTTCACTTGCATTATTTAATTTTTCTATTATTTTATTTAAACATTCCCTCTGAAATTCTGTTATATTTTTTGTCATATAAAAATCAATTTTATTTTGCAAAAATTCTAATTTTTCTTTTTTTATAATTTCTTCTATATTTAATTCTATATTGTCATCTAACTTATTATTAAAAAAATCTGGAGTATTATCTATTTTACCACTTTGTAGTACTGTAAAATATTCTTCATCAATCTTTTGGTCCAATTTAATTAACTCTTGGATAGTTTTATCTTTTAAAGTATCTAGATCTGATAACAAATAATTACTTATTTCATCCTTTTTACTTTTTGCTATTAAATTATTATTTTTAATATTATTTAATATTGTTTCTATCCTAATTTCTATTTTGTAAAATAAATTCGATTTTATTTGAGTTTGTTTATCTACTTCTTTAAAACTATCAGCCTCTTTTATTATATCTTCTATATTTTTTATAGATTGATTAATATTTCTAATTAATATATCATTAGACTCACCTGAATGTTTGTCCTCTATAGATATATTTATTAATCCATTAATGTCAACCTTAAAAGTAATATTAATTATGGGTACTCCAACTTTTGAAATCTTATTAAATACAAACTCACCCATTAAAAAATTATTAGCCGCAATTGTTCGTTCTCCTTGGTATACTTTTATTACAACCTCTTTTTCACCAGGTGTATCAATTGTATACCTTTGACTTCGTTTTACCGGTAATGGAGTATTTTTTGGTATTATTATTGAAAAGTTGCCTTCTGCAGTTTCAATTCCTAATGATAATGGAAGATTATCAACTAATATAATTTCATCATTGCTTAATTCACCTTGTATTAGTGCACCATAATAACATGCACCTAATGCTACTACATTATGCAATTGATTATGAATAATTGGTTTTAATACTAACTCATCTGACAGTAACTCTTGAATTATTTCTAGTTTTGAAGTACCTCCTACTAATATCAACTTATCTATATCTAATATTTTCTTAAAAGGAGTTAACTTTCGTCTAATTCTATCTAGTATATTTTTTGATATAATTTTAAATTTCTCTTTATCTAAATTATACACTAAATCTACACTTTTATTTGTTATAATACCATCTATTTCTGTAATGTTATTATAAAAATCTTTTATTTCTATTTGACATGAATTAACCCATGATAACTTTTCTTTTGCTTTATTACATTTATATAAAAGCTGGATTAATTTTTTTTGACTTATTAATAAATCTTTGTTTATAACCTTGTATTTACTCTTGAACTCTTGCAAACAATCATTATAAATTACATTTGTAAAATCATTACCGCCTAAATCATTAACACCTACTGAATCAATCGTTTCAAAAAAATTATCATCAATTTCTAATAATGTCATATCTAATGTTCCGCCGCCAATATCAACTACCAATATCTTTCCTTCTTCCATATTATTTAATCCATATGCAAATGCTGCTGCAGTAGGTTCATTAATTAGTCTTAAAACTTTAAATCCTACTTTTTTTGCAATTGACATTAATATTGTTCTTTGATTATCATTAAAATTTGATGGAACAGTTAATACACTGTTAAATATTGTATTTGGAAACCTATTAACTAATAGTTCTTTTAAGTGATTAAAAAATATGGTAATTATATCTATATCTGTTAGTGTTTTATTATTATAGTCAAACTCAAAACCAGATCCAAGTTTTGTTTTAAAATTCGATAAAATCATTTTACTATTTCCCTCTAATTCAATTGGTATATAATTACCACATGATATTTGAGTATCAAAGAATATTTTAGTAGGTATCGTGTCTTTAATTGAATCTTTAAAAATTTCTGGGTTTTTTTTATAAAAACTTATTACTGTATTAGTTGTTCCAAAATCTATACCTATAGTTAAATTGTTATATTTCGACTCCATTTAATAATATATTATAATAGGATTTATTTTTAATTCGTTTAATTAAGTCGTTTAATTAAATTAATTATTTATTTTTTTTCGATTTTGATCTTGTTTTAAATTTTATCATTTTTTTCCATATAAATAAACTTATTAAAGATATTACCATTGTTCCAAGAATATAAGTCGGTTTATTATCTTCAATATTAGTTACCCTATCTTCTATTTTTTTAATTTTTAAATTAAATTCTTTCTTAGATACATACTCATTATTTAGTGTTTTAATTAGTACATTAAATTTTTTTCTATCAACAAAGTTATCATTTGATAAATATTTTTTTGAATTTATATTTATTTCTTTCTCATTTATAATTGAATTAATAATTGTATTTATATGCGTTAAGAATTGATAGTAAAACTCCAAATCAAGGTCTTTTAAATCAGAATAATTATGTGTATTTTCTAATTTACTAATTATATCATAATTTGTTATTTTTATTTTTTTTAAATTATTAATTGTACTTAGAACATTATTTTGTATTTTAAAGTAGTTACAGTAATTTTCATTCAAATATATACTAGAATTAAATCTATTTACAATTTTATAAATTAAATGACATAATTTATCAACTTGTCCTATTAAACATTTACTGATATCTGCATTTTTTAAATTTATTTTTAACTCTAATATTTTTATGTTATCAATTGTTGCCCATGATAATAATAAAGGATTATATATTTTATCCACATATTTATTTAATTCGTGTTTTAAACTTAAATGCGAATTTGCTAAATTATCAAATTTATTTTTATGTATTTTAAAAATATGTACGTGTATACTTGTTGTTTTTGATAATAGCTCTTCACTTAAATGTTCAAATAATTCTATGAAATCTTTAAAATTTTTTTTTAAACTATCCTTGTTTTCATTAATTATACCAATGTTCTCATAATTATTTAATTTTAAATCTTTTAAATAATTGCTTAAATTTCTTAATTCTTCAGAACACTCTAAATTTAATATATGCCTTAGAGCTTTCAATTGAGCCTCTAATCTTTGTTCATGAATGTTATCTAAATGAGGGTATCTTATTCTAATTCGCTCCAATTCTTTTAAATTTTCATAAATATTATTTCGTTCTAATATCAATACTTCATTTCTTGATTCAAATATTGAAATTAACATATCTATCGATTCATACCAATTATCTAATAAAAAATTATTGAAACTAAATAATTGAGTAGAATTTTTATTATTAACAATTATTACTAAATAATTTAACCAATATATTACTATAAAATATCTTAACTTTAATATTTGTATTTGGTTTAAACTACAGTCCGAATACTTGGTTATTTTAAATATATTATTAGGATCTTTTATTAATAACATTATACCTTCTTTATTTAATTTTAATTTTGACCTTTCTAATATTAATAACCACTTCTCTTCTTGATTAGTTACATTTTTGTTAATTGATTGATAGTATGATTTAAAATAATTCCATAAACAATTTATATATGAATTTAATTCTAAATCTTTTGAATACATTTATAGTAATTTAGATTATTTTCATTTGGAAAGCAATAGAAAGTTTTATAATATTATAATTTTATGATTTTATAATATTATAGTTACCTGTTTAGTATTATCATTTATTTATTTTTTAAAATATCAAGTTCTGATTTTAATTCATCTACTTGATTCTTTAATTCTTTAACTGAATTCATTAATATAGGAATAAATTCAGTATAATTTAATGAATATTTATCATTATTTATACTTACTAATGAACCTTTTGTATGATCAATATTATTATTATTTAATAATTCAATAACGTCCTGTGCAATTAAACCATAATGAATATTTTTACTTTCAGTATGATTATAATTATATAGTTTTGGTTGTAAATTATTAACAAAAGTTAATCCTAATGGAATATTATTGATATTTTCTTTTAATCTTATATCTGAATCAGTAAATGAGGTTGCTCCGTGGATTTCTAATACAGTTAATCTACTTGTTGACATGTCACAATTACCACTTTCATCAACAATAAATTTATCCGTATTAATTCTAAATTTTTCATAAGGGGCTAATGTCATACTAACATCGCCAATAAGAGTTGTATTACCAGTCATAGTTACATCACTTACAATACCTAAAGTAGCAGCATTTATATTTAATGCAGATGTTGCTGTTAAATCTAGATCAGAATAAGAAATTAATGACATATCACCTGATGAATTTA
>ERZ807291.3780-NODE-3780-length-20904-cov-5.528083_pt1 | contig 20904 bp, 11 predicted proteins | sample MGYA00521257_ERZ807291 | MGnify/ENA primary metagenome ERZ807291 (study PRJEB31413, sample SAMN03169783) | marine metagenome | biome: Marine; feature: Water; material: Subsurface seawater | place: North Sea | collected 2011-04-28 | depth 1 m m ... | reverse complement strand
ATTACTTTAGGCAGAATTTAGATCTTGATTATAGCTTGTATACCAGTGATCAATTTAACCAGTTTTTCCTGTCTGGCTTCTCTCAGGGCGCGTTTACTGAACTACTTAGTGGGATTGATGCACTTAGTACTGCAAGTAATGGACTGATTGCACCATCTTCTGCACCAGCTCCTGCCTCTTCGGCTTTTGACCATAGGGCTGAACAGAAACACGAAAGTTATGCCATTTTCGGACAAGCTGATTACCATATATCTGAAAAAGTCACCCTAACCGTTGGATTGCGTTACACGGATGAAAGCAAAGAACTGATAAGCGTTTTTAGTGAAAACCTACCCGGAAACATAGCCTTTCCTACATTCTTTTCTTCCGTGGGTGATCTTGCTAATCCGGCGTCAATTGTTCCTGGCACATTGCTTTATGGAGCTGGTGTGGCTAGGAATGTGTTAACTGAAATTGCGGATAATACTATAGATATCACGAGCCCTGAAGGACAGTTAGCACTTGCAGCCCTAATACCTTTTCAAAGCTTAGGTTGGGGATTTAAACCACTCGGTGCTATCACGTCAGACAAGTCAGATATCAATGATACGTTAAACGATGGCCAACTAACCGGCACCTTAAAACTAAGTTATCAGGCTGACCAAGATACCTTATTATATATATCTTACGGCACAGGGTATAAATCGGGAGGAACTAATACTGACCGGATAGCAGAAGGTTTTGACCCTATTTTTGCAGCAGAAACCTCCCAAGCTATAGAGGTGGGGATCAAGCAGGATTTCCCGGAACAAGATCTTCGGATCAATGCCGCAGCCCATTATACGACAGTGGACGATTTTCAAGCCAATACATTTACCGGCACGGGTTTTAACCTGCAAAACGCGGGTGACTATAAAACTTCAGGTTTGGAAGTTGAACTCTCTTGGCTTCCCACCGATACAATGGAAGTTAACTTTGTCTATGCGCGGGTAAATGCTGAATATGATAACTTTATGCGAGGAAATTGTTGGACTGCTTTTACTTGGCATACAAGTATAACTGACCCAGGACAGGAGAGCTCAGAACCAGCGGTCCCTAATCCATATTGTAACCGTTCAGGTGACCGTCCAGTAGGTGAACCTGAAGATTACGCGATGATTAAGCTTAAACAAAACTTTACTATTAGTGAAGACGTCATGAGTTATGTGATGGCCGAATTCAACTACACGAGTGACATCATTTTGGAAGGCAGCAATGATCCCTTGGCCGTTCAAGATTCATACAGTTTGCTTAATTTGCGCTTTTTTATGAACTTTGCTAAATATGATATGGATTTGATCATTTGGGGGCGTAATGTTCTAAATGAAGAATATATCAAACGCACCAGCTTCAATTCCCCTTTACAAGAAGGGAAACTAAACGCCTATGTGTCCGATCCAGCCACCTTTGGGATGACAATAAGGAAACGTTTTTAGTAGTAAAACAGATTTTATCTATCACTGAGGCAGTAGTTTACTCCTTAGATAACTTGGTGAATTGATATTAATGATAACAGCCGGCATTTGCCGGTTTTTATTCTTAAACAGAACGGATAATGTCGCTGTATTAATAAGAGTCAGCATATGTGTTTTACTGCCAGCGCGCATTCCTTGCACCGTTTATGTAACTTCGGGTTTTCGTCACAAAAGGATGATCATCAGCAAAGATTTCGAGCCCGCTTATCAAGGCTAATTCATAATATTTAATGGCCTTTTTATATTGCCCTTTTGCCTGCCATGCACTGCCCAAATTAGAACGGGTTGTCGCCACCGAGGGGTGATTCTCACCAAAGTAAGTTAACCAGTTCTCAAGGGCTAACTCATAATATTCAATCGCTTTGTTATAATGTCTTTTTGCTTGCCATGCACTGCCTAAGTTACTGCGAGTGGTAGCCACTTTTGGATGATTGTCATTCAAGGTAAGCATATAAGTGGTTAGGGCCAGTTCATAATATTCAATGGCCTTGTCATACTGTCCTTTTGCCTGCCATGTACTGCCTAAATTATTCTGCCTAATGGCAACCGAGGGATGGTCTTTACCAAAGACAAGAATGCCACTTCTAAGGGCCTGTTCATAATATTCAATGGCTTTGTCATACTGACCCAGAACTTTCCATATACTGCCTAAATTACTGCGCCTTTTGGCCACTGAAGGGTGATCCTCACCAAAATTTTTAATCCCCCCTTCAAGGGCTAATTGATAATATTTAATCGCTTTGTCATACTGGCCAAGAGATTCCCAGGCGCTCCCTAAATTACTTCGCCTAATCGCGACAGATGGATGATCTTCTCCAAAGGTCTTGATACCACTGGCGAGGGCTAATTGATAATATTCAATTGCTTTGTCATACTGGCCTTTTGCCGACCACAGACTGCCTAAATTACTTCGCCGAATGGCCACCGAAGGATGATCTTCACCAAAAGTAGTAATGCCACTATCAAGGGACTGTTCATAATATTCAATGGCTCTATTATACTGGCCTTTGGCTTTTAATATACGCCCCAAATTACTGAACGATTCAGCCACATCAGGATGTTCTGCACCTAAGGTTTGTATATTACTGGCCAGTGCCTGTTCGTAATATTCAATAGCTTTATCATATTGGCCTTTTGCCTGCCACAGACTGCCTAGATGACTCTGCGTGGTCGCCACAACGGGATGCTGCTCACCAAAAATTTTACGAGCACTTTTTAGAGCGATTTCATAATATTCGCGGGCTTTGTCGAACTGCCCTTTTGCCTGCCATGCACTGCCCAAATTATTCTGCATTTTTGCTATTTCAGGATGCGCTTCACCTAAGGTTTGTATATTACTGGCCAGTGCCTGTTCGTAATATTCAATAGCTTTATCATATTGGCCTTTTGCCTGCCACAGACTGCCCAGATGACTCTGCGTAGTCGCCACAACAGGATGCTGCTCACCAAAATTTTTACGAGCACTTTTCAATGCGACTTCATAATACACATGGGCTTTGTCATACTGGCCTTGTGCCTGCCATGCACTACCCAAATTACTGCGCGTTTTTGCCACTTCAGGGTGTTCTTCTCCAAAGATAAGAAGAGCTTGTTTCAAAGCCAAATTGTAATATTCTATCGCCTTGACAAACTGACCTTGCGCCTGTGATAAACTGCCAAGTTGCCTGCGCGTAAGAGCCACATCTGGATGTTCCTCACCAAAAGTTTGTATATTACTTGCCAGTGCCTGCCCATAATATTTCATGGATTTTACATATTGACCTTTTTCCTGCCATACGCTGCCCAGTAACCTGCGTGCGCTCGCCACGTCAGGGTGTCCTTCACCAAAAGTTAGGAGGCTGCTGGCCAAAGTCAACTCATATAATTGAATGGCTTTATCGTATTGGCCTTTTGCCTGCCAAAGACTACCTTGTAGTCTTTGCGTAACCACTACATTTGGATGTTCCGCACCAAAGGTTTGTATATCACTTACCAGAGCCTGCCCATAAAATCCCATGGATTTTCCATACTGACCTTTTTCCTGCCATGCTCTGCCAAGGTTCCTGCGTGTGCTAGCCACAACATGGTGGTCCTCACCAAAGGTAAGAGTGTTAATGGCAAGCGCCCTTTCATAATGAACAATAGCTTTGCCATACTCACCTTTTGCCATCCATACATTGCCTAAGCTATTAAGCATTATCGCCACAGAACCATGATTTTGACCAAGGATAAGAAGACTGCTGGCGAGTGCCAAATCGTAATAGTGAATCGCTTTGCTATATTGCCCAAGTGCCTGCCAGGCCCTACCTAACTTATTGCGTCTTGTGGCAACTGTAGGATGATTTTCACCTAGGTTAATAATGCCTCTTTCCAAGGCCAATTCGTAATACTTGATAGCTATTTTGTACTGACCTTTGGCTTCCCAGGCACTGCCTAAATTACTGCGCCTAATAGCAACGGAGGGATGCTCCTCACCGTAGTTAAGAACCCCAATTTTAAGCGCCAAATCATAATAGTGAATGGCTTTGTCATAGTCGCCTTTGGCCTGCCAGACCAAACCTATATTACTGCGTATTTTTGCCACAAGGGAGTGGCTTTGATCAGCGTTAAGGAGACTGCTGGCTAATGCCAAATCATAATAATAAAGGGCTTTGTCATGGTGACCTTTAGCATGCCATACCAGCCCCAGATTACTTCGTGTTTTCGCCACTTCAAGATGACCGTCACCAAAGTTTTTTAGGCCACTGGCCAGAGCTAGTTCATAATAAGCAATTGCTTTGTCGTATTGACCTTTGGCTTTCCATGCCAGAGCCAAATTATTACGAATGGTTGCCACATTTGGGTGTGCTTCACCAAAATTATCAATTTCACTGGCAAGGGCTTGCTGAAAATATTCTATGGCTTTGTCATATTCGCCTTTTACATACCATGAACTACCTAATTGACTGCTTGTAATTGAATTGGTCGTTTGGTCTTGAGCACCTTTAGCTGGTGATGCCGCGACCATATAAACCGAAACTATCAGTGCAAATAGCATCGTTCTTGTGGTTTGTAGAGAAGATTGCAACCACCTCCTTGTTTGCCGTTCATGCTCAACTAAATTTTTATTCTGGCCATTATATTTTTGATTCATACGCGCCCAATTACCTAAATATTATATTAATCTTTTCTAAAAGCAGAAGATGTAATAGCTGACGCAGATAAAGAAAGCCAGCTTCTCGCTTCGCTTAACTTTGCCAATATACACCATCGTTATTTTGTTAGTATTTCAAGAAAGAAAAGAATCAATACATAATAGTATCCGAGACACAGCATCCTAGCATTCACACCTTTTATCTTAGTAAGCCTTGTCAAAATGTCTATCATTCAATTAGATTAGTTAGTTAGTTAGTTAGTTAGATAAACAAGAATGATCATCTGAAAGCACCTTCTACTCGTTATATAGCTTATTCCGGCTTTGATTTGGACGAGTTCGCCCCTTACAATGATGTAAAAGTTATAAATACCCAACGAACGCGAACATTGAAAGAAGGTCGTTTCAAATCAACTTCAGTCGACACTCAAATCTCTCCTTTAGCACTTTATCACTTCATTAAATTGCCCCCCGTCAGAGATTTAGTGTTTAGTGGCGGCAACTCGAACGCTGATCAATCTATTGGGTAATTTTTTCGTCAGCTAAATGACCTTAGCCACAATTGCTGATATGAACTGCATTGTTAGAAATTAGTCACAAAAGCCTATTAAAAACATATACTTATAGAATATATCTAATTGTATCCCCGTCAAAGTAAATAAAAATGTCCTACAAGTCCAATGATGCTTGTTGTGGATACGGCGATGAGCGCTGCAGTTGAAGTTACAAGCCTAGAGTGAATACTCTAGGCCATTCGCCTGCCTGCATGGTTGTTTGAGCAATTGAGTAAAAAAGGAAACCCAAGATAACTGATTATCGACGCGTACCTTACGCGACATCCATCGATTTGAAACAAGGTTTCAAACAGCAATGACTCAATCAAAATTCACTATTTACTGTTGAACAAATATCCTTATATATCTGAGATTACGTGTATCTTTGCAGTGAATGACCTGCAAGTGAAAATTCCATGCTTTATCCAGCTTGCAGTTGATTGACTCAGCCAATAAACGACTAAGTCGAAAGAGGCTTTGCTTGAAAGCGTAATATGAGTGATTGTTCTGCCGATAGTTATGATGGTGGTGCGTATTCTGTCCTAAATGTAATCGTTAAACTCAGGCCGAATTAACGAAGCGCCCCTCAAATATGATGTTTTTCATCGTTTGAATCGTCTACCTTTCACCTTTAACGAATAATATATATTATACAACATACGTTGCCAAAAGGCTTTTGCCGAGTCAGAGATTTTGGCTTCTTCATCTTTTCCCTAAATGCATATTTACAGTCATTTCATTCAATGAGATTCTCAGTTATCAATTCTGGTTATGTAAATACACTCAAACCCAACATTAAAAGAGTGCTTTACAACATCACATGACCAATGAAACATCTTAATAGAAAAAATAAGGCTAAAACTTACTCCAGCAACCGCCCCGCCAGTCCACTTCCCCGTAAACATTGCTGCCCTAAACTCAGACTCAAGGCTTTAGGCTGTGCAAACAACATAAAGTACTTTTTCGCTCGGGTTAGGCCTGTATAAATTAACTCTCGGTTTAAGCCTCGGCCTTGATTAGTGGGTGTAATCGGCGGCAGACATAAATAAACCGACTCGAATTCTGAGCCTTGGCTTTTGTGGATGGTCATGGCGTATAGCGTTTCAAGAGTAGGTAAGCGGCTGGGTAATAATCCTCTTAGTTCGCCTTCTGGTGTGACAAACCAGACTTTGGTTAAAGTTGCATTGTTAGGATCTGACATCACTATGCCTATGTCCCCATTAAATAACTTAAGCTGGTGATCATTTTTCGATAGCATAACGGGTCTGCCGATATAGAAATCCTTGCTGTTATCAATCATTCCTTGTTTATGTAATTCGTTCTCAATTAAAGCATTTAGTTGCGTAACACCCCAATACCCACTTTTTTGTGCACATAACACTTGTTGTTGCTGTAAGTATTTAAACGCTTGGCGTAAGTCACCTTGTTGAATGGCTTGCGTGTATAGTTGATAAATAGGCAACAGCTGAGTAATAAGCGTTTTAAGTATTTCATTAGCCACGGTTTGCGGTGATGTTTGAGAGGGTTGATGCCAACTTATGTCTGTGAATTGGTCGCTATTTAACAAACTAAGGCTCTGTACAAACTGCCCTGCTTTAACGTATTTGGCTAATTGTCCAATGCCACTATTCTCATTAAATCGGTGGCTTTTAACTAACCTCACCACATTGTCTCGAATAACACTTTGAATAGGAATTTGGCTTGCAAGCACTTCCAAATTAGGCACAGATATCAACTTATTTAAATGTTGCTGCATCGTATTGCTATAAGCCATTAAAGCATTATCGGGGTTATCACTTTGAAGCTGACTGGCGGCGCAGATATCAGATAACACACTGCCTGTTTCTACTGAGGCGAGTTGGTCTTGATCGCCTAACAAAATAATCTGAGCATGCTTAGGCAGCGCTGCGAATAACTTTGCCATAAGTGGCAAGTCCACCATTGATGCCTCATCCAGTACAAGTACATCTAAATGTAATGGGTGACTGGCGTTCGCTTTAAAATAAGGGCTTTGTGGCTTAGCACCTAATAAGCGATGAATAGTTTGGCACTGTTCGGGCAGATTCGTTTGTAAAGCCTTAGGTAATTTTTGTTTTGCTGAGCTGATTGACTCTGTGAGTCTAGCGGCGGCTTTTCCAGTTGGCGCGACCAACTGTATGTTGAGGGTTTTGCCTTTTTTAGCGGCGAGACCTTGTAATAACGCCAAAAGCTTTGTTACGGTTGTAGTTTTACCAGTACCTGGGCCACCAGTAATAAAACTGAGGGATTGGGTTACAGCAATACATACCGCTATTTCCTGCCAATCTAAGGTTTGCCCCTGCTCAGCATCAAACAAGTCATTAAGTAAGTTCAGTGCAGTGGGTATATCTAACGCTAAAGTTTTAGCCGCTTTTTCTTTAATAATAGCGGCTAATTGTGACTCATATTGCCAATACCGCTGCAAATAGAGCTTTCCGTCTTGCACAATAATCGGTTTTGCTTTTTGTTCATCTAAGTGAACCATCCTTGCTGTCAATAGAGCGAATGTACGTGCGTTTTGTATATAGCTCAGCACCGTACTTAATTCTGGAAAACGATAGATACCTATAAACGGTTGGCCTAAGTATTCTAAATCAATGCAGCTATGTTGCTCACCTGATTGGGCGCTCACAAAAGCGGCCAACATCGTTAGGCATTCTCTAGCAGAGGTATCCCTGGTGTCTAGGGCCGATTCTTCACTGTAAACAAAATCTGCAAATGCCAGGTCGACAGCACGGATTTTAGCCATGTTAAGCAGTTGCTCAAGACCGTCTTTTAATACTGGGTTGTTTTGAATTTGCATCAACATAACTGGCTTACCATAAATCTAACTGTCCTTGCTGTTGCGGCTTTTTTTGGGGCTGAGGTGCTTTGATAGGCTGGATCTGTTTATTGGCTTGGAGAGTTTTTGATAATAGTTTACCTAAAAACAAATCGTCTAATGCTTCGATCATCGCTTTTTCAGGTAGCACAAAATAGACACCATTACCCGGAACTACTTGGCTCATACCACGTATAAATAAGTAATAAGCCCCCCCTACGTGAGTGTTGTAATCATAATTAGGCAGTTTATGTTTAAGCCAGCGATGCAAAGCCAAAGTATAAAGAATGGCTTGCAAGTGATAATCGTGTCCTGTCATCGCTTGTTCCATAGCCGAATAGTGGTAGTTGTCATAACTATCACCTAAGTGGTTAGATTTATAATCAGCCACATAAAACTTGCCTTCAAATTCAAACATTAAGTCGATAAAACCTTTGATCATGCCGTTAAGTTGCTCAAACTGGTAGTCACGCTTATGTTGTTTGAAATACTGATTGATGATGTGATTGAAGCCGCTTACCTTGACTTCATGCAAAGGCATGTGAAATTCCATTTCCACTTTGACCTGTTTCGCAGATAACTTAGACAAACTGATACTGGGCGTTTGTGTGTTAGTTTCTGGTACTTGTTCTGGTACTTGTTCTGCTTCTGCTTCGACATTAAAGGGTGCAAGCAATACATCTGTTAACCAGTTTTCTAAGCAGTCATGCCATTGTTCTCCAATACCAAACCAAATGGATTGTTGAGTGATAACCTCTGCCAACTGTTCTGGTTTCTGCAGATCAATATTTTCTAATACACCGTGTAAAAACGAACCTGCATTGGCGCCGCGCTCAAAACTAAAGGGGTTTTGCGCCAGCTCAGAATTCAATGATGATTGCTCAGTGAGTGCTTCATCCTGCTCTTGGTTTAACAATAGATTTAGCACTTGGTCTTGGCCTTCATCTTGCCCCGGTGCAGGCATATCCAAATGCACTTGCTGACTACTAATGGCTGAATAACTGGTTAAACGCCATGCCCTGATGACTGGCCTTGTTAGATTTAAGGCTTTGAGTTTAAGTAGTTCGGCATCACTGTCTTGTGATGCAAGCCCTTGAGGTGATTCGCTTTGCGCTTGAGTAAAGTGACGATATGACAATTCACATTTAGCAGACAAGGCTTGAATACGCTGACTGATATGTTGGTCGGTAATGGCTACTTCAGCATTATCTTGTGAATGACTATCAGGCTGATCTTTAGCCGACATCAACAAACACCCCAAAGCAGATTGACCAAAGCCTGATACTTTTTTGCTTTTGCCTAAGCTAATGTTCCACACACCAATAGAGCAATAATAAACGGCTCGGGTGACGGCCACATAAAACAAACGGATATCTTCGGCCAAACGCTCAAAATCTGCTTTTTGAAGATTTTGTTCTTGTATTAAAAAGTCGACTTCAAGCTGCTGTTCATCATTGTGATACAGAGCTTGTTGCGCTGTTTTATAACTGCTGGCGAAAGGGATGAACACTAACGGGAATTCCAATCCCTTAGATGAATGTAAGGTAATAATCTGTACTAAATTGGCGTCACTTTCTAGACGCACCTGTTGATTATCGCTGTTGTGATCGGGCTCTAACAAACAGCTTTCAAACCAGTGAATAAGCTGTGCTTCGCCTACCAACTGTAAACTTTGTTGTTGTAACAACTCGGTTAAATGGCGTAAATCAGTCACGCGCCTTAAGCCATCGGGCTGATGTTTAATCAAACCTTGTTCGACATTAAAGTGCTGCAACACTTGGTTTATGGCGCGGATCAAACCTTGTTTTTGCCAGGTTTGATGCCAGTAAAAACGTTGTTCTAACACATCTTGCCAGCTTGATTCATCGTTAAATAAAGTATCTAGCTGCTGAGCGTTAAACGTAAACAACTTACTCATCAAGGCTGCTTTTAATAGTCTTTCATCTGTAGGTTGGCTAAGGGCTTTGAGTAATCTAAATACGTCGGCTGCAATCTGGGTGGCAAACACACTTTTACGGGCCAAAAACACACTGGCTACATTCACCGCTGACAAGGCATTTTTAATCACTTGCGCTTCATTACGATTACGCACTAAAACACAGCAATCTCCAGCAGTAATAGCCCGGTTTTTGATCTGCGCTTGGTCTGTTTGGGCTAACTGCAACCAATGAGATATTTGATTGGCCGTGGCAATGGCTAACTGATTAGACGCATCGCTGGCTGAAATAGGTAAGTTTTCGCTGCTGCATAAATGTTGAAAGTCCAAACTTTCAACTACCTTACCCTGCAAAGTTAACCCTTCAAAATCTTGCCCTGCTTTTACGGGGTAAAAAGGAATACTTTGTTCAAATAGAAAACCTTTACGGCTATTTTCAAATAATTGGTTAATGCCATTGACGAGTTTGGGCGCTGAACGCCAATTAGTGGCTAGGGTAAAATGCCGCTTATTATCCACCCACTCTTTGGCTTTTATATAGGTAAAAATGTCTGCGCCACGAAACGCATAAATAGCCTGTTTAGGATCACCAATCATGATCCAACAGGATGTTGACAGCCTTGAGCTATCCTTGGAAATGGTGCCTGAGTTGTTCTTTGAACTAGCACCTTGATTAATCTCGATACTCAGTTCAGTATTATTATCGGAACTATTATTGTCACAATGTCCTGAATCAGGCCCTTGCTGAGAAGCGCCGTAAATGCCTTGAAATACCTCGAATTGCACAGGGTCGGTATCTTGAAATTCATCTATCAATGCAGCGGGATAGTTTTGGCGAATGGTGTTAGCCAAAGTATTGTCATCTGTGCCAGCTTGTTGGCTTATAGCGCGTTGCAAACCCGTTAATAGGTCATCAGGCGATAACAAATGTAACATGTCTTTATGAGATTTAAGATTAGCCGACACCACCAACATCGCGTGTTGGCTAAACGCTAAGGTTATATTTTGTTGGCAACGCAGCAGCATACTTTGTAATAATTCGAATTGACTAAAGTCTAAATGAGATAAGTCCTCACTGCCTTTTTTAGCCGCCTTCGCCATTTGTTTAGGGGAGAACAGCTGCCAGCCAGTTTTGTCAAAATCTATTTGTAATAAGTCACTTTTACAAAATGCCTGCATATTTTGTAATGTAGGTAACTTGCCCAATTTAGCCCGGCCATTCAGATTAGCCTTGCTAAGTTGTAGGCTAACGTCATTGGATAACCACCAACGTTTAAGCTTGGTTACCTGCTGGGCATATTGATCCACACTTTTGATAGCCGCATCAATATCTTTTGTTTGATGTGGCGCGGCATGCTGACTAAGCAAGCGACCAATACCTTTGATCATGGCATCAGGTGTCGCCCAATGTTTTAGCAATAGCTGTAAGGTGTGTTGTGGCAAGGTCACCACATGTTTACGCCAATAATCCTCAGCAGCTATTTTCAGCCATTCACTTTCATCTAATATGAAACTCTGCTCATACATGGCACCACTTTCAAAAGCGTGTTCGGTGAGGGCTTTGTGACAAAATCCGTGAATGGTATACACCGCGGCTTCATCCATTTGTTTACTGGCTAAGGCTAAACGCTGGCAATCGAGTTCAACGTTGTCACTTTGATCAATAAGTTGCTGAATAAAAGCGTCTTTGCTGGCACTAGCAAAAAAGTCTAAATAGGCTTTACGTAAACGCTGGCGAATACGCTCTTTTAACTCTCCTGTGGCGGCATTGGTGAAGGTCACCACTAATATCTGCTCGACTCCCAAAGGTTTGCAGCCATGACCAAGTAACAAACGAATATACAAATTAACGATGGTGTAGGTTTTGCCCGTGCCAGCACTGGCTTCAATTAACGAAGCGCCATACAAAGGAAAAGTGAACGTATCAAGAGGTTGCATGGTAGCCGATGGGGCGATGTCATTGGAATTAAGCGCGTCATCGAGAATTGGAGTAAGGCTCATTTTGCATCACCTAATTCAACAAGAGGTAAAAGTAACGCCTCTGCTATTTGGCTGAAAGGTTCAAAACGCAGGGCTAAGTCTGGGCAAACTCTCTGTATGTGGGCTTCGGTGCCCTCGCCTGCGGCAAAGTCATTGCCTTTAAATGTGCTCAAGGTTTTGTTTATTTCCTGACTTGTTGCCCATTGCCAAGCTGCTTCTGGGTAAAAATGGAGTATTTGATCGCCACCTAGCTGCCAATGTTCAAGCCAAATAGCCAGTTGTTGTAGGGCTGTTTGTTTTTCAATCACAGGTAGTGAATACAATTTTTCAGTACTGATAAAATGTGCTTGATTGAGTCCAGCCTTGGGTACGTCAGCGCACAAACATAACCATTGTAAATACAAAGCAATACGATCTTTAGCCCTAAGTTTTCCTGCTCGCCAGAGTATTAAGTTTTGTGCATACAGGCTGTCAACACGCCCGACAAGAACCACATTATTAACCAACAACTCAATATCAACACTTTGCGCTGGGATGAGCGATGTATTGAGATCATTAATGTGTTCGGCTAGTTGCGTGCTTTGTTTCACTAATGGTCTAAGCGCTAATTCTCCGCTTTGCCCTGCGGGTAACTTGCCTTCTGCTCTGAGTTCGTTCAATAAGCTAATGATAGTATTGGGTTGTTCTATCTCTTGGTTTGCTAAAGAACCTTTTTCTTCACTTTCTTCGCTCTTTACACTTTCTACATTTTCTACATTTTCTAAACGTTCTTCGTTGATAACCAACTCAGAAGGGCCATTAAGGCTCGTAGTAAGATAATGCTGTACTAATCTTTCGTTTAATTTATATCTATCTAAACCATCAAATGAGAAAGGCTCTTCATCACTACTTTGCTGCCCTAATGGATAAAAACGGGTTTGCCATCGCTGAATAAAAAACGCTTTGGCGGGGTTTTGGAAGAACTGGATCATAGCCTCAAGTTCAAGCTGGGTAGATTGCTCCAAGGACTGAGTCAAAGGCTCAGCGTTAAACATCAACGCTTGTGATGGTTGTTGCAACTGCTCGGCAATGGCTTGTTGTTTTTGGTTAAAGCTTAAATAAGACTCGCTTTTAACTTCAGCTGTACTTCTACTTTTTTCTTCAAAATAAGCTTGATGAAAAGGCTGCAACTTATGTTTTAGCGTTACGTGGGCAAGCAAGTTTTTCTCGGTCTTTTCTACTTCTAAGCCTAACTCTCCCGACAAACAAAATCCTTGTTGACAATACTCCATCAACTCACTGAGCAAAATAGACGGTGCTAAAGGACTATTGTCTTTTTGACTAAAGCCTTGATAACTAAAATACAAATGTTCTCTGGCTGACAATAAGGCTTCTAAAAATAAGTATCTATCGTCCAACCGTCGAGATCTGTCACCACGTTTTGCTGGTGCCAAGCGCATTAAGTCAAACCCCATAGGCACACTTTGCCTTGGATAATCGCTATCGTTCATACCTAACAAACACACCATTTTAAAGGGAATACTGCGCATTGGCATCAGTGTACAAAAATTCACATAACCCGCTAAAAATCGCTGACCTACCCCATTTTCCTGAATGTTTTGCTGAAGCTCACTGACAAACACATCTTGATCAATATGTTGCGTATATTGGTGGCTATGGACTAACATTTTTTCGAGGGTTTCCCGAAGAATAAGCATATCGGTTTGTTCGGTTTCATCGGCATCATACAGCTCAGCTAACAATTCGAGGGCTTGCTCAACTTTATGCTGTATATTTTGTTGATTATTTTGTTGATTGCTTTGTTGATTGCTTTGTTGATTTTGGCAAAACGCCAATACCTTTAATAGTGCACTAGTAAACTGATAACACTTACCTAAAGCCTCAGCTTGCTGGCCTTCAATGTCAGCATAAGCCGAAATTAAGTCTTGATCACCTTGGTACAACTCGGTGCTTGCCATCGCATAACCGGCTAACAATCGCTGTAAGCCAAACACCCAAGTATTTTGTTTTTCTGCCGGTAGATCCCAACGCTGTTTGTCGTGTTCATTCCAGCCCCAACGCACACCGGCATCGGTTAACCAATGTTGTAATAATTCAAATTCTTGGGGGGCGATGGCAAACTTGCGCTGCACTGCTGGTACTTCAAGTATTGACAAGACTTCAGATAACGTTAAGCGGCTTTGATGCAATTTCATCAACTGTAAAAAGCTGCTCAATAATGGTGATACCTGACCCACATTGCGATCAGATATGGCATAAGGAATAGCTAAATGATGATCTACCGCACCAAACACCCCTTCGATAAAAGGTGCATAAGTGGCAACGTCGGGCATCATCACAATCACATCACCGGGATGCCAATCAGGGTTGTCATTAAAACGTTTGAGTAACTGGTCATGCAGAATTTCTAACTCACGTACTTTTGAATGACATGCATGCACTTTTAAAGAGTGGTCAGATGCAGCGATTTCTACTTTAGGATAACTCTCGCCATTGGACAACAATTCGCTGGCACTTAGTTCATCTGCTGTCGCTCTAAATTGTAAATGGTTCACATCAGATTGAATATGTTGTAGCAGACATTCAGGCTGGTTATCAACAAAATAGTCTTGTTGCTGCAGCTCAAAGCTCAGCAACATATCTTGGTAATCTCGACCTAACTTGCCCCATGAAGCCAACAGTGGATTGCCGACATCTAAAAACTCGACACCTGCCAGCTCTGAATTATCTATCGCTTTAAGTTGGGCTTTAGCCTGGGTTTTTTTATCAACTATATCCCCCCAATAATGCTGACTAGGATTAAACCAAAATATCATCACATCTCGTGTTTTAGCCAAAGCACTGAGTACTTCTAGTTGCTGCATTGGCATGGCTGAAATACCGAAAACCATAAGAGGTTTTTCCGCTTCACTCGTGCTTTTTTGATTAACTGGATTATGTAAGGCTTCAAGCAAAGTGTGATGTAAATTGGCTCTATGAAAAGGTGACTCACCCAAATCTTTGCTATTAGTTACCAAAGCGCGCCATAAAATGGACTGCCATGGATGAGACTCACAAATACTTAAATCATTCGTATCAGGAAGGTCATTATGGCCAGCTTCCCAATGTATGATCCAGTCAGGTCGATACACTAAATATTGGTCATACACATCCGCAATTTTACCTGCTAATTGATACAACTTAAGGGGTTGTGAGTCAGATAAGTATTGTTCTATCGCTGCAAACTCAGGTTTCTCAAGCAGAGTGGGTAATATTGACATCAGCTTCCATGTCATATTGGGCTTGGTGAAGGCTGATTGTTCAGGTAAGTGTTGGATATGTTGTTGGTACAACTGCCAAATAAAACTTGATGGCAGTGGAAAGTCGATATTCGCAGCAATACCCAGTTTTTCAGCGATTTGGATTTTTAACCACTGCGACATTCCTGGGCTTTGCACCAATATTTGATCTGGATCAAATACAGAAACACCCTGCCCTGCAGTTTCTTGCAAACAATTGATTAAACTATCCGCTAAGCATTCCATTTTGTTTGACTGAACCAGATACAGCATAAATAAAGTATGTTTCTTGAAGCTAAGAATGTTGAGATTTAGTCTATCAAAGTCTTCAATTTTTAAAATATATTTATCGAGTTAATGAATAAATCTAATTATGAAAAACACTTAGTACCGCTACAAATTGAACTCGCCAAATTACAAGAATGGACAAAACAAACAGGTCAAAAAATTGTGGTGCTGTTTGAAGGCAGAGATGCAGCGGGTAAAGGTGGTGCTATCAAAACCATCACCGCTAAGCTGAACCCAAGAGTGGTGCGCATTGTTGCTTTAACTAAACCTACCGAAAGAGAAACCACCCAGTGGTATTTTCAACGGTACGTTGCACATCTACCTGCTGCTGGTGAAATTGTGCTGTTTGATCGCAGTTGGTATAACCGTGCGGGGGTTGAAAAAGTCATGGGGTTTTGTAACGAGCAAGAGTGCCAAGAATTTTTGAGTACCTGCCCAGTGTTTGAAGATACCTTAATGCAATCAGGTATCACCCTGATCAAGTATTGGTTTTCAGTATCTGACGAAGAACAAGAAAAACGTTTTACTAAACGATTGACTGACCCAATAAAACGCTGGAAGTTTTCTGATATGGACCTCGCGTCTCGAAGTCAATGGGTTGAATATTCCCAAGCCAAAGACGACATGTTTGCACACACCGATACCGATGAAAGTCCTTGGTTTGTAGTCGATGCTGACGACAAAAAAGCGGCTAGGCTCAATTGCATTGATCATTTGTTGAGTCAAGTTAATTATCATTCTGTAAAACATCTAGACATAACCTTACCCAAAATCGATAGAAAAAATTATCAACGTCCACCCCATAAACGCCAAAGACATATTCCGAAGAGATTTAGCTAAATGTAGGTTTAGCTATGTAAAAGTTCTTGTTACCATAATATGAATGGCAACAAACGTTGCCGAGCTTTTTTATTTCCTTTGGACCATATCAATGAAAATCGTTTCTTTTAACATTAATGGCATACGCGCTCGTTTACATCAATTACAAGCATTAATTAATAAACATCAACCAGATATTATTGGCCTTCAAGAAATCAAAGTACATAACGACCAATTCCCCGTTGCCGATGTTGAAGCCATGGGCTATCACGTCTATTTTCATGGTCAAAAAGGTCACTATGGTGTGGCGATGATGTGTAAAAAACCTGCGCTTGAAGTGCAATACGGCTTTCCAAGTGATGATGACGAAGCCCAACGTCGAATGATAATGGTCAGTTACCCTATGAATAATGGCGAAACAGTGCGAGTGTTAAACGGTTATTTTCCACAAGGAGAAAATCAAACTCACGAAACCAAATATCCTGCTAAACGTAAATATTACCAAGACTTAATGGGTTACTTAAACAAATATCATACCCCTGAAGAAAATGTCATTGTGATGGGTGATGTGAATGTTTCTCATACTGATTTGGATATAGGTATTGGTGAGCCCAACCGTAAACGTTGGTTACAAACCAAAAAATGTAGCTTTTTACCCGAAGAGCGTGAATGGTTGAATACACTCATAGACTGGGGTTTTACCGATGGTTTTCGTGATATGTATCCACAAGAGTCAGAGAAATATAGCTGGTTTGACTATCGTTCAAAAGGTTTTAATGACAACCGTGGCCTGCGCATAGATTTGATTTTAGCCACTGCAAAATTACACACAATGTTAAAAGAAGCCGATGTAGATTATGAGTTAAGAGGTATCGATAAACCTTCTGATCATGCACCTATTTGGTCGGTCTTTAAATAACACAGGAATAAAGAGACATTGAGTAATTAACGATGGAACACACCTCATACTTTACTGACATCCAAACAGTGACTGGATTACTCAGCTTACTCATATGCTTTTTTGTTAGTAAAAAACTGATATTTTCTCAATTAGTATTAGACAAAAAATGCCAGCACTTAGTGTTTGGTAGTGCTGCCTGTGTATTTATATTGTGGATGTTTCGAACTGGCATATACGATGGACTAAATGTGCACTTTTTATGGCTGTCCGCCCTAACCTTATTACTAGGCTTTCGCTGGGCTATTTTTAGCGCCAGCATAGCTCTTTTGGGTGTGACAATATTCGGTAAAGAAAGTATCGACATGTTAGGCGTAAACTTTCTGTTGGGTATACTTGCCCCCATTTCGCTTACATACGGGATTTATAGTTTGACCTTTCATAAATTACCTCGGCATATTTTCACCTATATTTTTCTTTGTGCTTTTATCCCAGGTGCATTAACCATCGCGCTAAAGATGTTGGCATTAAGTGGTTACTTTTATCTTGATGGCTTATATAGCTGGCACATTATTGAAGACAATTACTTAATGATCAGCACATTAATGTTATTTCCTGAAGCAATGTTTAATGGTATGACGATCACCTTATTAATTATCTATAAACCAGAGTGGGTCTATACCTTTTACGACAGGTTGTATTTGGATAAGTAATAAATGGTTATATAAGCACAAAAAAATGAGTTGATAATGAGGCTATTTTTGGCTTTATGCATCTTCTAAGTGTGATTGTCATTTCAATTTTTGGATTAATTATGGCGCCAGTTGGAGTGAAGTTTTCGACTAAACTCCCAGTTGAAGTATTGAAAAAGTATTTGCCATTTTGTTAGTCGATTCGAGTATCAAGATGTTGATGAACGCAGTGTTGTTAATATTAAAAATACTCACAAAAAGGTTTTTAATAAGCCCACTAAAACACTTTTTTGATAGGCTGACTAAGACGTAATCATGTAAATAGTAGGAAATTGAAAACCTCAAGAAAACCGAAATGGCCCACCAAGGTTAAATCAGTTGATTCACTTTTCATCGTCTTTTTATCACGATTAATATCCTTTAAATGTGTCTCTAATCTGTTCAATTCGTTTTTTGTTAGCTCCGAGATCTGAATATCCAATACGTGATGCCGACCTGAAATGTATAATGATGTGTTCTGTGTTGGTTGCTGGAAAATAAAACTCTACATCATCAATAAATTGGAATATTTTAGAGGTAAATTCTACACGAATATAATTTTCCTGAACGACAATAATTTTTGTTCGTTCCAAAGTGTTTAAAATTTGTAACAGTCTATTTTTTGCATCTTGAGGTGTTCCAGTGAAATGAATGGGCTGTATATAATGCTTTTTATCTGTTGCTTGACTACTCACACAATTTGGCTTGTTAGGGCATGGTATTAATTGACGGTCCATTATCCCTAATTTAGGTGGAGTTGCAGAACATCCCATCAAAAAATGTAAACTCACTAAAACTATTAAAATTTGCTTATTCATTGCACTCTTCCTTAAAAATTATAATTATTAATTGCTAGCAATATTACATAGAGAGTTAGCCAGAAAGTAATTTACCCAGTGAGACTAAAAGCGTGGTCAAAGCGACTTAATCTTTCCACCAAACACTGAGGAGGCTATTTTTGACACAGACCTGAGGCCTGCTTATAATGGCCTGTTCGAACAGTTTTCACTCCAACTTAATCTTTTCATTTTGAAGTGTTATCGTATTAAATGCACCTATTTTTCTTTAGACACCATTTTGGCTGCTTGAAATAAAACCACATAAATAACAAGCTAAATATAGCAGGCTAAAAACAGCGGTACACTTCAATCAACAGACCGCTGTTTTACTTAGTGCTTAATGCTTAATGCTTTATTTATTATATGCCCGTCTAACATTCACAGAGCAAAACGACTCAACTATAAAAAGCTTCAACCGCTCCTTTTAGAGTGATGAGAAGCGGTTGTCCTCGACGGTCCAATGCTTTAGGAGAAGGAATTTTCACCCATCCTTCACTGATACAATATTCCTCAACATTGGTACGCTCTTTGCCATTAAGCAGAATGCCAATATTATGTTCAAAAATTTCTGCCACATGATGTGGGCTTCGGGTGTTACTCGAAAGGCGATCCGGTAAAGCGGGTAGCGATGTAGTGTCGTTCATGTTGATGACCTGAATTAAATAAAAGTACACTATTGTAGACAAAATATAATTAGCGCTCAAGAACTGCAGTTGAGTTTAAATGTGTTGTTTAATATATGGTGAATGAAGGTTATACATTAATAGCCCCTGAGATCCACAATTCATCTGCCGATATAACCAATATTAAATGATATAGAGTGCGTTTAATTGATCTTGATTTCGAGTGCTGATTTATTGAATATACAAACAGCAAGGCCAAGATCGCAAAGTGCTAGCTTTAAGCACTCCCAATAAACGCATCCAAATTTCAAGTCACTGTTCAACTCTCAAGATAAGATGTATCTGAGAAAAAGTCATTCATCATCTCTCGGCTTAGAGAATCGATAATAAAGACCCAGTTTGTTGGCTCTTCGGTTTTAGATTTCAAGAGATTACGGCTTCTTATATAGCTAAAACATAACAAACCCATGCTACCGATGCAGTGAACACAGGCAGTAATAGATGGGGTTATGAACAGATTACAGAAACAGCCAAAGGGTGTCAGCATAAAGTCGAGGAAAAGCTGGCGAACAATTATTGTTTATTAAGCGATTTTAAAATAAACAATACTCGTTACTAACACCAATATTACATACACTAAAAATTGTTTACCAGCTTGCCTATGCTTACTTGCACGTTCACAAACGCTGCTGTTTGAGATACCCCTTAAGAGTTTTGAACCTTTAGCAGAAACAAATACGATGGGGATCTTTAGATATTTAGGAGAACCTAACTTTGACCAAATTTCAGGTTCAAGAGTTTTTACTGATTGATAATACTGATACTCAGCAATACATGAACGAAGCATAAGAAATGCCCATATTGAAGCAAGTAAAACTAAAATAACCATAAATCCTCCAAACTATCAAAAATTCCATTAATAATAAAACGACTAATGTTTTGTTAGGCGCAAGTAACACATGGTTATAGTAGCAAAGTTATGCCAGCTGTTATGTTAAGTGTAAGCAAACAATTAGGCTAGTCTCGCTTGTACAACGCTTCAATTTTACTGGATTCTATTGAGTTTGCATTTATCAAGTATCCCGCTAATGCACCCGAAGCATCATCTGGCAATTCTAATTTTTCTATTAATATTGCATGTACGGTAAAACGGTAGTGATGTACACCATGTCCTGAAGGAGGGCAAGCGCCACCAAAGGCTCGATTACCATAATCATTATTTATCTGCTGACTACCTTGAACAGCAAGGTCTGTATTCGTACTACCTGCACCCGTTGCTATCTCTATTACATTTTTTGGTATATTAACGACTTGCCAATGCCACAAACCTTGCGATAGATGTGAAATGCGGCGGCTACTAATAAAAATTTAGGCATAACCAAGTAATATAATTTCAAAATCACTGGCGGAGAATTGACCGCAGCACCTGTTTTGTCATTGTTGTTCTAGGCATCAAATCTAGATAAATCAATTTTATTTTTCGTTTAGAAAAATTCAATAATCAAAAGATAAAT
>ERZ807291.3778-NODE-3778-length-20920-cov-7.754901_pt1 | contig 20920 bp, 22 predicted proteins | sample MGYA00521257_ERZ807291 | MGnify/ENA primary metagenome ERZ807291 (study PRJEB31413, sample SAMN03169783) | marine metagenome | biome: Marine; feature: Water; material: Subsurface seawater | place: North Sea | collected 2011-04-28 | depth 1 m m ... | reverse complement strand
CCGAAAAACTGGCAAACTCTTTCTGGATCAGGTTTGTCAAACAGATACCAACAGGCGTTGTCTTTGCCTTTGTGTTTACTACCTTCAATCCACTTTACTCTTCCGACTGAAACTATTTTCGTGAGCCGTGATCCGAAGTCCGCGCTTTGTTTAGTGTGGATCCAGTCAGCATCAAACAACAGCCACGTCGGAACTTGATTGGAAAGATGCACTATTAGGGGGTGCAAGATGTTTCTATTCCACGGCGGGTTAGTAATGGCCATGTCACAGCCTTGGATCTCTAAATCAAAAACGTCACATTCTCCAACGTACTCGATACGGGGTTCGATGTCCGTCATGAGATAGGCGCGGGCCGTGGAGTGTGTTTCAATGTGCGTGATAAGTCTGCCATCTCCTGCACAGGGTTCAGCGAAAAGAACGTCTTCAGGGAGATGTTTTAAAAGCGGAACAACAGCTTCCAACGGCGTGGGGTAATAGTCCCGTGGGACGCGGTCGAAGTTGCTTCGTTTACCCAAGGTTTTTAAAGTCCTCGTGGTTTTCGTCAGCTACATAAAACTCCATAAGCCCGTTACAATTTGAGCACGTATAAACACTAAACATAGTGTAAGGTCCGTCCTCTGATACATCAAAATCACTATTCCAAATCATTTCGTTTCCGCATGTCAAACAATTTACATTCATTAGTAGTATCCTGAATTATCCATAAGCTCGGGGAAGAGCCCTTCAACGTCTGTGTAGTCGAGCCCGTGTAAGTCCGACCTTAAGTATCCCATGATGTCATCGCGTAGTCCCGTGACCCGTGCTCCATATTGTGTGAGCTCAATATCAATATTAAATTTTTCCATGGCCTGCGTAACGTACTCATCGTCTGTAATATCAATATCAATCGTAACCATTAGTCTGCCCCTTATTTATAAAACGTTATAAAGAAGCCCTGCTAAAATTCCAGAAATAATTGCGGTTCGAACATACTTGTTTTTGAATAGGTTTTTTATGGAAGCCGAGATCCATGCTATGAACTGGTCAACATAACTTACGGTGAACTCGTCGTACCAAACGTGCTCTTCTCGCGTCCGTCCTAGACTAAAGCGGCCCGTCTGGTTGTACGTGTAATTGATAACTTTTTCTTTGTCCCATGCTTTAATGGACTTCGGGCCGTGGTTCGCGGTTCGCGGTATGTAAACGTTTTTCGGGAACGATCCCTCGCGGGTTAACCTATAAATAGTTGGCTTTGCCAGTTGGGTTATCTCGCAAACTTCATCTATTGTTATGTACGTCGGTTTCCACATTTCCATTATTTTTTCCTTTTCCAAAAACTTATTTTTTTCTTAGGGGGTTGCGTATCAAAAATAGTAACTTCTGACATTGTTTTAATTACAACACGGGCTCCGCAGGATAAAAGAGGTTTATCGTTGCCGCCATAAAGTACGGTCGACGGGCCGTGAATTTCGACGCCGTGTCCATACCGATTGGTCTTTCCTTTTTTAACCGTGATAACAGGTTCATTCGTTCCGTTCTTTTTATTAGCGCGGATCTTGTGCATGTTTACATGTATGTATGTTGGTTTACTCATTAGCTTTGCACATCTATTTTTAAAGAATCTATCCAAAAAACTATTAGTGTAAGCGCTATAATAATTTTAATATCCCAAAGAAAATAAACAATGGTTGCTAGATGCCATATCACAGCCACGGTAATGCTTATTAACAGGACCGCTCTAAGGATCCAAATAGTTTCTAATTTACTCATACCGTCCCCCATTTCATTTCTTTCCATAAAATTTTTAAAGCTTTATCGTAAGTTATAGCAAACCTAAGTTTCTGGGTTCGAGGCCTCCATTCACCTTCAAGCCCTTTGACCTTACCTCGTTTATGTTTTTCAAAAATATCATCATCAAACAGGTCACTTTTCTTTATCCAAAAATCTTTTTTGGGCGCAGACTTTCCATAAAATTTAAAATTACAAGCGGCATAAATAGTGCCCGTATGTTCCGAACAATCTGCGTAAGATAGAACAGACCTCACAAGACCAGATTTTTTTAATAGTTTAAGACACCTAGAAAGGAACCAACTAGCGGCGTTATGTTCTGATTGTTGTACGTCGGGACGTAACACAAATCTCGATAACTCCCAAAGACCTTTTTGTTCGTTTCTATCTAAACCATACATACCCTTTGCTATTTCAGGCACAGGAAAACCTGTAAAAATACAAAGCCCTACAATATCCATATCCTTATTAAACAACCCGTAATTCTGGCCTGTTTTAAAACCTCTATTACCCTCAGTCTTAGATAAGTAATGATATTTTTTAAGTAAGTCTAAACATTGAATTTTTTCAATATTTTTTATTTTATAATCCGATTTACTCATGACCGTTTTCATGACCGACGGGCGCGGTCGGCGTGCCGTGATCCGTTTTCCATGTATCTACATCAACGTACCACTTACCGTTTCGGGCGCTCTCTTTTACATTAAGATTAATCCACTCGTCCTTACCGCTGTCCTCGCAACTTTGTAACCAAGCCTTCAGAGCCTCACGTTTAATACTAAGCTTACATTTAATCCAATGGGGTGCGTTTTCATTAGGCTTCTTAGCCATCATACCGTCAACAAATATACTCATTTTTTTATTCCCTTTCCAGATTGACCCCCAGTTAGAGAATCAAAAAAAATAACTGGGGGTCAGGGTCCACATGCTAAAACCAGTTGTGTCGAGGAAACTTTAAAACCCCCACGGTCGGTTCATTCTTATTACATAACAGACCTGTATGGGATATGCAACACTTAATCGCATATATTATCAGGTATTTCTGCAAAATTTATATTATCACTTATTGTTAGTTTACATGCAGGGCATTTACGTACCAGTACGCTGTCTGTTTTTTCTTGAACGGACAGATCATGCATGCATGCGGGGCAAGAGTTACGCATCAATCTTCGATGCATTAAACCCTCGTTGTGATCTGGTACTTGAACCATTACTTCTCGTTTTTATGACGTTCGAAAACAACACGTAGTTGCCCGCCTATCGTCCGACCTTCTTTTTTAGAAAGCTCTTTAATATCTTCGTAAACTTCTCTTGGGACAAGTATACTTTTCCACTTTTTTGTATCCATTTTTAACTCCATGGTTGTGATTATCTAGGATGTTATAGGATAATATACAAGAATGCAAGAAAAACCCCCACCCTTTGAGAAAAAATGAACAAAACTCTAGGGGCGGGGCCGTTGGGGTTATGAAGACCCAACACGGGAGGCTATTTAGCTTCTCCCCATGAAGGTCCAATCTCTACGTCACATTTAGAAGGAACCTCAAGCGGGATAGCATTCTCCATTACATTAGCAACAGCTTTAGCTTCGTCAAGTGTTTTTACTGACATAGCTATTTCGTCATGGATTTGTAGCATAGGAACGATACCTTGTTTGTATAGATCCACCATAGCTTTCTTAGTCATATCAGCGGCGGAAGCTTGTATCAATCTATTCAAAGCTTTGTAAGTGTAAGCGCGTTTTAACCGTGTTGTTGCGCCGTACTCCCTAACAGCCTCACGGTAAGGCAGAGCCTTGTTCATGGCAAAGGTATCGGGCTCCCATAAATCAAAACGACACTTGCGACCCAGTAAAGAATGAAGCGAACCTTTCGAAGACTTATCATTGAGTCTATTCATAACTCCTGTCATCAAACCTTTTACGAAAGGAACCCTAGTGTGATACTGTTTCGTAAGCGCTTTAGCTTCGTCAACGGATACATCTAATTGTTCCGACAACTTGTTAACACCCATGCCGTACATCATGCCAAGGTTAATCGTCTTAGCCTGCTTCCGTGGAATGTTAGCCATCTCCGCCACCATTGTATGGAAGTCAGTGTTAGGGTCTTCACTGTAAGCTTTAACAAACTCTTCAGCTCCCTGCAAAGGAACACCACGGGTCTTACCGTAAACGTGAGCGTAATGAACCAAGATGCGTGGTTCCTGTTGCGAGAAGTCAATGGCCGCCCACTGTTCTCCCTCTTCAGGTAAAAACAAACTTCTAATCATAGGACCTAGTTCTGGATCTCGAGCAGGGATTTGTTGTAAGTTAGGGTTTGACATCGATATACGGCCAGACACGGTTCCGCCGTCATCAGACCTAATCTGGTTGATATGAGAATGAATACGTCCATCCGCCCTGCAATGCTTCATTATAGTATTTATAAAAGTACCTGACGTTTTGTTTAGGTTTCTAGCTTTGTTAACTAACTGAGCAAGCGGGTGATTATGTTCTTGTAAAAATAGTTTCGTGAACGACGGAGCGCCCTTCTCGGTTCGGGGGTATTGTACGCCCACTTTGTCAAAAGCTTTCGATAACGATTGCGCGGCCCATATTTCTACGCTACTTCCGCTAATTCGTTTAATTTCAGCTAGGACTTCTTTTTCTTTTTTAAGTAAGTAGTCTCTGGTTCTCTCAACGCGGTTCGTGTCAATACGAACACCCTTCATAGTCATGTCTACAAGGCAAGGTAGTAAGTCCAACTCTAAATTAGCTATAGGCCATAAGCCCTCCTGACCTAACTTTACAGAAAAGTAATTATAAAGTTCTAAGGCTAGTTCCGCGTCGCCTTCGGCATAAGGGCCGACATACATGGCAGGCATTTTCCACATCTCTGCTTTTGGATCTACCCCAAATTCGCGGGCCGCGGCTACTAATGCTTTCTCCGACTTCACTTTGTTAAGGTGGTCATAAGATAAAGCGTTCAGACTGTAACTAAAACGATTTTCATCCAACAAGGATGCCAGAACCATAGTGTCTATTATTCTACCATTGACTTGAAAACCCATAGCCTTGATCCAACCCAGATCATATTGAGCGTTGTGCATAATCTTTTCAGCGGGACATTCGAATACTTTTTTAAGCCAACGGTTGACAACCTTTTCGTCAAGGTTTCCCCCTCCGAAGTGTCTAATCGGTATGTAACCCGACCACTCATCTACGGCTATAGCGTAACCAACTACTTCTCCGTCTTTCGTCGCCCACCCCGGCCCATTCTTCTTTAAATTCGGGTCGCGCGTTTCCACGTCAATAGCTATTTTTTTTGCCTTCGTAAGGTCAGGCAACTCTAAAGGTGGAATCCATTCGGATTTAGGAGCAAACATGCTCATTTGTAATTGCGGCACACTGTGTCCTATCCGATTAATTGTTCTTTAATATCTGCGAACTCAGCTCCGAGAGCCGTGTACCCTGCTTTATCTACCCATGAATCTTCGTGGTCAATACCATTCATTAATCTACAGGTTTTAATCCAATCCATCATAAGAGCAACATGTGAGGGTTCTATATTACCTTTTAATCCATAACACTCACGAAGTATTATAGTCCAACCGTCGGCTATCCTCTTATGATTATTATAAGCCGAACCATAATCCTGCTCACGCTTACCATTTATTATCTTTTTAGCTTCGTTAAGTATCTGATCTCTATTCATGTTATTCTTTCCGTAGCAGTTAATGGTTTAACAAACGTTAATAAACCTTTACAAATCATAGCTTCTTGCAACGTCTTCTGCATCAACTATGAACAAATTCTGTTTAGCTCTTGTGACCCCAACATAAAATACGCGGTGGGTGTCATCAGGGTGCTGTTGAAACTGGGCGTCGGCGGCGGGTGACAAGTCTGTAAAGATAACAACGTTTTCAGCTTCGCCGCCTTTTGAGCCGTGTATAGTTGAGGCCGTGATGCGCGGTACGCCGTTGAACTTCTCGCCTCGCCTTAAAAGAGCCGTAACATAAGCTCTATCGGTAGCGGGTAGCTTATCCATAGCTTCATTCCAAATACACTCGCTAATGTCTTTAGTTTTATCTTCAACATTAACGGTTTGTATAAGGCCGTGTTCCATAATTAATTGATTAAGGTTAACGAAATCGTCATCATCAAGATGTGGTATTTTTTTAAAACCTCTTACCAACCTACCGCGTATAGACATGTAACTATAAATGATACGTGCTATACGTCCTGTAACCTCATTACCTTTTCTTAATTGCTCCCAACCGTTTACAGCTTCACTTATCTTCTCGCTAATGCTTCGTCGGCCGCGATAATTAAATAGGTATCCATTAGATCTTAAATCATTGGCTACAGGTGTTAATTGATAACCCGCTTGTGAAAGTATCAGCCACTCACCTTCCGACATATCTAATGAATTTACGGTTGTTATTCGAGACACACAACCACGGTCAGACCTAGGCTCATACCGTTTCGGAAAGCGGCTTGTTATTCTTTTAACGACATTCTCAGCAACCGCATGAACGTCGCGTGGGATGCGGTAGGATTGAGAAAGTGTTTCGGAGCCGCCCTCTAAGTTGATAAAGTGGTCAACGTCCGCACCCGCCCATCTATAAATAGCTTGGTCGTCATCTCCTGCGCAATACATCTTTTTAGAACGACTGTCCAACATGTGCGCTATGTCCCACTGGAGCGGTGACAAGTCTTGAGCTTCATCTAAAAAACACAAATCAAATTCAGGGCAAAAGGTAGACCCACCCTTAGCAAAGTTATCTAACATATCCGTGAAGTCGTATAGCTTTAAACTTTCTTTATATTCTTTTAAACACTTGCTTACAAAGTTAACCGTATTCCAATCTTGATCTACATTAGATATATTATATTGATCTCTAAGAGAAACCTTACGAAGGCGGGCTAAGTTTATTAAACCCAGTATTGGATCACTACCCGCTACCATGCTCGGTATATCATCTTCAAAGGACGTGTTCTTTTGGCCGCCTAGTTCAACCCCCATGGCCCTACTTAATTCTTTATAGTTCTGCTCTTGCATAACCTGTTCGGGTCGGATGTCGGACATAGTTAAGGCAAGGCTGTGTAGTGTTCGGAAAAATATTAAATCTTTTTTAGGGTCTAAGTTAAACCTTGCGGCGGCCCTGTCCCGTGCTTCGTTGGCCGCTTTACGTGTAAAAGCAAGAAAGGCTATCCTTTCAGGAGGCGTCCCTTCTTCCAAAGCTCTATCTACCATGTTTAGAAGGGTTGTGGTTTTTCCTGTTCCGGGCGGTCCAAAAATCCTAAACATCTTTGCTTAACTTTTTTATTATCTTAGCGTTTTGTTTTTCGCGTTTATAAATCTGCAAAACACGTTGCTTTGATATACCCCAGTATTTACCAACAGCCGTCATTGTCATACGGTCGTTATCAACCATCTTAACAATTTCAAGGTCCCGAATGTTTCTCAAGTGCATCTCCTCGTTTGTCAAAACGGTGCCTCCTCTTGGCCGCCGAAGGCAGGGGTTTTTAAGTCAACGTCTCCATTTTCAAAAGCAGGGATTTTCCAAACCCTAACTGCTCTGCCCTTAATTTTAAGAACCATACTGTCGCCATTGATGTCACGTAACCTTTGCGCAATCTTATGTGATTTATATTCAAAGAACTTATTCTTTTTAAGATAGCTTTCAAAATCTTTAAGTCTGAAGAAAGTAATACCTTCGTCGTCATCGGTCCATGGTCGGCGGAGTAAGATCTCTTCTTTATCTTGCGCCTGTTGTAGGTGGCTACAGAACTCTTCAAGGTAGTCGTAAAACTGTCCACTGATACTAGCGTCCTGAGCTACTTCTATTATAGCGCTTTCATTTTCTCTCATCTCAGTCATTAGTGTGCTGATGCGGCTTTCCCATTGCTGTTTAGCAACAGACCTTGGCATAAAGCTTAACTGCTCCATACAAGCCTTTTGAAACATAGGTTGAGACATCAAACCTTCTGTATCAAGTTCCAGTGGTTCTCCGTTCACATCCATAAACCAAACAGGAGGTGTTGAATTATACTTTCTTAGGTTAGCTATGGTTGCCCCTGCAACAGCCGCTCCAATTCCAAACTTACGTGTTCGGCAAAGTTCTTTGTTGCAGTACGAATTTATAGGTGCGTCGGAGCATTTATAAGCGTAGTCTTTTCTATTCAACTGTTTAGCTACAATATTGACTTCGGGTAGCGGCAAGGGCGGGGAAAGATACTCCATGTTATATCTTAGGATCTCAGACTCCCAACTATCGGGATAAGCCTTTCTAAGATAAACACCTATGTTAAATAGTCCATTGTTCCTTCCGCCTTCGGATATTCTTTGCTTGCACAGCACCTGAAGACAAGGCGGCCCGTCGCGCATTAAATTAGTTTCACCTGTATCAACAATCTGTAGTTTAATAATTTCTTCGGGAGTTTGCGCGTGTGTATCGTAAAGGGTATAAAACTCTTCTAAGGTCGCTGAAGTTCCGTCGTCCAAGAACGCATAGCGTAGACCATTCTCGTGGTCATAGTAGGGTAGGTTTAAAAAGTTACCAACATCACCCCTGTCCAAATGTAGTTTAATTTGTTTTGGAAATATTTCGCTGTCTCCATACCCGAGCGCCGAAGACATATTTTGAAGGGACTTTTGCATATCCTTAGCGTCAACCCACTCCTTAGAAAATAAGAAGCAATGTGCGCCGCCCGATTTTGAGCGGCATACTACTAAGGGTAATTTTAGCTTACGAACTTTTTCAAGGAGCATTTTGTGATCTAGGGGGTATTGGTCAACGTCGATGCAACCCCACTTGCACATGTTATCTGAATTTATGGGTATTATACCTAACCCACTACCTGTACCTGTTAAATGATTTTCCCAAAGTTTTTGTGTTTGTGGTTCACGTAAGACCCCTGCCTTACCTTTTGCTTTACCGTTCGAACCCGTGTTTTCGATTTTGAAGTAGCCGTGAGCTTCCTTCAGCCCATCGAAGATGGACATAAATTTTTGTACTTGCATGCTTGATCCTATAAAAAATGGCGGGGCAACCCGATAGCTCCAGTGTTACCCCACCCACTGACTACTGATTAAAAAGGTGTTTTATCACCTTTCTCGTCATCATCAGTATGCTTTACCACGACCTCACCCGCAGTAATGCTTTCCGCAAAAGCTTTAGCTCTAGCGTAAAGATCTCCATCTTGGATAACGCCTTCGCATGACATTTCCCAACCATGCCAAGAGCCTTTAGAGTTTTCTTCAGACACTGTTTTTAGATGGTAAATGTGACTGTATCTTGGCGGCGTGAATGAGCCGTTTTTACCTTTCACAGTTCTAGAAGCCATCATCGAGTTCCACTTACGACTTTTCTTAAGTTGGGTTGATTTCATAGCTATAAGAGCTGTTTCCATCGTGCCATCTTCTTTAAGTAGTAAAACAAAGTGTTGATGTGTTTCTTCAATATATGAACCATCTCCGCCGACAACATATTCTTTGTTGTCATCAGGTGACCTTTCAGTCTTTGGACGTTCTTGAGAAGGCTCAAAGATAGCGATTGGCGCCCCGTTTCCAGAACCCCTTGGCGACCATTGAATAAACCTTCTTTGATACGCGCAAGGTACAACACGTACACCTACTTTACCTTTGTAAGGCGTCGACGTAACTGTGTTGTAAATATCACCTTTACGCGCGTCTTCATTTTCGTCCAGAACAGGATCTAAGCCCGATAGTATTTTTAGAAACGGTAGAGCTAAGTCTTCGGTTCCCATATTATCCATGCCCGCACCCGCGTCCATTTCCATCATCGCAGGGTTAAACGCCGCGATGTCATTCTTTGCTGTTTCAGCTACTGCTTTAGTCATTTTTTACCTCTTTTGATTACTGCACGTTGACCGACCCAAGCTCCAAAAAGCTCCATCGGAAATTCACTACCTTCTTCGCATCTTTCCTTAACAAACGCACGTAACGTTTGCGGATGGACAGATGTTTTTTGTTCAGGTAAATACCCTTGCGTTTGTGCAAACGCCGCAAAGGCATTAGCTAATTCATCCTCGCCGCGACCAAATGAACATGAAACACTATTCTTTATAATGTCATCATACCCATTTTCACGTAGCCAGTCATAGGCTTCGGGCCGTTTGTTCACAAGGATGCTTGCGCCATACGTTTGTTTCACTTCGACGGTGGACCCGTCTTCCAGTGAAAACGACGACATACCGATTTCTGCGAGCATAGACGGCATATCTTCATCCGTAAGTTTCATTAAAGCTTTTTTCTCAGCCTTGATTTTTTCTTCAAGAGTAGATACTAAAGCTTCTTTATCTCGGATGGTTCTTGCCAACGCGGCCACCGAAGTAAGCCCTTGTTGGTCAATTTTTTCGACAGAGTTAGACAAAGTATCTTCAAAGTCTTTCTCCATCAAGTTAGTTAAGTTTTCAGTCATAGTTTACCTTTCGTTATTAAAGACCATATCTGGCCTTGACTTTCTTAGATATTATCTTATACCAAGTATGTCAAGAGAATTAATTATTATTAGGTAAAAAAATGCATTACGACTTTAAAACACAACCTTACGACCACCAACGCAAAGCTTTTTTAGATTCGTGGGCCACGGACTATTACGCGCTCTTAATGGAAATGGGTACAGGAAAATCTAAGGTAGCTATCGATACGATTGGGGCGTTGTATGAGGCGGGTAAAGTAAAGTCTGCTTTAGTTATTGCTCCAAAGGGTGTTTACGATAACTGGATCAAAGGTGAGATACCCATCCACCTACCAACACGGATCCCCCGAAAAGTATTGCGGTGGGTACCCGCTAAAACGAAAAGGTTTGAGGAAGAGCTAACAGACTTTATTATAAGTAAAGACATCGACCTAAAGATATTTGTAATGAATGTAGAAGCGTTTTCGTCTCAGCGCGGTACAGATGTAGCTACGGCTTTTCTTTATCAAAACCCCGACAACATTGTTATTGTAGATGAGTCTACAAAAGTAAAGAACCGAAAAGCGGCTAGAACAAAGAACTTATTGTCCATTAAAAAGTATAGTAAATATAGACGTATACTGACAGGATCACCTATTACAAAGTCACCTATGGATTTGTTTAGCCAATGTAATTTTTTAGAAGAGAAAGCGTTAGGGTTTAATAGTTACTTTGCTTTTCAGGCACGGTACGCGAATGTTCAAAGAAGAACCATGGGCCATAGAAGCTTTCAACAGATAGTAGGTTACAGAAGATTAGATGAGCTTTCCGAAAAATTAGATAGGTTCAGTTGCCGTGTTCTAAAATCCGAGTGCCTAGACTTACCTCCAAAAGTTTATACGCGGCGGGAGGTGCCTCTTACAACGGAGCAAAACAAGCTTTACATACAGATGAAGAAGTTAGCTTTAGCTAAACTGGAAAGCGGAGAACTTGCTACAACTGCCAGTGTTTTGACACAAATCATGAGGTTACAACAAATTTGTTGCGGTCATCTGCAACCTGATGAAGGTGAAATGCAAACTGTTAAAAGTAACCGCTTGACTGAACTTTTAGATATAACCGAGGAGATCCAAGGTAAGGCTATAATCTGGGCTACTTATACACACGACATTATGCATATTAGTAAAACCTTAAAAGAAAAGTACGGTGAAGACGCTGTCGCGTGTTATTATGGAGCTACTCCGCAAGACGAGCGTCAGGAGATAGTTAAAGAGTTTCAGCAAGTGAAGTCTCCGCTTAGGTTCTTTGTAGGTCAGCCTACTACAGGTGGTTACGGCATAACACTTACGGCGGCTAATACCGTTATTTATTATTCGAACAGCTATGACTTGGAAATAAGGCTACAGTCCGAGGACCGTGCGCATAGGATAGGTCAAGCGAATAAAGTAACTTACATTGACTTAGTTTCACCCGACACAATAGACGAAAAAATACTTAACGCTTTACGTAGTAAAAATAATATTGCGGGTCAGGTGTTAGGCGAAGATGTACAGGATTGGTTACGTTAAAGGTTACTCTTTTTCAGACTCGTCACTGAAGTACAAAGCTTCTATAGTGCCAATCCGTATCATTAGGTCTTGAACCTTTGTTTGGATTTGTCTTAACTCTTCAAGATCGCGGTCAAGTCCTTCGAGTAACATATCTTGACGCGCGTCGGCGGGTAATGAACCTAGTTGTCCACGCGGCCATAGTATACGAAACTCCGAGTTCGATTTTATTTCTACGTCTTTCATTTCAACGCTATACTCTAGGCTCGTGAGCCGTGACTCGATAGTAAAGTACGCCATAGTAGCTATCGCTGTAAAAGCGATCATACCCAATATATTTTTTAAAGGTATAGTAACCTTGGTATCTTCTGAAAGTTTAGTCATTTTATATAATCTCGTTTACCTGCTTTAACAACGTCTAAAAGCTTACGAGCTTCTTCAGGCTTCATAGGTTTCATATCTTTATGAAGTTCTTTGTCATACGCTCTAAGCTTTTCATGTGACTTGGCCGTGGGCCATTTAATACCACTAGCTACAGCCTTTTCCTTTGCAACTTCTTCATCCTCTACAATTTTACCGTCCCATAACCCCGGTATTAAGGTAGGAACACCGTCAATGTCTACTTGATAAGTATAAACAGTAGACATAGTACCGTCTTCGTTTTTGACTCCCTTGCCTTCGGCTAAAGTTGTATAATGATGTTTTAATATTGGATCCACTTTAGCGAACCAATCCGCCTATACCCATAAACACAGTATCGTAAGGGAATACTTGCGCAAACCTTTGTGCAGACTCAGGTGTTATAGATCCCTGAATCCCAACCTTCTCAGGTGTTATAGATCCCTGAATCCCAACCGCTGTAGGGTTCGTTGTAGGTGAGGTAACTGGTCCAGTTGCAACTTGCCTTTCAGGGTTGGGCCGGATATTACTAGCTCGGGGGGAATTAACAGAGCTAGTCGTATTGGTTTCATTAACGTCTCTTTCAATAGCTTCAAAAACAGGAACTCGAGACGCCGCAGGAATGTTTCGTAGTGTACCCCCAACAGGTCCGTATATAAATAGTGCTTTTATCTTCCCAATTTTTTCATTGTTTTTTAGAGGACTATTTTTTTGAAAAGGTTTAGATAAATCTGCTAACAGCGCCCCGTCGGAAAACAGTTGAGCCATAGCCCTATTACCCACTGTTATAGGGCTTTGCACCATTAAATCTGTTGCGATTTTAGAGCCCGCTCCTTCTGCAACAAGTCCACCGCTTATAGGTGGCGTGTAAAAAGGTAGTTTAGCAAGCATCGCCTGCAACATTGATTGTGCGTAAGTACCTGCGGTTGCACCTACAATTTTTACACCCGCTACGTTAAAAGCATTAGGTGTTTTAAAAAGAAGGTCAGTATAGTCACCTGTTCGGTATGCTGTATCTATTTCGTTCAATGCCTTTAAAGCTTCAACCACATTTTCTCGGTGAGTTTTTGTAATTAAACCTTCGTTTTCCATAAAATCTAATAAAGTTAAACCACCTCTGTTACTATCAACACCCGGAAGCGATTTATTTAACTGGTGGATTAATTGTTTTACATTTAACGTACCTGTTTTACTGGCCTCCCCAACAGCATAGTCCATAAATGCAGAAGTTATTCCTTTTCTTAAAATATCACTTGTAAAGGGAACTTCTACTTCAGACCCATCTGGTTTTACTTTAGTAAATGTTTGCCCTTTTAATTTATTGGGTTGATCTATTTTATCCACTAGAGCTTTAAGCGCCGGAAAAGGTTTTGTTGTATCTAAGGCTTTTGCTATAGCTTGAGTAGGGGACTCTTGTAATATATTTTGCAAAGCATATCTACCCGAAAGGTAAGCGGCTACTTCGGGCTGTGCGTCGCCGTAAGCTTTTTTTATAGAATCTTTAGTTACAACGGGATTAAATCTTGGATTGGAGTTTAGCTCGTTAAATAATTTTTGTGCTGAGGCAAAATTTTCCATGTCTGGGACAACGTTTGTTCCCTCAAACATTTTAATCAAGTCTGGGTTATTTTTTACAAATTGGCGCCAAGCGTTTTCATTCAACTGCATTACACTAGCTTCCACAGGATCGAGCCTAGACAAAGGTCTTAACTTTACGTTTTTCTCACTTGCAAATTTACGCATAGTGTATTTAAAAACTTCTGTAATAACGTCTTGTGGATCAATTTTAGCATAGTCTTTTTGATCAATAATACCTTCCTTTACTAAAAAACGACCTGCGTTTTTTAGAGAGTCCATATTATTTACTACAGTTGTATTATTGCCTTTAACTAAATTATTCATTACATCTTCAGCACTATGGAAGTAGGCACCTTGTTCGTTTTTACCAAACACGGTACTTAAAAAGGTTTTATTTAGTAAATTACTTTTAGCTAATGTAAAAGCTCTGGCTACATCATAGGCAGAGTTTTGACCCCCTGAACCTTTTGTTAAGTCCTCTACAATAGCCTCGGCTAACATGTCTATTCTTCGAGCAGAGTCAGCATCTTTTTCGGTTAATCTACCTTTACGCAATTCTCTTGCTCTTTTCAGTAACTTAGATCGTACTTCAATCATTTGTTTAGAATCAAAAGGGTAATCAGGAACTTTGATTTTTACACCTTGTGAACTATCTTTACCTAACTCTTTTAATACTGTGTTATTGTAATTTAAATCTAACTCCATTTTCGCGATTTGACGGTTTGTTTTATCTATTAAACCTTCTTTCTTTTCGGTTCCTTGTAACCTTTTTATGTTAAGGTCATCTGAGTTAGTTCGCTGTTTTTTCGGAATAGCCTTAAGCATAGCCAACTGTTCATAGTTTGATTGTTGGTTTTTTAAAATATTTACTTGGCGAGGTGACAATGTAAAAAATTCAACAATTTTTTCAACTTCATCATAAAGAGAAGTGCCCATTGCTTTTCTTAAGTCGGAAACACCAACATCCGAAGCAGGTCTAAAATCTTTTTTAGAAACGCCCGAAACATTCGTACCTTCTAGTAAATTAGAACTATTTTCATCAAAATTAGTGAAAACTTTTACTGTTTTAGGTAAATCTTGTGGGTCGTTACCCGCCGTCATTATTGAAGCCATTCTGTCCTTAGCCGGTATTGTAACAACTTCTTCCGCACCCTCGGGACCTATTTTGAACTTGTAAACAGGAAAGTTTTTAACAGATCGCCATTGTTGTTCTTCAAAATCATCTATTTTTTTCATGATAACAGTGATACGGTCTAGTAATTTAGTAGCAACTTCCCCTCCACTAAGGCTCGCAAAGTCACCCCCTGTTGCTCGGGCCGCCGCTGTTGTAAGTTCTTCTATCGAACCTGCTATCATTTTTTCCAAGTCATCTCTAAATTCATAAGTAAGTAGAGCCGCAGCCTCTTCTAAAGACTGCTGATCCCCTGACTCAACTAACCTAAGCATCGGCTCTAAAAGTGAAGACGCTTCTAGCTGACGCCCCTCTTCTGTTTTTGTTTTTAAATATTTTTCAAAATCATCAAAAGTAGCAGCGTACCCCCGAGTCATTTCCGTCCAGTCAGGGTTATCAAATTCAATTTCAGATATACGTGTGGTCACACCCCTACCTAACTGGTCCTCTTTTTCTAGTTTTTTTGTTTGCAATCGTTTTTTTAGTGTAAGTTCTTCAGGATTTGAAGATGTGCCTATTTGTTCTATTTGGTTTTCAATATCTAAAATTTCTTGTTCTAAAGCTTCTGCCTTTTGACCAGAAATTTCTCTTGATTTTCTCTCCATTTCATCAAAATAAGCCCCTATCTTTTCTTCACTAGAGCGTATAAGAACTCCGTTCTCATCCAAATCAGGAGCAAATTCAGGACGACCCTTAAGGACCCTAACATATCTATTCACACCTTTTTTACTCATTTTACTAATACCCGACGCCTTAAGTTCCTTTAATTTTCTAGCGGCACCTCCCGTTAGATCGTCGGCGGTTGTATCATCTAGCATCCCTTTCATTATTTTTGTATTCGCAAGACCTTCATAGGCTAATTGTGCAGTTTTAGACAAAGCAACTTCTGCATAACCACCTATGCCGCCACCTAATATTTCGAGGGCAAGTTTAGTCTTAGTACCATAAGGACTTACTGACTGCGCAATATTTGCTCCTGCGGCAGCACCTGCACCCATCATAAGCTCTTTTTTTAAAAACCTAAATGGATTGTTCACAGCTAAATTTTTGTACTCTTTTGCCATTTTTTCAACAGCACCTGCCGCACGATAACGTTTAGGAACACCTCTGTTCTTTGCCGCGCGTCTAGCCATTAATTCCATTACAGATTTACTGTATCGTGAGTTTTCTATAATAGCTTTGACAGCGGGTTCATATGCACCTGTTCTAAAGAAATCGGATGCTTTAGCAAAATCTTCTATAAATTGTGTAGCTGTTGTCGCTCTTTGTTTTACTAAAGCGTTAGGATCAGGTTTTTTTGAAAACAACTGAGCTGTTGCTTTTTTTAAAGCATCTTTTGATTTTCCCGCAAGTTCTTTTACAGGTCCAAGCCCTACTTTAGGAGCTTTCATTAAGGCAGGAGCCATTTGCAAACCATATGTCATAGCCTCACCTGCAAAGTAAGGAGCAGCCTTTGAAGGAACTACGGGCGGAGGTGCCCCGTAAAAGCCCTCGGCGGCCTCTTGGGCATCAATAGCACCGGCAATACCACCCGCCAAGCCTGTAGCAGCGCGACCAAACACCTGAAAATTAAGAGGAAGAGGGTTTGGAATCTTTACCCCTAACCTAAAACCAACACCTGCGCCAAACATGGCAGGTAATGATTCACTGAAACCTGCTTTAAAGGCATCTAGGGTAGAACCCCCAAAATCGGTTACATTTGTGTAATTCACAAGTATTTCTTCGTCTTTAATTTTCTTAGAACTGTTGGGTAGTTTTATATCTTCCTTATTTTCGTTGAGCCAAACCGAGCTACCATCAATTAATTCCTCATAAACCAAAGGATTACCACCGGAGGCAAGATCAGGGTAATTTTCATTTATTCTTTTTACAGCCTCTTTTGCGGCTCCGCTTACACCCTCATCCCTAACAATACTATTAAACTCGTTAGCTTCAAAAACAGCTAGGGTGTTTTTCCCCTTTATAGGGTCTTTTCTCTCTGCTACGCGGGCCCGCAATGCCCCGTCTGTACCTAACAATTCCGAAGGTTTTGAGGGTAATAAAGTATCTACGACCATCTGACCCATTTCAGCCATAGACCCTAAACCAAAGTCACCACGCTCTTTATTTATACGAGCACGTTCTTCAAGATCTTCACCGCTTGAAAATAACTTTAATCCTACGTTTTTGTTTTCATCTACCATAAAATTTTACTTTATTACCGTGTTCTTTTTGATTCTATTAGCCAAACCCCCAAAGCCACTTGAGGTTGTAACTTCTTGTTCAGAGTTAGTAGCTTGTCTTATACCCGATATAGCTCCCACACGATTGTCTTTAAAGCTTGGTAACCTGTATTCTGGTACTCGTGCAAAGTCTTCATACATTACCAACGCTCTATTTAGTAAAGGTATCGCTATTTCAAGATGCCCCCGAGCGTCTTGAATTTGAGTAGTGGTGTAATTTTCGGGGTTAGACCCTGCATATTCTGGAACCATCAGTGAGGCATTTGTAATAGAAGGTGCAAGATTTTCTACAATCATACCACGTAAGGCTGCGGCTACCTCCGTATCTGTTTTAGACTTTTTAATCTTAAATATTTGTTCTTTTACAGGGTCTAATAAGTCTTTAAGTATCCTGCCTCCCGGAGCGTCTTCCATCACCATACGCAACATTTTGTTAGAAAAATCTAACATATCTTCCTGTGCAAATTTCACATTTCTCGTATATTCGTCTAAGTCAAAAGCCGGTGTTACACCCGCACCAAAAAGTTCAGCAACCCTGTTCTTAAAATCCCCTTTAACTTTTTTTGCATTAATTACGGATCCCAAACCCGAAGCTGCAACGTACACTCCGTCACTAAAAGCCAAGGGCGAATAAGCGGGAATTTCCTGTAATTTCTCATGCGCTAAATCAACACCTATATTACCTCTATTGTTATATATATTTAATGTTTTATACTGTTGAGTAATAGGGTTAGGTAATTCTTCTGCACGTGCGGCGTTTAATTTATCCGGCTCGTTTGGACCTAAAAGATTTAACTTTTCAGCCTGAGCTCTGTACCCACTGTACTCTTCTTCTATTGGTGTTTCACCTGAAGTTTCGGCCGATGAGGTACCATAATACTTTCTTTGTAGAGCTTTTTTAGCCTCTTCTGCCGTAGGTATTCTAGTTATCCCTTCGTCAAACCCCTGTATATCCTTTAATAGAGACGGGTTTTTAATAGCTAAAATATTAATCTCGTCTGTAGTTAAACGACGACCCGGTACCCGAATCTGTTTACCATTTGCGTCTAAAACCGTCTTGGGTGCAGCCTCTTGAAAAAGGTGATTTAGGTAAGCAGGCTCCCATTGCGCTATCTTGATGTTTGTTTTTTCCGCGTCCTCCAGAGCGTAAGGTACGAAAACATTTGGGTTTTGGAAAACATTAGGAAGGTTTTTGGGGCTAAAATCGGTTAAATCAAATTTACCCATATAAAGTTGTTCACTTTCCTTCCGTCTTTTCTCTTGGTCAGCTAAAATTTTTAATTGCTCCTGCTCAAATGCGTTTTTTCGGTTTAAATAGTTTTGCCTCGCCGTAAAGTCCCGAGCGTCTTGGGCAGCAATCACGTTTTGAGCCTGACCAAGAGCTTGTAGATCTAAGGCGCGTTGCTCGGCGGCTTGACCTTGTTTGAATTTCTCAAGTTCCCCGGCCCGCGCACCGATGTTACCAAATACAGGATTAAAAGACGTTGCTAACCTTTCGCCAAAGCTCATGCTACGCTCTGTAGGAGAAGCAAGAGCTAAACCGCCTTGAGCAATATCAAAAAGCATTTGTGCTTGAGTCATACGTCTTTGGTCCGCGAGAGCCGCTTCGCGGTCCTCGGTGCCTAATACACTAGCGTAAAGGTCTCTTTGCCTCTGGATTTCTTCTGCTAATTTAGCATTTGGCTCTCCGCCTTCTGCCATGTGGATAACAGGTCCCCCTTGGCTAAAATTTACGGGGTCGGGTTCTCCCATTCCTACAGTGGACATAATCCCCTCGGCCATCGGGCCTTCTATGGGTGCCGTCATCTCTTCCGCCGCGAGGCCTCCTATACCTTGGTCTACTGCCGCCATCTGCATTACGGGTTGCAGTAAAGTAAGAACCGACTCAGGCGTTGCTTGTGAGTCTTCTTGACCTACAACACTTGTAAGTTCCGCGTACCGCGCTTCAATAGGCTGTTGGTCGCCGCGTATACCGTTAATAACTTGCTCGTAATTCTCGGCATTATCAATTTGCTGCATCTGACCTTGAGCCATTTCAAGTGCGCCTTGCAGTTGAGCAGGGTCAACACCTTGTTCTTGAGCCATCATCGCCATTTGATCCATACCCATTTCAGGTTGCGGCATCGCAGGGCCACCATTTGCAAACATTTGTCTACCCATTACATCTCTACTCATCATAATTTTACCCTAACCTAAAATAATCCTGCTCTTTTTGCGCCCGCTACCGCGCTTAAGCCGCCAATACCTAAGCCCAAAGCTGTTGTTAAACCCGAGGGCTGACCGCCCGACGTTTGTGTTATTTGTTGCTGACTTGTCGGAACGCGCGACAGTATATCAGAAACAAAACCTAGCTGTTGATACGGTTGTTGATACTGAGCTTGTTGTGCATTGTAAAGAGCATCAAGACCTAGTTGCTGCTGTTGTTGTAGCGCAGAACCCATGCCGTAAGCAGATTGTATATCACGTTGTCCTAATTGTTGACCTAATTCGCCTAAAGAAGCTTGCTGTAATCCAAGACCGCCCATCGCTTGACCGCCTGCAATACCCAGTTGTGCCGCAGTTTGTCCTCTTCCTTTTGCGGATTCAAAGGCAGATTGAGCACGATTAGCTGCATTTTCAAAACCTACTTGACGCATTTGAGACGCGGTCCGCGCTTGTTGGTCCAGTATGTTACGTGTTAATTCAGCCTCTTGTATACCTTGACGGGCCCCGCCAAAAGCTCCTGCCGCCACGGCCTGCGAACCTTGTTGCGCCGCCTGAATATCTCCTTGGCGTTGTATATCAGATAAAGCCTGCTGAACGGCGGCATCTTCATAAGGGTTCATAAACCTCTGTGCTGTTTGAGGATCATACATCTGTGTTGTTCCGCCAAGACCCGCAACGCTTTGCTGTATACCTTGTCCTGCATCACCTAAAGAATAACCCGCTTGTTGTAAGTAAGGTTGATAGCTACCGATACCCGCTTCCGCTAAATCTGCCGCCTGAGACTGCAATCCAGACATAGCCGCCATCTGCTGAGTAGGGATAGGTATACCTGATTGAGCTAACCCTCTAGCCGACTCATATAAACCCAGTCGCCGCGCTTCAAGTTCAGGCGCTTCTCGGACAACCTGTGTAGTAATCTCAGACATTACGCGGCCCTTCCACGCTTTTCTAGGTTTCTCATAACAGAGTACATGTTTTTAATGCCGTTGTTAAGGTCGCCGTTGCCTAGACCCCTAACAGCTTTTGTTGTCATGACAAACTCTCCGGGCATTAACATAGCTTTCACGCTATCCTTACCTGCAATACCTTCGTCAGGTGATATCCCGCCGTTGCGTCTTGGGAAAACATGACCACCGTCGGCCATTCCTCTACCGCCCGACAACTCATTAGGATATAAATCTAGAGCAGGCTTGTCGGGATAAAATTCTGGACTGTCGTAAAGACTACTTACGAATACAGGGCCTTGGCCCATGTCTCGCGGATCTCCGGGCCTGAAAATAGGGGCGCCGTATATATCCTTAGCCATATAATTCGGTAAAGTCCTAGCAGCATCTGTAGGTTTGTAGAAAGGCCTACCGTCACCCTCTTTAATTGTCAAAGCAGGTGTAGAAAGAATTGGACCTTGATACCCTTGTACTTGAGATATTGCAGGTGGTATATTTTCACCGCCCACTTTGTTTCGTTCCCGCTCTCTTCTATCACGCTCTTCACGAGTAATATACGTGTTAGTTTCCCCATCAAAAACAAGATTACCTAGTGAATTAACCATAAAGTCTTCGGGACGATCCCTTAACAGCATATCGCCCGTAGTAGTAAATTTTGGATCAAGAGCGTTGGCTTCTGTTGTA
>ERZ807291.3773-NODE-3773-length-20930-cov-41.268790_pt1 | contig 20930 bp, 19 predicted proteins | sample MGYA00521257_ERZ807291 | MGnify/ENA primary metagenome ERZ807291 (study PRJEB31413, sample SAMN03169783) | marine metagenome | biome: Marine; feature: Water; material: Subsurface seawater | place: North Sea | collected 2011-04-28 | depth 1 m m ... | reverse complement strand
TAACCCACGCGGCAGATAACCTTGCTAACGTCTCCGCAAACACAGACCAGTCACGTAGCCGTATCCAAGATGCAGATTACGCAGTTGAGACAACCAACCTTGCACGCACACAGATCATCGCACAGGCAAGCACAGCGATGCTCGCGCAGGCGAATCAATCTAAGCAATCTGTATTAGCCCTCCTGCGCTAATACTTTTGACTCAAGATGATTGGGGTAAACTATAGACTCACTTAAAAAGGGAGGATGACTTATGGAAAGCATTAACACGAAGACAATGCAACCTAGCAGCCTTGTCTTGAGAGGAGCTTCTGACCAATCGGCGCCACCTCGTGATGTTCAGACTAAGAAGTCGGTGGCGGCAGATATAGTCTCGGCTTCTAACATTCGATCTGATCGGATTGAGGAGGTGTCGAATTCATTAGCCCTGCAACGAACAGAGAGCGGTGAAAAAATCGAGAAGCTGCAAGAGGCACTTGCCGATGTCGTTGCAAGGCTGAACGAATCAATGAAGAGTAGCAGCAAAGAATTAAACTTTTCGGTTGATGAAGTCTCCAAACGCATCATGGTATCGGTGACTGATAGAAGGACGGGAGAGGTCATACGACAAGTGCCCTCCGAAGCGATTCTTAAAGTTGCTCACAATATAGAGGCGTTAAAAGGAGTAATTTTTGACAAGAATATCTAATGAGTCACTTAGCTGACCATGTTGATAGAGGGTAAATTCTATTCCCTATCGACCTGGAATGCCGGTGGATACAAAGAAGTCGCAGAGGTCAGAGAGGTCAGAAAACTCACACTTTCATTTTTTGAAGGAGACTCAAATGACTGTAATTAATACCAACATTGGGGCTACGATTGCGCGTAATGCGATCACAACCAATGAACGGTCGATGGCGAATTCGATGGAGCGGCTATCAACCGGCCTCCGGATAAATTCGGCCGGAGACGACGCTGCGGGTCACGCAATATCCAGCAGAATGGCTGCAGATATTGCAGGGCTCGATATGGGCGTACGCAATGCTAACGACGCAATTTCTATGATTCAGGTCATGGACGGCGCGACAAAAGAGATAACGGACATGCTCGTTCGCATGAAGGAGCTCGCTACTCAGGCTGCGTCCGAAACCTATAGTGATTCTGATCGCGATAATCTAGATCTCGAATATCAAGCCCTGGAGGCTGAGATTACTCGCATTCAAGAAAATACTAAATGGAACGGAATGGCGCTACTGGACTCGGATGCGGGGGCCAAAGCTATTCAGCTTGGCTCTTCTGCGGTTTCTTTCACTTTTGTTGATTGGTCCATTGCCACAGGTGCGCTTAATGATATCAATGCTCAAGACCTGCAGTCCAAAGGAAATGCCGTAACCGCTCTAGGTAAGGTCGACCTTGCCATTACAGACGCGACTGCCGAGCAAGCAAAATTTGGCGCATGGATGAACTCATTAGCTCATGCCGCTGATAACTTGCTTAATGTCTCGGCTAATACCGACCAGTCACGTAGCCGTATTCAGGATGCCGATTACGCGGTTGAAACGACTAACTTGGCACGCACTCAGATTATTGCCCAGGCGAGTACCGCGATGCTCGCACAAGCAAATAATATGAAGCAGACCGTGTTAGCGCTGCTTGACTAAGCGTCAGCATTGCTAGTCTAAAGAGATGAACCCACCCTTTGCGCAACAGTAAAGTAATGCGCAAAGGGTGGTTTTTTGCCAACGACATTTCCTGTATTGCTATCTGCAATACGGTCGATACCTAGTATTAATCTAACCTTCATTCTAACGTCAGAAAAGACCCCGCCTCTAGGATGACCCCATGCTCCGAAAAACACTCTTTGAACTCGTCCTCGTTATCGCTTTTGGCCTCGTTATTGGCCTGATCATGGCTGTTGCAGCTAACCTTTTTGTTGAGGGGGTAATCAAGGCGGCTGACTTACGTGCCGAGTGGGCTAATTTTTCTTTTCTAGGTCAGACCTACTCCTACTCTAGCGTGGTCTTCCTCCTTGCCGCAGCAAGCCTTGTTGTTGGTCTTAAGCATCTGCTGAAGCTTCCTGGGTGGGCAGGACCCGCAGACACTATCTATGCAGCTCATAGTAGAGCGCAAAATCTGGATGTGAAACGAGGCATGGCCTCAACGGTTGCGGCGTTCATTACCGCCTGTGGCGGCGGCTCAGTGGGTCAATACGGCCCCCTCGTGCACTTTGGCGCGAGTATAGGCGTCCTCTTTCGCCGGTTTCTGGATAACCGATTTGCGCAGGACATTTTTATAGGGTGTGGTGTCGCCGCGTCGATTTCTGCCGGATTTAATGCCCCGTTAGCGGGCGTTATCTTTGCCCATGAGGCGATTCTTCGACACTTTTCGCTTAGGGCCATTGCGCCGATCTTCGTTGCGTCGATTAGTGCGGACACCTTCGACCAACTCCTCTTTCCCAGTGCCGACACTACGTTCCAATTAACTCAATCAGTACCAGAACTTATTAGTATCGTGCCTGTCTTTATCTTCCTCGGTCCTTTGCTGTCGCTTGTCGCTATTCTATTTATGCGCTCGCTGCGATTGTCTGCAAAGTTTGCGGCAAACTACCCCTATTCGAAGAATCATCTTCCGTTTATTGCGGCCTTTGTCTGTGGCTCTGTCGGCATTTTTATTCCAGAAATACTCGGCATTGGCGTCGGCACGGTTAATGAGCTTATCGCTGGGAACTTTACGCTTGGCATGGTCGTTGTTTTGCTTATTGCCAAACTGACGATGACTGCTTTGTGTATTGGCTTCGGCCTTTTTGGCGGTGTGTTTTCGCCTGCCCTGTTTATTGGTGTGGCGGCTGGGTCGCTGGCAGCGACCCTTCTCCAATTCGTTGGTATTACCGAGATTGATCAGGTGCTTATGGTGTCGTCGATGGCTGCGGTGAGCGCGTCGGTAATCGGGGCTCCTATTTCGACAGTAATCATCGTTTTAGAGCTTACCGGGTCCTATGAATATGCCGTCGCGGCAATGATTGCAGTGATTATTAGCAGCCTGGTGACCCATCGCCTCTTCGGCTTGTCATTTTTTGATCGCCAGTTACTCGACCGCGGCATTGATATGACCCAAGGGCGTGAGGCGATCTTACTTAACCAAACGCCTGTGCTTGATTGCACGCTATCTGACTATGTGTGGCTAAGTGAGACGACTACAGGGCAAGAGGCCTTCTCAACAATGAGCGAAGCCAAACTCATGGAAGCGTATGCATTTAACGAGGCCGGCGACTTTTCAGGAAAGCTGGATCTGTTTGGCGCTCAGGCAGCCGGCACCGAGCCCATATTGACACAGCTCGATAGACAGCCAATCGCACTAATCGAGACAGACTCCCTACAGACAGCCATGGGAGTGGCAAGCGACTTTGTTGGTGAAGGCATTCCTATTCTCAATGAATCAAGGCAGCGCTTGGTCGGAGTCGTCACTGAGGGCGATTTATTTCATGCGGTTTTGGGCGCACAAACCAGCGTCCGGAAAATCGAGCGCGCATGAACGAGGCCCCGCTATGTACCCTGTTAAGGCCTCTGAGTCAGCATACTCAGCCATGGAGCAACAGAGTTAATTACGCTATTCTACGACCCTGCATTCTTGTTTAAGGATTACCAACTCATGCCCCTGCGCGGTCGCCCTCAATTCCGGACTAGCCACTCAGCCACTCAAAGTTTTACACGCCGCGCGCTCATGATTTTTGTGATTATTAACGCGCTTTGCGCAGCCCAGTCAGGTTTAGCTCAGGACGAGAACGAACGTCAATTCGAGGCAGGGCTCGCCGCTAAAGACAGGGGTCACCATGCCACAGCAATGCGTGCCTGGCTGCCACTTGCTGAAGCGGGCGTCTCCGAAGCGCAAAATAATATGGGCCATATGTATGAGGAGGGGCTTGGGGTCGCACAGAATTACGCAACCGCTATGGAATGGTATCGCAAGGCTGCTGAGTTAGGCCTACCCGAAGCGCAACAGAATGTAGGCCTGCTCTACTACTATGGCTACGGCGTTGCAGAGAACCCGCGCGAGGCGGTACGTTGGTTTCAGATGGCTGCAGACCAGTCTCTCGCGGAGGCAGAATATATGCTTGCCCTCGCTAGCCAACAAGGTAAGGGCACGAGCCTCGACTACACAAAAGCACGAGGCTTGTTTTTAAGCAGCGCGCGAAAGAACTATGGTGATGCACAACTCATGTACGCGTACATGCTTCAGGCAGGCGAAGGGGCAGACGAGTCTAATGCCGAAGCGGCGTATGTGTGGGCAAAGATAGCCGAAGAGAATGGGGTAGAAGCGGCGCTGGATATCTGGTCGCTTTCCGCTGTGTTGTTAAGCAACCGTGAGATTGCCAGAGCCGAAGAGACTCTGGCGCTTTGTCGGGCAGAAGGCCTCGACGCGTGCCCCCACGAGTAACGCTTTAGTCTCCCTTAACGACGATTTCGATGCGCCGATTTGAGGCTCGGCCGAGTGCTGAATCATTGGAGGCGATTGGCTGCGTGTCAGCAAGCCCCATGACTACCATGTTGCCCGGCGGGACATACTCCTCTCCTAGCAAATAATCAGCGACACTGGCAGACCTCGCAGAAGACAGATCCCAGTTATCGCGATACCGGCTTCCAAATGCCAGAGGTACGTTGTCGGTATGGCCTTCGATTTGGATCAATCCAGTAGTCCCAACGAGCGACGCCCCGACATTATCTAAAAGCCGCTCAAAAGACGGCTGCAAAAGCGCCAGCCCGCTTGCAAAACTTCCCCGCTCCGCAAGTCGAATGATGATGAGATCGCCGTCTCGTTCAACTTCAGCAAGACCTTGGCTGATTTCAGTGGATAAATTGGCTCTAATCTGCCTGTATTGATCGTCTATACCATCAAGCCTGATCTGCTCCGCGCTGCGTCCACCTGCTCTCGACGCGCCATTGCTGTCTGCCTCTGAAGACTGAAAGGCAGTGCCAACGACCTTAACCAGTCCATCAACTTTAGTTTGAACTGACGCGACTTTCGACAGCACTTGAATTATTTCTTGATCGAGCTGTCCGGGTGCACCCGGCGCAAGCGAATCATTGGTTCGAACAGTCACAGCACCGTTTTCAATAGCAACACTTACAGATCCATCCGCTATTTCTTGGGCGAGCTCTTCCTTGACCTCTTCAAGTGTTGCGTTGGTGGTAGATTGCCCTGCGCCAACGTCATTTCGTAACTCTACGTCTTTGGGCTCTTCATCTGTCTTTTGTTCTTCAATGGTTTCCATTGCTGTCGGCTCAGTTCTTGCCGACTTGTAGTTCATTGCCACGATATTTCTTGCTGTGGGGGCTTCGATTACCGCGGCTATAGTTTGCACACCAAATTTGGTTTTCATTGCACCCGCTACTTCTTTGTATTTAGGAACATTGACGTGGGCAAAAGACAAAATAAGAACGAAGAATGCCATTAAGAGTGTCGCCATGTCGGCAAACGTCGCCATCCATGCTGGTGAACCCGCTTTACACGGCGGGCACTCTTCTGGAGGTGGAGGAGGTTCTTTCTTTACAGGTACGGCAGCCTCCTCCTCTAAAGGGAGTTCTTCGACGGCCTCGACGGCTTCAACAGCGTCGAGTTCTGCAGCGTCGTCGATGTCTATAGTCGCTTCACTCACATTAAGCCTCGTGTTCTATTCTTGTGCTCACTGGTGCATTGCTTGCGTTATTCCGATGCGCACTCTGTCTGTTATGAATTAGGAATCTTGATTTCGATACGCCTATTTCGCGTCCGTCCAGCGGGAGTCGAGTTGTCTTCGATTGGCACCGTGTCAGCGAAACCAACGACTTCGAGCTGATTTTCACTTAACCTAGACTCATTTCCTAAATAGGAGGCGACCGACGCAGCCCGTGCCGCCGATAAATCCCAATTCGAATTAAAGGTCTCACTAAAGCCAATAGGCACATTATCTGTGTGCCCTTCAACGCGGACTTTGCTAGATCCCTCTTCAATTGTATTGCTGATTTGGGCAAGGGTTGATAAAAATCCCGCTTCGAGCCTCGCGCTGCCCGACTCAAAAGAGCCTTGGCTCGCGATGCGGATAACGATCATGTCACCCTCTTCTTCCACTTCGAGTAGCCCCTGCTCTATTTCCGCCTTGAGATCAGCACGGACTTCCTTTATTCGTTCGGCACTGTCACCGTTTGTAGTCGAGACTAACGTCGAGTCACCGCCGCCGGTATTCGCTGCCGCCGTAGGATTAGAGGTGATCGCGATGCCTATTTCAGTGGTTACGAGAGATTGAACTTCGGTTACGATAGCGGCCACATCGATGAGCGCTTGGGTAGCAACACCGTCAACCTCTTCCCCTACTCCAAAAGCGTCACCGCCTTCTTGGGATCGAATCATGCTGACCACAATCTTTTCGCCGTCTGCTGAAACCTCAACCTCGCCTTTTTCTATTTGTTCAGAGAGGGCTGCTTTTACCGCTTCGAGCTCCTGCAGATAATCTTGAGAGTCTGTTTTTGTTTTCTGAATCAAAAATTCTTTGTCGGGATCAAGGGCGCGTTGGCGCGGATTGTCTATAAGCGTTCTTTCTGCGTCGGCGGGAGTAAAGACTTCGGCAACCATGTTTCTGGCGGCGGGAATAGTGATTTTAGGTATTATTTTTTTAATACCAAAGGCGTCTTGAATAGAGCCATTAATTTTTTCGAATTTAGGTAGCTCTGTATCGGAAAAAGAGAGCAATAAGACGAAAAAGGCCATAAGGAGCGTAGCCATGTCGGCAAACGTAGCCATCCAAGCGGGGGCTCCGCCTTTACACTCAGGACAATCCTCGCCTTCATCATCGTCATCAGACGAACCCGCTGCAGCCTGTTCAGCAGCCGCTATCGCTGCTTCAAGCTCAGCGCCTTCTTTAAACACCTCCTTTTCGGACGCGTCTTCCTCGACTTCTGCTTCTACTGTCGCTTCTTCGGCCATATTAGCGATCTTACTTACGCGTTAGATTCAGTGAGCGCAGCACGCGCTTTCGGTGCAACGAACGACGCTAGCATATCAGTAAGAATACGAGGGTTACCCCCTCCCTGAATAAACACGGCTCCTTCAATAATGAGCTCACAATTCGCTGACTCGATGTCGGACTGAGTACCAAGCTTCATCGCGATGGGCAAGCAAATAACATTAGCCAGAATCGCGCCGTACATCGTTGTTAGCAGTGCCGTCGCCATTGCAGGACCGATGGATTTTGGGTCGGCCATATTGCCAAGCATGATCACCAGTCCCACAAGCGTCCCTATCATTCCCATAGCAGGAGCAATTTCTCCCCACGCACTAAAAATATTCGCGGCATGCTTATGCCGTAATTTCATTATTTCGATGTCGCGACCTAACGTTTTCTTGATCATTTCTGCATCTGAGCCATCTACGAGCATTCCTACCGCTTTTTCCAGAAAAGGGTTGCTGATTTCTAGCCCTTCTAGAGCAATCATTCCATCTTTACGCGCGACTGTCGCGAACTCAACTAGCTGCACGATAAGCTCTTCGGGCTTTTCGAGCTTGTTCTTAAAAGTCTTACCCACTACTTTGAAAGCGCCGAGAAATTCTCCAAGCGACGAACGGAAAAGTGTTACAGCTAACGAGCCCAAAACAACAATCAACACAGAGGGAGTGTCCACAAACGCAGAACCATTCTCACCAATCGCAAATGCAATAAGTCCAAACGCGCCTAGTAGGCCTACAATAGTCGCTATATCCATTTTTAATCTCCAATACTGCTTATATGGTTATGCAGGGCAAGTGCTCTACGCCCAGCCAATCACTGAAATATTTTTGCGGCCCTAGCCAATAGTGAGCCAATCGACTCTTTTGCTCGCATTGTTATTCAAAATCCGCAACAATTTACGCCGTAAATCGGCAAATGCCCTGCTTAGCTTTAGAGCCTGCCCCCTTCTCAGGCAGACGGGGCCTCGCGCGACTGTGGTTTGCTTAACCCTCTAGTCTACTAATTTCGGGACTTCTGATGAATTTTCAAACATTTGTCTCTGCACTAAAGAGAAAAGAACTTAGCAACAGCGTTCGCGTCCTGATAAGGACTAACCATACGTTACGTGGGGCTTACACGCTGATCATAGCCCTATTATTCTCGGGATGCGATAATTACCGCGCGCCGGAATCCTGCTACGACTATTTCTCAAACAACACAGATCTGAACTCTGAATATGATGAGATTGGTCGAGGTCTGCTCACTCACAACCCTTCCCAGACGACATGGCTACGTTGTCCCGCAGGCATGAGCAATGGGCCTCGCGGGAACTGCCGCGGTGAACCTCTTGCCATGACCTTCGCCGACGCCAACGCCTATGCGCAAGAGGTGGCTGACAAATCAGGCAGGGAGATACGCCTACCCACTAGCGAAGAGATGCGGCAACTCTTCGTCTCACAGTGTAATAATCCTGCCATCGACGTTCGATCGTTCCCCGATATTCAAGTCGATAACCACTGGACCTCTGATGCGAGTAGGACCAACTCCCTGCTGGCGTGCGCTGTATATACTTACCAAGGGAACGTGTCATGCCGTGAGTCCAAAGACACGCCATACCCCTTCCTACTTCTGATGGAAATAGACTAAACCGAGAGATTGAATTTCCCGCCGACTCGCGAGGCTTTTAACTTAGCTGCCGTTCCGCCCTGGTTACTGTCTTTGCCAGTGCGATTAGTCGCCTCTTCCCCGAGGCCTCCTCTGTCGATTTGTCCTGAGGCGACTTGTGCAGGTCTTTCCTCGCGCGCAAGGCAAGGCTGCCCGTCGGCTTCTAGAACAGCCTCAGAGGGCAGTCGTTTCGAGCGAAAATCCATCTTGCGGCAGCCATAGGGCCACTGCTTGTCCCAGGTTATATAAAAATGAACGCAGCCATAGCAATTTGTCGTCGCTGCAGATGTGGCTCTAGACAAGCTATTTCCTCAGATATTCGTCGTAATATTTCCACGCGACTACCACAATAAAAGCAACCAAAGCGACGGTTCCAGCGATGCTCGTGCCATCGACCCCTTGCAGAAAAGTCAGTTCAGGCCGCGCCCAAATGAGCGCGATAATCGGTACGCCGAGCATAAGATACCAACGGATAAAATTACATATCGCGCAGTCTTCATTGTTACCGTTAGCCATTTCGTCACCGCTCCTGGCACGTCTCAATGGCCCTCTATCTGGGCCAAAATGCCAACTATTAGTTCTTATACATGTTTTCCATCGCTGTAAATTGACCCTTGAGATAATCTCCAGTGCTTTTACTGCGCTGAACCAGGCTTTCCATCGCCGCGAATTGCGTGATGTATCGCTGCTGAGTCGCCGCGAGTCGTTTTTCGAGATCCTCTAGTCGCTTCTCGTAGTCGACTACTTTTGTTTCTGCCGACACCTGCCTGCTCGTTATGGCGCCTGTGCTTGCAAGCATGTCTTTAAGCACTAAGCTCGCGTCCAGAGCTAAGCCTTTGTTACCCGCATCGAAGTCTGTTTGATTATCCGTATCGGCGGTAAGCATAGTCAAGATGTCACTCAAATTACCAGCCAGTGCCGCTGAGAACGTTTTCTCGTCAATGGCTAGATCACCGCTCAGCTTAACGTTAATGCCTAAGTCTCGAAGCTTAGACAAACCGCCCGACGCAGTTGACGAGTCAAGATCTAATAAATTCTTTACCTGAGCCTGCACCATCGACACGAGCGATTTATCGTTCTCAAGTGCACCAGCTTCGCCAGTTTCTTCATCAGTAGTCGTTAACTCCGTCGCTGTCTGCCGAAACGCATTATAAGTATACACAAGGTCGTCAATCGCAGCGCGAAGAACCGAAGTATCATCACTGATGGAGATCTTAATTGGATTTGCATCAACCGAGGTTAACGAAAGCTCCAGCCCCGGAATGACATCAGTTAACTTATTGGTCGCTCGTTGAATTAATCTCAATCCGTTCATTGTTACACTTGAATTCTGAGCAGTCTGAAGTTTCCCCGCGTTGGCCCCCGTGCTGTGTATCGTTGCGTCAGATGCGATCGTAAAGTCGTTATCTGTACCAGTAGCGCCCTCGTAAAGTATGACCCACTCTGAATTGTCTGTGTCTCTCGCCACTACTCGCGCTGTTATGCCAATATTTGCAGCATTAACGGCGCTGACTATACCTTCAGGCGTGTCTGTCGTTACACTAACAGAACTTGTGACAGGCGAACTTGACCCGATTGAAAAGTCTATGGTGAAAGGCGCACCACTGTTGATTAATGAAGACTTGCTGCCGAACGCCTTGGAGCGAATGATCGTGCCCGTAGCCAACTGATCAACCGTAATATCGTAGCTGCCTGTTCTTAACTCTGCTTGGGACCCGATGCTCACAGCTGCTGTCTCAGGTTTTGGATTAGTAACAAGCTTATTGGTAACGTCGCTGATATTCTTTAAGTTATCGAATGCGGTCTTAATCAGCGCCACACTGCTTTTAAGTGATCCGTAGCCAGAGACGCTTACCGAAGTTTCTTCTTTCTTCTTCGTAAACGAGTCTATTCTGGGCTGATTCTCAGCTTGCGCGAGAGAGGTAGCGAGCGCTTGAATATCGACACCCGAACCCAGATTCATTGCTTGAACAAGTGAGCTACCTGCGCCACTCGCTGCACTAGTTTCGGCCATGATTACTTCTCTCTATCATTTAATGAAAATATTTATGTGTGGCAACCCATGACGGTTTTGTCTGTCATGCTGATTTAGATAAAGTTAAACAAAGTCAGTTGCGAGACCTTGGCAAATGTACTTTGAGCCGCTTCGAGAGCAAGCATATCTGCTGACAGTTGGGTTATCGCCTTCGAATAATCAAGATCTTGTGCTTCCGATAGTAAATTTTCATAAATAATCTGCTTATCAGCAGCAATATCTTGGCGCTGGGAGATCAAGTTCTGGCGTACACCTAGATCAACAATCTGTGACCCAAGGTGCTTGGATAAATCTTGGATCTCACCCATTGCCGTGCCAAGATCAGCGAAGTTATTTGATTTAAGCGCTGAAACAAAATCGGTCATAATGTCGAACATTCCAACCTTTGTGGTCTCACCATCCGCCACACGGTCGAAATTACCCGCTAGACTCAGACCAGAAGTATTAAGTTTAAGGCTGTGTCCGCCCTCTACTTCGAGACCTACCTCGGCCTGATTGCCTTTATATTCCGTTTTGCCCGCGTCATTGGTCACAAACGGCGTCGTCGTCGACGCAGTACCTGCAAAAATATAACGCCCGTTTATGTCGACGCTGTTGGCCAACGCTTTGACCTCAGTTAAATAGCCTTCGGCTTCCGTAGCCATTAAAGTCAAGTCGTCCGCAGAAAAAGTCCCGCTTCGTGCAGAGATAGCTATTTCCTGCATTCGGTTAACCATATCCTGCATCGCACTAATCGAGCTCTCTTCCATCACTAAACGATTGTCTATTGATTTAAGGTTTTCGACATAGTCGTTCTGCTTTTGAATAGCAGACTGGAGGCGCAGAGTCGCTGTTGTCGCATCGAGATCCTGGCTTGGCATTACCGCTTTCTTGCCTGAGGCAAGTTGTGACTGCAGCTCAGCTATCTTAGACTGCTGCGTACTCATCTGCTTGTTCAGACTTGTAAAATATTGGTTTGTCGAAATTTTCATGAGCTATCAACTATCCATTAAATTCATCTAGGCGCGTGAACGCGATCATTATCGTGATGCTGAGAGAATAGTGTCGAATAATTGACCAGACACTTTGATTATTTGAGCAGCAGCCTGATAGGCTTGCTGAAAGCGAATGAGGTTTGCTGCCTCGTCGTCCAAGCTTACGCCTGATGCCGCATCTCCAAGCGCCACAGCATCGTCGTAGACCACTTCGAGCGCTTCGGCGGACATTTTTGAGAGCGAATTCACGCTGCCAATGTTATTCACCAATGTGACATAGGTCTGAACGGGAATCTCACCGCTCTCTAGTCTCTGATTCTGAATACCGGCTAACGCGAGAATATTGGTGTTGTCGCCAATTCCGCCTGCATTGGGTTTTATTGTATAGACATCACCTGTTGAGGGCGCTTGACTAAACCGTAATCTCAGATCGCCGTACTCAATGTCCTTTGCTGACTCATAGGTTCTTGTTGCAAGGAGCGTATTTGTCGTCGTATCTCGAATCTCAACCTGCGTTGCAGACACAAATTTAAGCTCCAAAGGCTGCTCGAGCTTCAACTCTGACTGTGCATTAATGTCGCCCACTCTGTATTGAAGCTTTGCCTCTGTCCCTGCGCCCGTCACATGAACCAACAGATCTTCTGCTACCTCTTTGTCACTAGTCAGTGTTGTCGCCAGGCCTATTTTAGCCAGATCTTGAGCAGTGCCATTACCTGACCAGTAATCCGAAAAACCAAAATTGATGTCGTCGCCCTGATAATAAACACGCCCAACAACGGCCCCGTTACCTCTGCCTAAAAAGTTTGTGGTCTCTCCTGAGTCCGGACTACCCAAAACAATGTTATCGCCTTCGAATCCACCGACGTTTTTGATAATTAAATTACCATCACGCGCAATCGACGCTTCAACATTTGTGTCACCAGATTTTGCATTAATCAGAGAAACCAACTCGCCCGTAGTGGTAGGGGCAACGTTAGATATTATATTCTCGCCATTGATACTGAGACGTCGAGTCGAATCAAATTTCGTGGGATCGATAGTAATGACATTGCGGGCCGTCGCAGTAACCTTGGTCGTATCGCTTATCGAGTTCGCCCATGTGGCGACATCGGTTGCAGACAGAGTCTCGCCACCGGCGAGTTCGAGCGCCCCTAAAGACGTCCCGTTCAGTGTCAAATCGCCATTGTCGATCAGGTTAATCGGCGTCTCTGAATTATTTTTCTGCTTAGGTAGACCAAAAGAAAGCAATGATTCTTTTGCTGATGCTCCTAAGGTGAAGCCTGTGTCTAAGTACGCAGCGTTGCCCGTTTTATTGACGTACTCTGCCAGGTACGCGGCTCCGGCTTCCATCGTCTTCGAACTCGCAAGGCTGGTTTTAAAGGTCGCATCAAGCTCGGTGCCAGCGAGATGATTACGCTGAGAAGTAAATACTTGAATCGCTTCATCCGAAGACAATGAGGGATGAATAGTAATCGAGAACCCGTCACTGCCTTTCGGTATTCGTACAGCTGGCTCGCTGGTATTAGCCTTCACCGTAGCGCTCTCTAAGAAATTTGGTCTCACCGCTGCATCGAGCGTTGCTGTGCTTAGCGTCAGTGATTTTGCGTAGCCATAGTCAAGGGAGACGTCAACAAGCTTTGAGTTGTTTATGTTTTGCTGAACTACAAGACGGCCAGAAGTGGCTATTTGCGCGATATCAGTTATGGCTACGCTTAAATTCTCGGATACTCGCAAGGCGGGATCTATGAACACGCTTCTACCGTCTTTCGGACTTTCGGATAATTCAATTCGCAAACCTGCATGCTCGAAGACCGCTCCGGAGCTCGTCGAAGGCTTGACGCTACTAACAGTCCCCGTTGCTTTGTCGGTTACGAGCCACGATCGATCGGCGCTGCTCCAACTGGCGGAAAAAGCACCCGCGGCGGGTGCACCGTTTGTTATCTGCGTTGCCGTGACACTCGCGTCTAACTCCCCATTCTGCGATGTAGCTTTGTAAGTAGTTGCAAGGCTAAAGAGATCCTGACCTATTTCATTATTATGGTTCATGCCGCCGGCATGAACGGTGTTCACCGAATTGACTAGCGATGAGACGAGAATGTCGATGTCGCCACGCAATGGCTCGAACACGTCATCTCGAAAGTTCAACAGCCCCCCGATTGAACCGCCTTTTATTGTGCCTACATTGATATTCTCACCATAGGCATCGAAAATGACGGCGGATGGTGAGCCCGGCAGGGTCGGGAATGTTGCAGAAAGTGTTTTGGCTTCGTTACCCTCTACAATATTTGTGTTATCCGTTGTACCAGCCAATTTCACATCGACACGACCCGCCACGTCAAACGTTAGATCTAATTTTGCTAACTTTGACATCTCGTGCATCAGATGATCACGCTGATCGAGCATTGCCGGTGGTTGTAATGATTGCTTGGTGTTCTTGCCTAACTGACGATTAACCTGTGCAAGGCTCGCCGCAAGCTGATTAAGCGTTTGCACATTCTCAGAGATCTCTCTTTTCATCTCAGTATCAAGCGCGCCCAGATCACCTACTACGCTCTTGACTCTTGACGAGAAAAAATTGGCGGAACTTAAGAATTCTTGCCGATAAGACTGTTCCGCAGGGTTAGTGCTGAGCTGTGTGGCTGAAGAGAAGAATTTATCGATAGCCGATGATAAGCCGCCAGTTTCTGAGCCCAGTAGATTAAGTAATCGGTCCGTATAATTGACCATTGGCTCTTGCGAACTCAGGGCACTTTGTGAAGTTCGAATATTGGCTTCAGCGAATTCATCATAAGCGCGTTGAACGCCTACTAGTCTCGCGCCCGTTCCCAAATAACTCACACCCATCTGCGAAGGGGAGTTTTCAGCAGTTGTTACTTCCTGCCTCGAATAGCCCTCGGAATTAATATTGGCAATATTATTACTCACGGTCGACAGCGCTTGCCTATACAGCTGCGTCGCGGTCGCTCCGATGGTAAGTAAATCAGTCATATTACCTGCTCAATTACAGAAAGTTAACGTTGTCTTAACCAGTATCTAGTCAAATTTTCGTGGTCTTGCGGGCTGTAAATTTACGACTGGCAATGCCGTAGGCACCTCTTGTGCTATGACAGTTCCGCTTCGCGCCGATGTCACAGAATCGAGCCAATCAGCGATACCCAAGCTTTGACGACCTGCCATAACCTTAGACACTTCGTCATAGAACATGTCGTCAAAAAAATCTATCGAGTCGCTACGCAAAAGATCACTCTGCATCGGTTTTAAAGACGCCTTCATTGAATCTGTCATCATCTTAAGAAAAAGTGATTCGAATTCTTCTGCGACTTTCTGATTTACTGACCCTTGATCGGCACCTGCTTTATTCGCGGAGCCTTTTAGCGCTGCGAGTCCTGCGAAATCGTAGGCACTCGACACCGGCATACCAATATTGCTTGCCATCTAAATCACCACCAATTGCGCTTTTAAGCTGCCCGCTCTTTTCAGCGCTTCGAGTATTGAAATTAATGCAGACGGCGAGGCGCCTACTTGGTTAACTGCGTCAACGATGTCCTGAAGCTCTACTCCAGGCTCCAGAAGAACCATTTGGTTCGTAGGCTCCTCGACCGTAATCTCCGCGTTTGTCACCTCGACAGTATCGCCTTGTGCCAGATCACCAGGACCCGGCTGGCTTACGTCATTGAATGCCTCGACTCGAACCATTAGGGTGCCGTGCGACACCGCCGCTGCACCGACTCGAACCGATCTGTTAATCACTGTCGTTCCTGTTCGAGAGTTGATTACTACGCGTGCCATCGGCTCGCCTGGGTCAACTTCCATTGATTCGATATCGCTCAAGAAACCTACTTTTGCGCTCATTTCTGCGGGCGCTCTTACCGCAATAGAGACAGCGTCGATAGCTGTCGCCATGCCTTCGCCGTAACGCTCGTTGATTGCAATCGAGATTGCATTCGCTGTACTAAAATCTTGGTCGCGGACATTTAGAACAAAGTGTTCTGCTGTCTCAAAAGGTGTTTCAATTAGACGTTCAAGTATTGCGCCGTTAGGAATTCGTCCCGACGTTGGCACGCCGATTTCGACGCTACTTCCCGCTGCGTCAACTGAGACACCGGTGACAGTAAGTGACCCCTGAGCAAGAGCATAAACTTGGCCATCAATTCCCCTGAGCTCAGTTAGAATCAGGTTTCCGCCTCGCAAACTTTCGGCGGTACCTACTGTTGAGATGTTGACGTCAATACGCTGGCCGGGCTTGGCAAACGCAGGGACTTCGGCAGTGACGATAACTGCCGCAAGGTTATCGACCTGCAATGGTTGTTGCGCGAACTGCGTTGCGAGATTGACGAGGTTGTCTCCTAAATCGAACTCGGTTACCGGACCATCAACACTGACCCCTAACCCTGACAACAATGACGACAGACTTTGACCCGTAACTCGCAATGTATTGCCGTCACCAGTACCAGAGAGTCCGGCAACAAGACCAAAACCAATCAATTGGTTACTTCGGACACCTGCTACATCAACAAGATCCTTTATCCTATCGGCGAATGACACGCTTGGCGTCATAAGAGATATTATTAGTAAGGCTATAATTTTTTTCATAGTTGCTTTTCGAATTAACCGTATTGATTGGCTTGCAAGTCGTCAAAATTAGATACAGATCTAGAAAGGCCACAGACCGTATAGTGCTTTAATTCCCCATGAGCCTTTTGTCGCTCTAGCGAGCTCGCCAGCGCCACTGTAAGAGAACTGTGCATTTGCCAAACGACGTGAAAGAACTGTGTTGTTGGGCTGAATATCCTCCGGACGAATAACTCCTCGTACTCGAATATATTCGCTTCCTTCGTTTAGCTCTAACTGTTTCTCTCCGAAGATAACGAGATTGCCATTCATCATTACATCGACCACGACAGCTGAAATACTTCCCGACAGTGACGCAGATTGCCCCGCAGTGCCAGTACCTGTGCTACTTAGAGATGAGCCATCACTCTGCAGCGTTGAAAAGAATTCACCACCTGGAAATAGCGCGTTTCGCTGCGCGTCGCCAATAACATCATTTGAGGTTGTCCTCTCAGTGGATAGACCCGTTTGACGTGATGCCTGCGCACTTTCACTTAGAATGATTGTTAGAATGTCGCCCACCTCAACCGCACCTGCGGCATAGGATCTTCCAGCAGGATAAAGGCGGGCGCCGTTATCATAAATAGACCCGGTCTTTCGATCTACGTTGGGCTCCTCTATCGGGTAGGTGAGTTCGAAGCTGTCATTGGCAACAAGTGATTGTGGCCCGGTGCTTGAACAATTCAACATCGCCAATGAAAGCAATGCGATTCCTAGAGTTTTGCCTACTTTTGCCATCATCCTGAATCCCGATTCTGGTTAATTAAGTCCTAATTACAGATTGTTATTGAGGAAGCGGAGCATTCCGTCAGTCGCTGCGATTGCTTTTGAATTGATTTCATAAGCCCGCTGCGTTTCGATCATGCTAACCATTTCTTCGACTACATTCACATTCGATGCCTCTAGTGCACCTTGTGTGATCATCCCGGCGCCCTGTGCGCCAGGATTACTAATAATTGGATCACCACTCGCATTTGTTTGAGCGAATAAATTTCGGCCCAGAGGCGTCAAACCAGCTGGGTTAACAAATCGCGTTAACTGGAATTGACCGACATTTGCGGCTCCACCACCAGCCGCAAGTTCGACAGTCACGGTCCCATCACGTCCGATAGTCACACTCGAAGCATCTTGCGGAATAGTGATTGGCGGTATCAAAGATTCACCCGATGCGGTCACTATTTCGCCTGTATTAGAAAGCTTCAGTGAACCATCACGAGTAAAGGCTTGAGTCCCGTCGGCTTGCTGTACTGCAAAAAATCCAGCGCCAGCAATCGCGACGTCCAGCGAATTCTCTGTCGAGATCATATTACCCTGACGATGCACTTTTTCAGTGGCGACAACTCGCGTACCAGTACCTAGCATTAATCCTGTAGGCACCTCTGCGTTAATGTCAGCCTGTGCGCCTGCTTGTACGATGCGCTGATACAGCAGATCTTCAAACATAGCTCTGTCTTTCTTAAAGCCGGTTGTATTAACGTTTGCAAGATTGTTCGCAATTACCGTCATTCGAGTTGACTGTGCCGAAAGGCCAGTCTTTGCTACCCACATTGCAGCATCCATCGATGAATCCTCTTAATTATTACTTTACTTGTCTGTTAAGCGCGCATTAAACGAGAGCCGTCTTTGTCTAATTCTTCGGTACTCTTGATCACTTTCATTTGAGTTTCAAATGACCGATAGAAATCCATGAGATTAACCATGACCTCGACGGCGCTGACATTACTTCCCTCTAATGAACCTGAAGTAAGCGAGACGGCTTCCTGACCTGTCGTTATATCGCCGCCCAGACCCCCGGAGCCCAACGCTTCGAAAAGTCCGTCAGTGCGGCGAGTCATAACGGTAGCACTCGAGTCACGAAGTAGAAGCTGAGCCAGGGCTTGAGCTTCACCTCCCTCGGGCCCAGCTTCTTGGAAAAAGACAGTGCCGTCAGGTGCGATGGTTACCACCCCATTAACTGGGACAGTAATTGGACCCCCTCCTTCAGCAAGCACAAGATCTCCCGTGCCTGTTTCGAGAAACCCGTCGGCAGAAACGCGCAGGTCGCCACGCCTGGTAAATGCAAGGTTGCCGTCCTCAGCCTGAACTCCTAGCACGGTGGCATCATTCAGTGAGATATCTAATGGGTTACCGGTCCGCATTTGTGTTCCGCTACCCATCATTATCTGCTCAACACGCGAAGCGATAATTGGTTGGAACCGCGTTGGAAGGCCTGGCCCGTCAAGAAATGCTGACTCCGGGCGAGACTGCTGCGAGCGCTTGTACCCAATCGTCGAAATATTGGCAAGATCGTTCGTTAGCTGAACTCTCTGAAAACCTTGGTTCGACGCCGCACCCAATGCGGTAAATATCAACTTGTCCATTTTTTAAAACCTTAAAGAGAAGGCAGAGAGCAAATCTCCACCCAATCTATTAGCCGCGTATATTGATAATCGCTGATGTCATCGTGCTAGACGTTTCGATCGCTTTGGCATTAGCCTGGAAGTTTCGTTGCGCCGTAATCAGATCAACAAGTTCTGAGGTCAAATCAACGTTTGAGCGTTCTCTCGAGCCAGCACGCAAAGTACCAAAGCCTGCCGAACCTGGTTCGCCATAGTTCGCCGCTCCTGAGTCAGACGTGGCGAAGAAGCTAGAGTCACCGATCTGACGTAAGCCGGTTGGTGATGAGAAGTTCGCAATAATGATTTTACCTAATGATTTTTGCGATCCGTTAGAGTAACTCGCGACCACGAGGCCATCGTCACCGATATTAACGCCAACCAAGTCACCCTCAGGTGCACCGTTCTGAGACTGGCTCAACACGGCAAACGGCGAGTTAAACTGCGTACTGGCCGTGTATGCGATATTGACTGTCGTACCTGTAATCGAGTCGCTTTCCAAAGCGTAAGAAGCTTGCGGAGAGACGAGTGTTCCACTCGTGTCGAACGTAAGCTCACCTTTATCAAGGAAGATAGGCGACCAGAACGGGATATTATTCTCTTCAAAGTCAGCTTTGTCGGTCTGCTCTGTCCAAGTACCGTCTTGGTTCTGAACCACATACACTGCTGCCGCGCCCTCAGTGTCAGGCGTAAGCTCAACAAATGTTGATGTGCGGCCGAAAGCGGCATCGATGTTTTCTAGACCCCAGTCTGCGTGGCCAGTAATTTGAATAAAGGAGTCGGTCGAAGTCGTTGCACCTGTAACGGTTAATGCACCTTTTGTTTCGTCATAACCCACTTTGATACCACCGACCGTGCGACCCAAGCTATCAGACATCAGGTTGATTTTATTTTGTAGCTCAGTGGTAAAGGTACCTATCGAATACTGACCTTCGTCTAGATTGATTTGCGACGAGATGCCATCAATAATTACGGTGAGGTTTTTATTGGCTGCGCTAACCGAGAATGATTCGCTAGCGTCGATACCCATTGCGTTTCCGGTAACAAATGCAGGCTTCGATACTTGTCCACGGAGGGTAGGTAGATTATTTACCGCCGAGCTTTGGGCTGCGACACTTTGTGTTTCAGACATTCCAAACAACGCAGCGGCCAGTTGAGAGGATTCGGTGTAAGGTGAATCTCCTTCTACTGCATCAGGGTTGGTATTAAGTTCTATCGAAATGCTCGAAGAGTCACCTGTAGTGCCACTCTTGAAAGTAAATTTCCCATCACTGTATTCAACCTTTAATCCGTACCTTTGATCAGCCGTTGCGAGTGCTGATCCGTTTGGCAAAACGCCTCGCATTAATACAACGTTTTCCTCAGTATCCAGTGGCTTTAACTCAACTCCCGCTGTAGGTATGTTGAAAATTTGAGCACCTATAGCATTTCCGTCTTCGTCTTCGCCGGCCGGTGTAACCTTGATTGTGTCGACTTCTGTTTTATCTGTTTGGGTAAAGAGAAAACCTTGGTTGACTGCATCATATTCAACTTCGATATCGTCGAACGCAACAAATTCGTTTTCCTTTTTGAGTGCTTGTGTTAGAGCGTAGGCTACCGCTTCAGGTGTGGCTTGGCCATCAATTCCATAGGTGTCGAGTATACGCTGGATGGGTAAATCGACAGAATTGCCTCCACGCTCAAGCTTAAGTTCAATCGGTGTATCTGCAGGTGCAGTAAAATCGAACCGCTTCCCGTCACCAAATTCTTGATTGATTTTGTTAGTCAGTTCAAATGCAATTTGTTGGCCCGATAACCTTGCTTCGGAACCAGCAAGATGCTCGAGGCCAATTTGTACTGGTTCAGAGCCGTCTATGGAGAGTTTAAACATGTTTGACAGCGCAGCGCGTGTCATTACCGGCTGTTCCAGCGGCTCTCCATCTTCGTCTAGGTTGGAAAAATCCACGCCATCTTCATTATTAGTTAAATTCAAGTTGTCTGTGTAAATATTGCCCGCTGTGGGGATAGAAACTGAAATACTCGCAGGCTGTGACGGGATCGGCGCCGATAACTGATCGTACGAATATTTTTTATACACTGTACCAGTCGTAATGAGATACTGAGCACTGTCTGCACTGGTCTGTTGCAATTTTAGTAATTCGCTCGACGTTTTAATCTCTCCGTATTTATTCACAAAGTATTGATCACCACCCGTATCCGACGCCTGTACTAACGCAGGATCGACAGCCTCATCATCGATATAGACATAGGTCTGCCATTTGTTGAACGGATCGTCTGCCGTGGCTTCCGCTGTCTTCACGTAATACACAGTCGAGAGATGCGCCGAGCCCGAAG
>ERZ807291.3770-NODE-3770-length-20936-cov-6.032709_pt1 | contig 20936 bp, 20 predicted proteins | sample MGYA00521257_ERZ807291 | MGnify/ENA primary metagenome ERZ807291 (study PRJEB31413, sample SAMN03169783) | marine metagenome | biome: Marine; feature: Water; material: Subsurface seawater | place: North Sea | collected 2011-04-28 | depth 1 m m ... | reverse complement strand
CCTAAAAGATTCATTTTGACCTATTTAACATGGATTTAAATATGTCTAAGCAGGTGAGATGCTAGTAGTTAAAAGTACTATAAGTGGTTAATTATATGTTTATTAGTTACTTATCAAATACTTAGTGTACAAATGACACTATGACCGTTGAAGAAGTAGGTAGTTTTCAATTACCTTTTTACATCGTAGTTTTTTTAGCGTGGTACCCTTCTTTGATGAGGATTTTTACTACTTGATCAGCCTTGTCTCCCTGTATGATAAACGTCTTACGGTCTACAGATCCTCCCACGCCACATTGTTGTTTTACTTTTTTACACAATGCTTCTAGCGTTTGCGGGTTTCCTTGATACCCTTCTACGACTGTGACTGTTTTACCTCCTCGACCCTTTTTTTCTTTGCGTACGGTTAGTTTCTGAGCGTTACTTGGAAGGTTGACCTCAGGTTCTGTTATTTGTTCATCAGTATCAGATAGTACTTTAAAACCTTCGTCCTGCTGATTTGTAAAAAAGTTAGACAAGTCAAGTTTTTGCATTTTCTTTTTGGTCATTTTGGTACTAATGTTTTTAACGATTTAGGGTATAGTATTACGTGTTTCTTATTTTTCAAAATTAAAGGTTCTCCGTCTATATGCCAAAGCTTACCGCTACGTTTTAGGTCTATCTCCGACGCCTTATAGTACGTGAATAGAGCATTGTTCTCTTGTTTTTTACTTCTGAGAAAAGATATAAGACCCAGTATTTGATACCATTTGGGCTTACGCATAATGGCGATGTCCAAGAGTCCATCTTGGATGTCAGCAGCGCTGGCTATCTCAAAATTATTGCCCCATTGAGCTCCATTTGCAATGCTTAGACTAAAGAAGGGGAGTGTAGTTTTTTTGCCGTCCAAAGTTAGCGTTACCTCTCGTTCATTTCTCCCTTTAAACGACCCTAGTATTGTTTTGGCGTAGCCTTTTAACCCTCGGATACCTTCCGCACCAAACTTATGAGCGACTTCAGCTTCAAAACCAGCGCCTGCTACATTGACGAAAAATACATCATCTACGGTGGCCGTATCTATGGAGATAAGTTTACCTTGGAGTAAACTGTCCACAGCTAAATGAACATCCCTAGAGATTCCCAAAAAGCGTGCTAATCCGTCACCGGAACCTTTCGGTATTATCCCCAATGTTTTGTCGTATTCCATCGCCAGTTTAGCTACAGTGTTTACTGTGCCATCACCACCAATAGCAACGAGCGATTCAAAGCTGGATACATCTAATGTTTCAAGCTCTCTGATGTCTATGAATGAGAATTCCATAGACTCAGGCAGAAGCTCAGTTATTACGTTTACGATGGAAGGCTCAAATTTTTTGCCTGCTTTTTTATTGTAAACGAAGAGGGTATTCAAGATGTGTTACTTTCTAGCAATAGCACGCTTGGCAGCAGCTACTACATCTTTTATTCCTAGTCCGTACTTTTCTAGCAGTTCCATAGGAGTTCCACTCTCACCGAAGCTATCATTTACAGCAACCATCTCTACAGGCAGTGGCGTGTGACGAGCAAGTAGTTGGCAGATACTATCTCCAAGTCCACCATTCATTTGGTGTTCTTCAGCAGTTACTACACATTTGGTCTCAGCTACTGCATCTAGTATTGCTTTGTTATCTAATGGTTTTATCGTATGAATGTTGATTACCTCAGCAGAAATTCCTTCTTCAGCCAGTGCTTTAGCAGCTTCCAGTGAGTTCCACACAAGGTGCCCGGTAGCAAATATAGTTACGTCGGTTCCGCTGCGCATATGGAGCGCTTTCCCTATTTCGAATTTACCTTCTTCCGTAAAAATGGGCCACTTTGGCCTACCAAAACGAAGGTAAACAGGTCCTTCATGATCGGCAATAGCAATTGTAGCTGCTTTGGTTTGGTTGTAATCACAAGGATTAATCACAGTCATACCGGGAAGCATCTTCATCAATCCGATATCTTCTAATATCTGGTGTGTAGCTCCATCTTCTCCTAAGGTAAGACCTGCGTGAGATGCGCATATCTTCACATTTTTATCAGAGTAAGCCACAGACTGACGTATTTGATCATATACTCTACCTGTAGAGAAGTTAGCAAACGTGCCTGTAAAGGGTATTTTTCCAGCTGTAGCTAGTCCAGCAGCCATACTAATCATATTGGCTTCTGCAATGCCCATTTGAAAAAATCTATCAGGAAACTCATCTTGAAACTTATTCATTTTGAGTGAACCGGTAAGGTCTGCACAGAGCCCTACTACGTTTTTGTTTTTTAGGCCAAGCTCGTATAGTCCGTCTCCAAATCCTGACCGTGTATCTTTTTTCTCCATTTCAGTGTATGTATAGTTATGTATTGGTTATTTCAAATTAATATGTTTTATCTCACCTGATTTTATGGTGAACGGCGTATTCTTCGTACTCAATGTTTCTTTGGTGTTCGTTGCTCGATAGATAAGGAAATAGTCTCCCGGCTGAAGAACTGTTATAGTTGAGTTCGGAACAAGGCTTAGATTTTTTACCAGCTCCATTTCTCCTTTGTGCTTCCTATAGATACCTATTTCGAAGTTGTTTCTAGTAACAATGTTCAGTTTACCCGGTTGTTGGACTTGGAGCGTAGTAATTTTATTTTGGGCGATGGTGACACTTTCTTGCGTGATACGTGGCAGAGTGAGTATCTCTATTTTGTAGTCGCCGGTTATATATTTCTGCTGATCGTTGAAGTCATGCACATTGAGTATTTCATTGGAGTTTTTGTCAATGATTAGCGCTTGTAAGTTAGCGTAATTAGTAACCCCTTCTATTTTAAGATTAAGATATCCCTGAGGCGCGTCTAGAGCTATAGTGTTATGCTTACCTGCTGTGAGTGCCACATTCTTCTTAATTCTCGCAGGAATAGTGTGTACCTTTACATCGTACAGATAGCTGGGGTCTAAGTAGATAGTGTCTGGATTTCCTCTGTAGTTTAAGGTATGAATATAGTTATTGAGCAGTTTGCCTGTTTTACTATCGGTGAATGTCATATTCACATCTGTTTCTGTTGGCTTCCCATAACTGTCTAAAAGGTTAATCTGAGCAGAGGTATTGTTTATCGCTTGGCTAATTACAACGTTCAGTACTTCCTTGAAGTCTTGTTCTGTTTCCGCTTCGAAGTAGCGTCCCACGCATTCAAATTGTGTTTTGAAGTCAGCGCTAAGGCCAAGTCCAATAACAAACGGACGAAGTACTACCCCCTGTTTTTGAAGGGCAAGCGAGACTGCACAAGGATCTCCATCACATTCTTCTAAACCATCTGTAATTAGAATGATAATGTTTCGTACACCAGGAGTCTTCGGGAAATCATAGGCTGCTTCTTGAAGCGAGTAGGCAATAAGTGTAGTTCCTTTGGGCCGTAGGTCCCGGATATTATCTTTAATCGCTTGGTGATTCCCGCGGGAGAAGGGGACTTCTAGCTTCGTGTCTTTACAGTTACGCTCGGTTTTTTGGCTTTGGTGTCCATATACTCGTAAAGCCAACTCTAGTTCGTCCTGATATTGTAAACTGTCCACCATTCGAGTAAGAAGGCGCTTCGCTACAGTGATACGATTATCTGTACCCATTTTAGCATACATACTACCGCTGCCGTCGAGTACAAATAGAATCCGCGTTTTAGGCTGTTGGGCGTAAGCATTCGCTGCTACGAGTAGCAGAAGAATCGTCCAGATGTGTTTATACTTTGCCATATTTCGCGGAATGTAGGTCAAAAATTGTGCTACGTGTTTAGTAGTCGCCTATTTCTGATGGGTTTTGAGCCAACGCATTTGCGAGTTGCTCATCGTTTGGTGCTATTCCGTGCCACTCATGACTTCCCATCATAAAGTCAACTCCGTTACCCATTTCTGTATTCATAAGTATACAAATAGGCTTACCATTGCCACTTAAGACTCCAGCTTTGCTGAGTGTATCCTGCACATCCTCAAGGTTATTTCCATCCATTGAAATTACGTTCCAATTGAATGCTTCAAATTTAGACTTAAGATCAGTGAAGCCCATGATGTCTTTTGTATCACCGTCGATTTGACGACCGTTTACGTCTACCGTAGCGATTAAATTATCCACCTTATTGTGAGCCGCGTACATTACTGCTTCCCATACTTGTCCTTCTTGAAGCTCACCATCACCCATGAGTACATAGACTAACTTATCTTCTTTATTTAATTTTTTAGCCTGAGCTATTCCACAAGCTACAGATAGTCCTTGTCCAAGAGAACCTGAAGCTATACGCACACCTGGGAGACCTTCGTGAGTCGTTGGGTGCCCTTGTAAACGAGTATTTATCTTACGAAAGGTAGCTAGTTCTGATATAGGGAAATAACCACTGTGAGCCAAAGCGCTGTAATAAACTGGGGAGATATGTCCGTTAGACAAGATGAATACATCTTCATCCTTTGCATCCATATTGAAATTATCGGGGGAATGTCTCAATACGTTTTGATATAACACCGTTAGAAACTCTGCACAGCCGAGAGATCCCCCAGGATGGCCAGATTGTACTCCATGTACCATTCGTACTATGTCTCTACGCGTTTGTGCTACGTAATCTTTCAGTTCAGCTATTGATTTTTTCATCTTGTTGAGAACAAAGGTGGGTTATATTCAAGTTTTATAAAATCTTTGTGGACATTTCTTGGAAAAGTAAAGTGGCTAGAGACATAATAGAAATAAGTATTCCCATCATAGAGTATCATCAAAACCGAGATGATCTTCAATCGTGGTTGAAAACGAAAGTGGGTAAAGTTAATAAAAAAATAAACGTTATAGTGACGTTAAAAAAGTCGTTAGACGCCCGTAAGTCGAATATTAAATTCAATCTTAGGTTGGAGGTTTTTACGGGTAGCGACTTTCCTGATGAGCTAAAAACACCTGATTTTCTGCCGCTAAATAACGGTACCGTGCACATTATTGGATTTGGACCTGCGGGGATATTTGCAGCACTTCACTGCCTACAAGTGGGTATGAAGCCTATCGTCATAGAACGAGGGCAAGCAGTAAAACAGCGACGTAGAGATGTAGCTAAGCTGAATAGAGAGGGGGAGATGAATGCCGAGTCCAACTATTGTAATGGAGAAGGAGGAGCAGGTACATTTTCAGATGGGAAGTTATACACTCGTTCTATGAAACGAGGTAAAATTCAAGAAATCTTAGAACTTTTTGTGTTGCACGGAGCAGATGAGAATATTCTGTATGAAGCACATCCACACATTGGTACAAACAAACTTCCACAGATTATAGAAAAATTACGCGATACTATTATTGAAAAAGGCGGTGAAGTACGTTTTGGAGCTAAACTGACCGATTTAGCATATGAAGGAGATACAGTAACTAAATTATCTGTTAATGGGGAGTGGGAACCTTGTGATCAGGTCATACTTGCTACAGGACACAGTGCTAGAGATATTTATTATTTACTACACAAAAAGAAGATTGCACTAGAAGCTAAGCCATTTGCGATGGGTTTTAGGATAGAGCACCCTCAGTCATTGATTAACACTATACAGTTTTATAATGAACACAATGCTAAAATGCTCCCACCTGCGTCGTATAGTCTAGTTACTCAGGTTAAAGGGAAAGGAGCATTTTCTTTCTGTATGTGTCCAGGAGGTATTATTGCACCAGCGGCTACAGCTGACGGAGAAGTGGTGGTAAATGGATGGAGTCCAAGCAAGAGAAATGGTGAGTATGCCAACAGTGGCTGGGTAACTGAAGTAGGAGAAGAGGAGTGGGAAGCATTTAAATCTCACGGCCCACTAGCTGGATTGGAGTTTCAGAAGTCCATAGAGCAGAAGGCGTTTCAAATGGGGGGAGGCAAGTTTAAAGTCCCTGCACAAAACTTGATAGATTACCTGGCAGAGAAGAAAAGTCTTACACTAAATGAGAGTAGTTATCATCCTGGAATGACCAGTGTAAATTTAAATGAGCTGTATCCTTCAACTATGAACTACCGCTTAAGAGAAGGTTTACGAGCAATGACTAAGAAACTCAAAGGCTTTGACCATAAAAATGCGATGGTTACAGCACCAGAAAGTAGGACAAGTGCACCAGTGCGTATACCTCGAACAAAAGAACTACATCATATAGCACTTACTAATCTTTACCCATGTGGCGAAGGAGCTGGTTTTGCGGGAGGAATAATCAGTGCAGCTCTGGATGGAGTTAGGGTAGTAAAGGCTATCGCAGAAAAAGTTACACCATTGAGTTCGTGAATATTCGTTTGATTACTGAACTAATCCAGGATTTTATACCTCAGAATAGCGAAAAGTCATCCAAGTAACCTTAGAGTTAATAGGACTGATGGAAAGTATAAACGTACTGAAATAGAATGTTTACGCCCGGGTTCCTTGTCTAGAAGAATCTAGCGCTCGTCTCACCATATCCAACGCAGTATATGCTGTTCTTTCAATGATTTGTAACCGTGTGCCGTGAAACTCGCATCTTTTCACCTCTATACTTCCATCGGGCTTGGCTAGGCCTATAAATACTAATCCTACCGGTTTTTCATCTGTTCCTCCACCAGGTCCAGCTATCCCAGTAGTAGAGATACAGTAGTCTACATCTAACTTTTTCCTGGCATTTTTAGCCATTGCCTCACACACCTCTTCGCTTACTGCTCCGTAAATATTTAGCATGTTTTGGTCAATATCAGCAATTGCTACTTTCGTCTCGTACGCATACGTGAGCAGACTTCCCTTATAATAGGCAGAGCTACCCGCTATAGCTGTAAGACTGTGAGCTACGTAGCCACCAGAACAAGATTCTATCGTTCCTATAGTTCGCCTGTTTTCAATCAGCATTTCACCCACAATCTCTGGGAGATTTCTATCACCATCAAACCATACATTGCCTATGATGGATTTGATAGCTGCAAACGCAGTATCGATATCTGATTTTAGCTGTGTAGGAGATAGTGCGATTGATTTGGCACTGAGACGCAGTCTTACTAAGTTTAGGTGAGGTAGATACGCTAGTTTTACGTGTGGAGGAAGATTGTCTTCTACACTTTCTATGGCCACAGAAAGATGTGACTCAGGCACGCCTACTACCGTGATGGTGTCGTGCACTATCGTATAGTTGTCCCCTTTGGCGTTCAGTTTTCTAAAAACGACCTGTTCCATCATCGCCTTCATTTCGTAAGGAACGCCTGGCATACTTACGTATATTTTATCATTTTCTTCAAAATACATCCCAGGTGCAGTTCCTTTGGTATTGAGTATCACCTCACAGTTATCTGGCACTAAAGCTTGATCTACGTTGATCTGCAGTACTTCTCTACCTCTGCGGTGAAAGATGTCTTTTATATTTTCTAGTGCTCCATGGTTAGGAATTAGTTGAGCTCCGAAGTAATCAGCAAGCACTTTCTTGGTAATGTCGTCCTTAGTAGGACCTAGCCCCCCAGTAATGAGTATGATGTCTGCTCGGGTTTCTGCTGCTTTCAGCGCATTTACTATACTTTCTTTTTTATCATTAATTGAAGAGATTTGGATAACTTCTACGCCGTATGTGTTGAGGTGTTCTCCCAGCCAAGCAGAGTTGGTATCTAAAGTCTGACCTATGAGTATTTCGTCTCCAATGGTGATTATTTCTGCAAGCATTTACTGAGTGGTATCGGTTAAATTAAAGTAGCTTTATTTAATACAAATTTAAAGCAAAGATAACTATCACACGTACAATAGGTTATCGGACGAATGATTGTTTTTAAATCTAAAAAAGGGAGCGATTACTGGTAGAGTTGAAAAAGTATATGGATTTTGAGGTGTTTAAATTTATTTTCGCACCAAATATTAGAACAAAATGAGAGAAGCAAAAGCTAATTTAGCAATCAATAACTTACTTAAGGACGTTACAAAGAAATTTGATGCTGACAAGGTGGTAGCACAACTAGCTGAGATTAGAGTCTTAGCTCTAGAGGAGGAAGATCCTACTATTGTTAAGATATGCAGACTAGCCAGTGAGTATATTGCAGAAAAGAGTAACTTTGATTTAGGCTATGTGGCAGAGGAAGAGATAGGAGATATGTCTGATATGGAATATCTACTGGAGCTAATGCTGAAAGTGGATAAGCCTGCGAATCGGGAGGAAATACAAGAAATAAGAGATAAAATTAAAGAAGAGCTTAGTTAAGCTCTTTTTTTTTGCTCAAAGTGTAAGGTTACTGAAGCTTAGCCGTTTTAGAGATCGAATAAGTTTTAATACAATGAAAAAAATTATATTACTCGCAATAGTGCTAGGGAGTGGTTTTGGAGCTTCCGCTCAGTATAGAGTAAATGCTGGAGCATCGGTAGGAGCTGGTGCATCTATGTTTTCGCTAGGAGTAGAGCGTGAGTTTAACGTGTTTAGCGATAAGTTTCATATCAACCCAGGTGTTCGTTTGAGTATTTTTAATGGGAATGATTTAGAGTATATTACAGCACCAGCGAAGTATACGGTAAATGATGATCAAGTAGATACGATGACCTTCGGTACGGTACAAAATAACTTTGCCAATCTGTACGTAAGACTGGGTTACGATATTACTCCAAAGTTATCTGTGAGTTTTGATATAGATGTAGTAGGTGTGAGTTTTGGTAGTGAGCAAGACTATTCAGATTTTAGGCCAGGTGAAGCTTTGCGGAGTGGTCCTCAGAATGCCTTTGGACATTCACAAAAAGGATCTCCCACCACGCTTAATGTATTATTGATAGGTGATAACGATATAGGAAGTTTAAACTCTACCTGGAATATATCCTACGATATAACCAATAGACTAGGAATAGACTTAGGAGCAGGACTAATATTTACAGAATATACCATTGCTACTGGAAGAGGATATGACGGAAACGACCGATTTCGAAATAAAAATATGATGGGGTACCTTGGAGTATCGTATTTGTTTGGAACAAAGTAAGTAGCTATAGAAAAAGAGACGAACGTCAATGGAGTAATCAATTGGCGTTTTTTTATGCCAAATTCACACAGATTATTACCTTCGCTGCAGTAATGACTTCAGATCAATTCAACGACATTAAAGACCGCACAGCGAAGCTTGCGGACTATCTTTGACTTAGCCAAGAACCTCGCTCTCATAGAGGATGAAGAGCAGCAGACCCACGACCCTAGCTTTTGGGATGACCCTAAAAAAGCAGAACTACATCTCCGAAACATCAAGAAAAAGAAAATTTGGACAGACGCTTGGAGCGAAGTCAATGCGGGAGTAGAGGAAGTTGAAGTGCTCTTAGAGTTCAAGGAAATGGGAGAGGAGGTAGATGAGGATATAGAGAAGAGCTACCAGAAAACACTACTACATCTAGAGGACCTGGAGTTTAAAAATATGCTCAGCGGTGAAGAAGACCAGCTCGATGCTATTCTTGAGATAAACGCAGGTGCAGGAGGCACAGAGAGCAATGACTGGGCGAGTATGCTAAGTCGTATGTATATCATGTGGGCTCAGAATAATGGCTTTAAAGCGGAAATCTTAGACCAAGTAGATGGCGATGTGGCAGGAATAAAGTCTATACGAATTCAAATAAGTGGTGATTTTGCCTTCGGATATTTAAAAGGAGATAACGGCGTTCACCGTTTAGTTCGCATCTCCCCTTTTGATAGTAGTGCTCGGAGACATACGAGTTTTGCGTCAGCGTATATCTATCCTTTGGTAGACGATAGCATAGAAATAGAACTTAATTGGGGGGATATAGATATGCAAACATCACGGAGTGGAGGTGCAGGTGGTCAAAACGTGAATAAGGTAGAGACCAAAGTGCAGCTTACTCACAAACCTACAGGTATTATGGTCGTATGTTCACAAGCGCGCTCGCAGCTAGCGAATAAGGAGGAAGCGATGAAGATGCTAAAGTCTCAGCTGTACGATATAGAACTGCGTAAGCAGAAAGATGCTAGAGCTGATATAGAAAACGGTAAAATGAAAATAGAGTGGGGCAGCCAGATACGTAACTATGTGATGCATCCCTATAAGCTCGTAAAAGATGTACGTACGGGAGAAGAGACTAGTAATGTACAAGCGGTCATGGATGGAGACTTAGAGCCATTTATGAAGGCTTATTTGCTGGGGCAGAAAAAGTGATGAATGAAATAATTCATAAAGTAGCATCTGTTGTTTTTTTTTTCTCCTTGCAGGAATAGTCTTTTCTCTTACGCTCAGGTGCGGACTTCTGTTGATTGGAGTTATTTCCTCAGGAATCAGACATTTTAATGCACTAGAAAACTATCAATTAGGGAGATTATTCGGAGAAGGCATCGCAAGTCTGATTGGATTTATTTTACTTGGTTTAGTATCGAAATTTATATTTAAAAAAGGTAAATGGTTTTGGGAGTTTTCAAATCAATAATGAAATTGGTAAAAAAAAGAGGTTCATCGCACCGAGCAATGAACCTCTTTTAGTATTACTTATCTATATTACTTAATAATATCCATAAGCTGGTCTAGCTTAGGAGTAAGAATGATCTCTATTCGTCTATTCTCTGCACGCGCTTCTTTCGTATCTTCAGCATTCACAGGAACATACTTGCTTCTGCCGCTTGGTATTATCTTAATCGGGTCCATTTTGCCTTCGGTAGTCATATATCGTACTACAGAAGTTGCTCTCAATACACTCAGGTCCCAATTATCCTTTATAGTGGAGGAGTTCATCGCTTGATTATCTGTATGTCCTTCTACTACAATGTCAAAGTCTTCTAAGTCCTTGAGGCTTTCAGCTACTTTTAATAATGCTGTTTTCCCTTTCCAGTCGATGTCTGTTTTGCCAGATTCGAATAGTAAGCTGTTGTCCAGTGATACATATATTTTTCCGTTTTTTTCTACTACTGAAATTCCACTGTTTTTATACCCAATCAGCGACTCAGTAAGGGTATTCTTAAGGTCAGTGACTGCTTTTTCCTGAGAGGCAAGTTTAGCTTCTAACTCATTTACGCGTTTTTCACGCTCTTTTAATGATGTGGACAGTTTGGCTAGTTCTGTTTGTTGAGCCTCTAGCTTAGCCTCTTTAGCAAATAGCTCACCTTTTTTCTGCTCTAGCTGCTTATCTAATCGCTCTAGTTCGTAACGTAGATCTTTCTTGGTGTTTTCATTACTGTTCACCAAATTTTTATAATTTTCGTTCAATATTTTATACGAAGCTTCTGTCTTTTCATATGCAGCTTTCTGTTCTTCGCACTTTATCTTGGCGTCATCATACTCAGCTTGTAGTTTATCGTACTTTGCATTTAGTTCAGCTAAAGAGGTGTCACCATACTCTTTCATCGTCTTTAGTTGACTAAAATCACTGTCGAGTTGGTCATACTTTACTTGTAATTCTTCCAGTTTTCTTGCAGGTACACATGCCACAGCAGAGGTGATAATGACGGCAGCAAGGAGGTATATTGTATTTTTCATGCGCTTAAATATATTATAAATGCAAAGTTAGACTGCATAATTCTATTTTACGGATAACATGGTAACATATGAACACTGAAACTTTATAAAGTTATACATATTGGACGGAAGATCCTGCTGAGCGCTAATACATCACTTCCCTTTGTTTTTTGTCAATCTAGTGATGGTGTGCATTCCTCTGTTTTTTACGCCTGCGCTTCCTGTGGGGAGGACGCTTGCAATAGCATCTATAAGTTCTGGAATCAGATCAGTATATTTTTGAGCTATGCGCTCACATACGGTCATGCTAAATGCTTTTATAGCAATAGCCTCATTTGGATTCAGTATGTAGCTCATGCAATGTTCGTATAATTCACCTTCTATCTCTTCTGGAATGGGGCAGGTCTGGTAGATACGAACGATGTTTCTGCGAACAGCATTGTGTTTAGTGTTGTCCTGAAGGTGGGCCAGTAAGATAGTGTGGTAAGGAGCAATGAGTGTTGGACTTTGCTCACCGATATAGCCCAAAGCCCAGCTGGTAGTTTGAGATACACTACTACTACCATGAATAAAGTAGTCCATCAACTCTTCAAATAACGCTGGACTATTTCCCACGAAATCTATGATCTCGCGGACAGTCTGTTTGTTATTGGGTTTGGTGATGAGGTGACTAAGCATTGTGCTGCTCAATAATCATACGCTAGATTAGTTAAAAATGGACAAGTAGAATGGATTTAGTCCATGCAATAACGGAAATATCTCGTGCAAAAAGAAGTGAAATACTTTCAGTTTTCAAATTGACTTGAGTCTATCTAGTCAAGCCAGTATTCACTCCATATACTATTTAATTCTCAAAAACTCGTCTGCATCTTTTCCTCTTCTTCGCTTCGTTCTATAGCAAGTCTTATTAGCTTAGTAATAAGTTCAGCGTAAGGTATTCCTCCAGCCTCCCAAAGTTTGGGGTACATGCTGATGTTGGTAAAGCCGGGCAGTGTATTTACTTCATTCACTATAATGTCTCCATTTTCCGTTAAAAATACATCTACACGAGCCATTCCCTCGCAGTTGAGCGCTTGGTATGTTTTTATGGCTATTTCTCGAATTTTATTTTGTGTATCAATAGGTATTTGCGCAGGTATCATAGTCACAGAGCCATTGGCATCTAGATACTTAGCGGTATAGTCGTAAAAAGTATGACTGTCTTCATTGGTAACTACTTCACCCACTGGAGATGCGCTTACTTGCGCATTTCCCATGACGGCGCATTCTATTTCTCGGCCAATTATATTTTGCTCTATGAGTACCTTCCTGTCAAACTTGAGAGCAAGGTCTATAGCGGCATCAAATTCTTTTTTCGTGGTGACCTTACTTATTCCTACAGAGGAGCCGAGATTAGGAGGCTTAATATACATAGGAACACCAAGAGCTTCTTTTGCCTTCTCAAAAGTGATTTGATTTCGCTGCGAACTATGGTAGGCTAAAAACTTACTGTTAGCTAAGCCTGACTCATTTAGCACGCGCTTGGCGACTTCTTTGTCAATACATAAGGCAGATCCTATCACTCCCGGACCTACGAACGGTATATTTATCGTTTTTAGCAAACCTTGCAAACTTCCATCTTCACCACCGGTACCATGTACGATGGGAAATATAGCTGCTAGTTGTGGCAGTTCAGTGTTGGTATGTAGGTTTATCAAGACTCCTCTTTCTCCACCGGGTAGCAGGCTGAGTCGGTTTTGAGAAGGTAAGACTACATCTTCCGTATTTAACTCCTCCAGAGATTTGGCATACCAACTCCCATCTTTGGCTATAGCTATCAGGTTTAGCGTATAGTGGTCCTTATCTAATGCTTTAGCTATGTTTCTAGCCGAGCGTATAGATATCTCGTGTTCAGTGGACTTTCCACCGTAGATGATTGCAATGTGTTGTGATGCCATGTGTTATTGTTAGTACAAAAATGCATCTAGACTTTTTCGCGTTATTCACGTTTATTCTCTAGATGTATCTTTTTAAGACCTCATTCTGTCGTAAAATGATTTTGTATCGTCTCCGTAAAGCCATTTAACGACGTTGTTTTCCCATATTTCAGCGTACTGAGTATCGTTTATTAGTTTCTCTGCAAGTGCTAAGTCTAGCAGTTTCCCTGGATAGCTACTTTGTTCTTCGCTCTCCATTTCTCCTAACGGATACGGATCGTCAAGGCCCATCAATATTTGGTCAGTAGATTTTTGTCTTCTGAGCATAACTTCAAAAGAAATAGTATCGTGTACGAGGGTATCAAAATAGATATTAGGATGACCTACAGCTTTTCGTGGTCGCTCCATTCCTTTAAAAAGATCCGGTCTTCCATCAAAGCCTTGAGTCCTTCGTCCAATATTGATGTGATTCAGTTGACCTCCGTGCGCAAAACACGTTCGGATATTAGGGTACTTTTCATAGTATCCATTCAAGGTATAGAAATGGTAGGAGTCTGCACACTGAGCGAGCATCCATATCAAGTGGAACCTCCACGAGGTATCTTCTAGCTTGATAAATTTCTCACCATCGTACGGATGTACTTCAATAGCCAGCTTATATTTATTTGCCAGTTCTAGTATGGGTTCTGTCTCCTTATTGAAAATCACTTTCCACTCGCCAGCAGTATTCAGGTAGTGAGTAGGCAGACAAAGCACTTTCATGCCAAGTTTTTCTACACATCGCTCTATTTCCCAGAGTGCACCATCTACAAATCCAGCATGAATCACGAAACCCGTTGTAAACTTGTCATTATTCTCAGCTTGTACTTCTGCGTTAAAGTCATTTTGAAACCTTAATGCTTGCTTCATATCGTTCTGCGTCAGTCCATTGCCGTACAGTTGTGATAGATTTAATACTACAGCGTGGTCAATTTTATTCTCCTCCATCCATTCCAGTTTTTCATTTAAGAAAAAACTATCTGCAGTGATAGGTCTAGACCAGTTCTTCTGTCTCATGAATTTACGGTCACTGTCTATCCAGAAGATTTCTTTGTCTTTCATGAATTTAGGAATCTGTTCAGGATACGGGAGCAGGTGTGAATGGCCGTTGATTTTCATTTGAATTGGTTTTTCGCGAATGTAATATAGCTAAGTAAATCCTTAAAGGATTGTTTTAAAAATGTGTTAAAACTATGATGAAGCGTTAAAATAATTGAGTGTAGCTTGTTTCCCTTCTTTATAAAGCATGTCTTTTTGATTTTTTGTCAAACTAAAGTTCGTAATCGCTATCCCTTTATTTTTGATGATAACTGTACTCTTTTCGCTTTCTTCAGTTTTAAAAAAGTCTATGTCCTGTGCATTTAGTACGGTACGAAAAAGATGCTTGAGGTAAGTGCTGACGTCATTGAAGTCTAAGCCATCGTCTTCTTCATTTATGTCTATAAAAAAACCAAGTGTTTTATCGATGTCATCAAAAGCTGTGATGGGGTAATTGTATAAGACTCCACCATCAACAAAAATGTGATTGTTTGGCTTATTGTCAGGGAACTTCCATGCATCAAAGAAAAGAGGGATAGACATACTTGCACGAATACTTTCCGCTATTTTAATGTCGGGTGTTTTTTCAAACGAGAACTCTGTTAGCGCTGCAGTATTTAGGTCAGACGCGAATACTTTAAGTGTTTTATATCCTTGCTCGTTGAGTTCTGCGAATGTCAGGTCCTTATTTCCTGTCTTTTTTTCGATAATTTCATGCAGCCATGTTAGAAGTTTTTCGCCCCTATATAAGCCATATTTAGACGTAAGTTTTAAAGGATTTAGATCGTCCTGAAACTGTTTAAAATTGGTGTCTCCTAATACAGCTATTATTTCTTTGGAGGAGTAGCCTAAGCTAATGAGTGCGGCAGCCACTGCTCCAGCAGATGTACCTGCGGTACGTTGTACTTGAGTCAATATGCCTTCGTTTTCTAAGATTTCTATGGCTCCAGCGTAGGCTATGCCTAGCACTCCGCCGCCTTTGAATACTAAATTTTCTATGTTGCGTGTCATTGCGTTAAATAAACCAGACAAAGATATACACGCTGTTCAATGTACGAGCGTTACTGGACGAAGTTAGGATGAAATATTTTAGAGGAGCTATGCTATGTCTCTCCGACGTTCAGTTTCTTTTTCTATGATATTAGCCACTGATCGGAAGTTATGGCGAATGGTATTCCAACGGTCTGGGTACTTGCCAAAGAGTTCGAAAATCTTCTTGGCATGTTTATTTAGGGCATCAGTAATGCTAGCATTACTCACTGAAGGAGAACAGTGGTTACCAATGTTTTTACCTATTACACTTAGCCCTTTTTCTTGCGCAATGTTGGCTGCTGCTTCATACCGATCCAGTAGTTTGTAGGTCTTGGCATGTCTGCCCAGCTGCATTCCCTCATTGTTAGCGTAAACTACTGATTTTGAACTATTCGCAAAACTTACCAGGTGGGACGGAGTAAGCACTATTTCACTCTCACCTTTAGCTAAAGCCAGGTTGAGTTCTATTTGCACATGTCTTTCCAAGTTAGGTTCGAGTTGATCAAACGGAAGCCTGTATTCTTTTAGGTCGTCTACAAACTCACGACTAATACGTATTTCTATGCTGTACTTTTGCTGTAGCTTGTTCACTATCAGTTGTATAAACTGGCTAATAGCTACTTCGTAGTTTTGACTTTGGATACTAAGTTTAGTCTTGGTGTCTGCTATTTCTACTGCCGTCATCTGATTGCTTTTGGCGATGTCTTTTAGAATTTCTTTATCACGGCTACGAAGACTTAGTAAGCTTTCTATAAAACCTCTAATGGTGCGTTCGAATTGTTTCTTTTCTGCCGATAATAAGTAGTTGTCTTTCGCTATCCCGAATGGCTTTAGTTGCACCAAGATAAAAAGGGTACAATCTTCTGCTTGAATATTTCGCAGTAGCAGAAAATCTCGGTCCAGTTCCATTTCTAGCAATGTTTGACCGATGTGTTGTTTTTTGCTAAAAGGCGTTTCATTGATAGCATACCAGCCAGTATTGCTTGTCGCTAAAAAATGAGAGAGAGAAGTTGGGAGCACGTTAGAATATTCTCCATTTTCTGTGTGTATGAGGACAGTGTTATTGGCATATTGAGCGATGCAGTAGATGTGGTGCGCTTGTGCTACTGCGCTCGATATAAAATCTGCTAGCAACTGCTGTGGCGGTATATTACTACTTAATAACACTGTGAATACCCACGAAGGTAAGGTAATTAAGTAAAATATTAAGCTTAATTAAGTAGTTAAGTTTGCTTAATTTAAGGAGTTTTCAGTAAAGTTAAGTATTACAGATTTTTCTTAATTCACATAAAATCAATGTATTGTGATTATAATATTGCCACGGATTAAGGAGTTAATTAAAGTAAATATTAAGTAAAAATGGAATCAAGAATCACAGTAGAGCAGTACTTCATGTACGAGGTAGTAGCTACGTTTAATGCAGTAGTTGAGTGGGTGAAAGGTGAAAACCGAAGTGTAAATCAATGGAAAGGCCAGTTGCATAAGCTTAAAAAGGCATTTCACTATTTTATGTTGGAACTCGAGGTAGATGAGTTCAAGGATTTAAGATTACCTAGTGAGAACAAGTCAACTCAAGGAGCATCTGAGACAGCTTCTAAAACTAAAACTAAAACTAAAGCTAAAAGTAGGAGAGGAGCTGGAGTCGCGTCTAAAGTCAAAGCAGTAGGTAAGCAACTTCAATTATTTTTTTTCAAAGTGGCAAAGGGATTAATGCTGAGGGTTCTCATATGGATAGAGGAGATCTCTCAATGGTGCAATAACCAACTTATGGGAGAAGTAGAGGATTATGAAAATAGAAAACGGAAGGATTAAAGGAGTGGGGCGGTCAGTCTATGTAGCTCCTGTAGTTTCATAAAAAGAGTAACCGTAAAGGTCTTATTTTTAAGGTTTATTTATGATTGAGTAAAAGTGTCACTTTGATTAGTTCGACCAATTAACTGCCTATTAAACGTTTATAGGGATTTGTATTTCTTGTAGAGTGCTCTGGCTATACCGTCGGATAGACCAACTTTAGGAATGTATACCTGCTTTGCGCCGAGCCAATCTGCAGCGGTAAGAAAAATTTGAGACGCAGGTATTATTACATCCGCACGGTCAGGGTTAAGCACAAATCGTGTAATACGCTCATCGTAGTCTACAGCATCTAATTCGGCCTTGAAAGCTGCTAGATCCTCCGTATTGATGAAGTAGTCATTTTGCTGCTTACGGAGTACCTTTAGGATTTTATTGATGTTACCACCTGTACCTAGTATGGGTGTGCCAGAATCGAGTAGGTTGTGCTTGTGAAACCATTCTTTCATTTGCTCCCAAAGAGAAGAGTCTACAGCATCATGAAGTAATCTTACAGTACCTATTTTTAACGATATAGCGTCGACCTTTTTTGCGTTTTTAATGTAAGTAAGTTCGGTACTTCCTCCACCTACATCTATAAACACGGCACCATCAATGTGAGGCATGAAGTCAGGTAAGTCTTCGAATGAGATCGTATCAGCTTCTTGTTCACCACCAATTATCTCCAAGTCTATATCTGCATATCCTTTTATCTCTGATATAATGAAGGGGCTATTACTAGCCTCACGCATAGCACTCGTAGCGTAAGCTCTATAGTCTAAGACTTGATGCACGTTCATGAGGTGTTTGAAGGAGCGCATGGTCTTAATGAGTTGATCGGATTTTTCTTCTCCTATTTTTCCATGGATAAACGCATCTTCTCCTAAACGAATAGGCACACGTACCAGTGATAGTTTACGAAAAATGGGGCCCTTTGGTGTTTCAAACACATTGGTGAATAGTAATCTAATGGCATTAGAGCCTACGTCTATGGATGCGAACTTGAATAGTTTCAAAATTATGGCACGAATATAATTTTTTATGGTGTAGAATAATAGAGGTTGCTATATTTGCGGCCCCGGAAGGGATATACCTCGTAGCTCCTCCCGATGCCTCGGGAGAATAGTAGCACTTGATTTAATCAATTGCTCTACAAAGGTTTTAAAGTAGAAAGATAACTACTCAAAACAACATCTAAATATGGCCTCGTAGCTCAGCTGAATAGAGCACTTGATTACGGCTCAAGAGGTCTCAGGTTTGAATCCTGACGAGGTCACTTTAAAGGAGAAACTATCCCAAAGGATTGTTTCTCCTTTTTTTTTGACCTATTGATTTCATTGCTAGTTTAGCTTAAAATCGGATTGTTTGTTTGCTCGGGTGGACTTACGTTGACGGTATCCAAATGAAAAATTAGTCCTATGAATATATACCTAGATACATTCAACAATAGGATCCTTCCTATTTAGGCTAACAAAAAATTAAAGGCATTTTTACTGTTTTGTGATTCATAATTATCCAGTACGATAAACGTACATCAGTTTTAGTGGCGTACTAAAACCGTATGATAATATAACCATTGGCGTAGGCTTGGAGGTATGCACCTGATCGGCCTATTTGGTGTATGCTACTAAAACTTGCAACAATAGACGCTAGGCCCGTCGCGAAGGCTAGCCCTGACATGAATTCTCTTTCCCCTTGAGGTCTTGTAGAACCTATGCTGTAGAGCACTCCGGCGGTAGTGGCTAGACATAGAGATGCGACCTTAGCTTTTTTTGCTTTCTCTAGGGCCAGCCCGCTTGCTAGGAGCATAGATCGGTCATTTTTATCCGCCTTGACCATTATAGACGCCGCAGGCTGATAGGATAAGGGGTTGTACGCATCAATTTCGACATCTTGACTCGTTACAATACCTTTTTTTACTTCACCAGATAGAAGTGCTTGGTCAAAACTAACCAGGCATCTAAAGGAGCTTGGCAGTACTGCTTCTATTAAGCATTCGTACCCAAAACTGTCGGTGTAGGAGACCCGTATATGCTTAATAACTATATCAACATTATTGGCCACGGGCATATCCATTCTTCCTCCATCTTTAGTGATCATAGTCACGTGTCGGTAGGTATCATCGTTTACACTTGAGGTACTCAAGGTGATGGCATCTCCTATGGCATATACAGTGGAGTCTGCTGTGATGTACTTCTCAAAACTCCCACGAGCGTGTTTAGCGGTTTTAAGGTATTCTGCGGTTAGCGTTTGTGCGGACGATGTGAGTGAGGTAACAATGAGCAGTAGTGTGACAAGTATCATTTTCATTTCGCAAATATAAACAGGACATAGAGTTTATATCTACTACTGCTGTTGCCTATCTGAAAGGGTCGCTGAATTTAGGATCTGTAATAAATGTCTGGTCCGTTAAGGTTTCTAAAAAGGCTTTTAGCTGACTTTTCTCTAGTTCGGTGAGACCCATTTTTACTGGAGCCTTTGTAGAGACATCTACTAAGTGAAGATCTAGGTTTGGGTTTCCTTGGATACCACTGTTGTAGTGCTCTATGACTTCCTCCAGTGTGCGTAAACTACCATCATGCATAAATCTACCACGGACAGCCACATTCTTCAGAGAAGGTGTTTTAAACTTACCTATATCCAATGGATTTTGGGTGTGGACGAACACGCCCTCATCGGCATTAAATGCTGAGAGTCCGTTATTGCGTGGGTTGTCCGTTATAAATACATCTGTATTGTGACATCCAAAACAATTGACTACAGGGTGTGTCATAAATATACGTTTACCCGCATTTTCTTGATCGCTAAAGTTTGGGAAGTCCTCGTTTCTATCCGCCACAAGACTTCTACCTTGATCGTACTTGGAGTCGAAAGAAATCATAGCGCGTATAAACTGCGCAAGTGCTTGAGCCACACGTTCATCAGAGATCTCTCTGCTTCCAAACGCATTGTTAAACAAAATAGGGTAGTAGTCTGTCTCATTAAGTCGTTGGATGACCTCTGGCATAGTCATTCCCATTTCGATGGAATCTTCTATGGGTTGTAATACTTGTTCTTCTAGCGTAGCTGCTCGCTCATCCCAAAAAAAACGACCGCTGGAGTAGTATACAGCATTAGTTAATGCCATAGAATGACGATGAGTGTTACCTCCAGTGAAACCAATACTGAGTTGAGCAGTATCAGCAAATCCATGCCCTTGCTGGTGGCAAGAAGCGCAGGATATGGTATTGTTCTTAGACAATTGTTTGTCGTAAAATAAAACTCTACCCAATGTTGCACCCCAGTTTGTGGTTGGATTGGTAGTAGGAGTATTGTTTTGGATTGTGATAAACTGATCATTAAAAAATACAGGCAACTGAGGAGAGCTATAATTCGCTACTTGTGAGGGTAAATTAAGATGAACACGAAGTATTTCTTCATCTGAAATGAATGAAGGCTCCTCTTTACACGAACTCATTAGCATCAGGGAAGCTAAGACAGTCAGGAGGCAGTATATTGTCAGGGTACGCTTCATTCCTTTGTACAAATCTAATGGACCTGTAGATGTTTAACAATTCAACATATGTTTGGTTGTTGAATTGAGGGATATCTCAGCAGACTGAGATATCCCTATGTATTGGTTTTATAGAACTGGCTAGCTTACCGTCAGCTAAAAGAAGATTTGTAGTTGTGGACGCCTTATGCTACAAACATCATCAGAATA
>ERZ807291.3769-NODE-3769-length-20939-cov-7.305305_pt1 | contig 20939 bp, 19 predicted proteins | sample MGYA00521257_ERZ807291 | MGnify/ENA primary metagenome ERZ807291 (study PRJEB31413, sample SAMN03169783) | marine metagenome | biome: Marine; feature: Water; material: Subsurface seawater | place: North Sea | collected 2011-04-28 | depth 1 m m ... | reverse complement strand
TAAGTTAGTAAGTTAGTAAGTTAGTAAGTTAGTAAGTTAGTAAGTTAGTAAGTTACAAATGATTACTTAGGAGAGCCCTTTCATTAGCAACAGTTTTGTTGATCAAAAGGCAAAGCGACGACAAAATAAGTGCATAAACTGGTGTAGGCGCGACGAATTGTGCTAACAGGATACACACTGCAATAATTAAACTTAAAAGCGAAAGTCGGGTAGAGTACGGATCCATAAATTTTTGTTGCCGTTTAAAGGCTATGAAAGATTTTGACGCTACTAACAAGAAAAATATGAAATACAAAATTCCAAAGGGAATTCCGTAGATAATTGTCATGTAAATATAATTATTATGTTCTCCACCACCGACTGAGCTACGAGCAATCTCTCCATAATTTTCAAAAGACATTCCAAAAGGATTATTGGAAATCAATTGCCAAGATGTTGACAAACTTTCAGACCTATTGCTAGTTCTACCAATGAATTCATCACCTATTTCCGTACCCACAATTAGATCATAAACGGATACCAATCTATAAATCACTAGCGGTTCCACAATCCAGACAACTAAAACGCCAGCGACAGAGTAAAATATGAGCTTGGTTGGTTTTATTAGCCCCCCATAAGCTAATAGGGCCCCCGAGACAACTAACAAAACCAATACTGTTTTTGAAAAAGTCGCCAAGAAAAAAAAGCCTAAAACTAACAGAATCAAATTATAAAAACTTAAAGACAACTTACTATACTGATCTCTTAGTAGACAAAAAATCATTAAAGAATTAACCAAGAGGATTGTGCCGGTTGTATTGGCGTTAAGGCCAGGCAAAGTGAATCGAAATTGTTCAGTAAGAGAAGACTTGTTGAGCATCGACGCCTGATCTAAATCTTTGTAAACATTAATATTGACCTCTTTTAAACTAATGCCGAGGTACCAAGCTAAAAACACCACGACCCCCAAACTTAGCACCATAAGCAGCGTTGTAATTTTCGTTAATCCCTCGAAGTAACGTAAATTAACATCGAAGAATAAGATAGATATACAGAACAAGAGCCAGATGGAATCCCGGAAGGTATATAGAAAATTATAATCTGACACGTTATTAAAACTACTGAGCAGAGCGAGCAGCAACATTAGAGCTAGCAATAATTGACATTCAATGTCGACCTTGCGAACGCGCATCGAAGGAGAGGAGAATATAAATAATATAAACAACAACCCAAAAGTGGTGGTCGATACAATACCTGAAAATATGCCTAAAAAATCAAGGAATACTAAGTTACTCGCGGCTAAAGTCAGCAATACCCCATGAATAAAACACAATCCCGATTTTAATGATATAGTCATTTTGCAAAGTTCATATTTAAGTGAGTGCTCCATTACATATGAGCAACTTCCGGTAATCAAACACTCTTTAGTTTACTTATCAGCTTACTGTGTCTAATCCTATTCAAAAACTTAAGAGATGAAACCCCTGTATTAGACATCATTACTAGCTCCTCCCTACAGTGATCTATAGCCCAGATGCTTTTATAACTTTCATCACCTTTCAAAAAATCAATCGTTTTAATGTGGTCCATACTTCCTAACTCATTGAGGAGAAATTGTAAAAGTAACGATGAGGGTGAAAATTTATAAAATTCGTTATCGAAGGACGGCATATAATAATAAAATCGAGTGCCATGAATAGCATTAATTGAGGACGCGATTACCTGACCATTTATTTTCAAAGTCGAAATAAACCAATGACCATTCTTATTATCTATAAGTTTTTTGAACATCACTTTAAATGAGGGGTTGAATAAAATACTCGATTGATTTTTTACAGCTAACGATATTTTTTTATTTTCAATCAAGCCAGATAGATTATCATGTGAGGAATCGAACATCTCAAACTCTAGATTACCTTTTTCTTCTAATCGTTTAATCAAACGATCATTATTTTTCACTTGCTTCTTTTTACAATTATTTTTCAAATAGAATTCTTCGTTTTTAGAAATAACAGTCTGAGAAAACGGAACAGATGCACAATTGGATCTCCACAATTTAAAAGCCCAAGAATCCAGAGCGATATTTCTGAAGAAGAAAAACTTATTAATGCCAGTAAACTGCTTATCCCGAAATTCCATTAGGTAGTTCATCAAGGCCTCACTATCACGAATGATTACGAGATCCGCATAGTCCGAAACGTTATCGCCAATAAAATGATAGAGCCAAAAAAGTAATATTTTCCGACTATACACAGGAATAATCGCGACCAAATCATGATTGTCAAAGACCGCTAGCACGACCTGCTCTTGCGCTGGCCGAAAAGAGGCCATCCAATTTGAATTCCACTCAAACGACTGAAAAACAGTACCATTTTCTTTACTGTCAATTGCCTCAGTCCAAGCTAACTTCAGATCACTAATTAGAACTTTTTTTGTAACAAACATCATTTTATTTCCACAAATTTAGATAAAGGAAGAAGTGCAATTTCGTCCCACAATACTCGGGTATTTTGAGTTAGGTTGTTCGGGTGCATAGTTGGCCAAGGAAAAGTGTCAATGGACTCTGCTAAATGATTTTCAATGAACTTATTCCGCTCCTTCAAATCAGAAAATCTTATTGGAAAATAGTTTGGAAAGCATTCATCTCCGCGTTTAAAAAAAAGCTGCTCCACATTATTTTGCTTTGCCCATAAGACATATGCCTCATAAACGTCTTGCTTTTGTGCTGCCAATTTAGAGAGATTTATATGAGGCAGGATTAAACGTTCAGGGAACCCAGGTTGCATAGACGGATTATAAAGAAAATTATTATGATTTTTACCTTCTATAGTGGGTTCTCGCAAACAAACTCGTTTCCGCTCTCGCATAAAACTGATTTTTTTAAGCAGATATATTAAGAATAGATACAGTCTAACCCAACTAAGTGTTTCAGATGATCTTGCTACATCTCTGTTACTATTTTTTACCTCGGAATTTTTAATACAAACTATTGCGCCACACGGAACCGGCAAGGATTTGGACAGGCTAGTAATAGAAGCATCAACAAACTCATTTTTACTTACATCAGACATATGTTTTTCATACGAATGAGCATTATCTGCAATGACGAAAATATTTCTAGATGCCACCTGGGTTCGTACTTCTTCAGAAATTTGATTACTGAATCCAAAGTAATTGACATACAAGAAGACATCTACTTTTTCATCGATTTGTAGGTCACTGGGCACATCTAATTTATCTGAGACAGCATAAAGAGTGCAACTTAAGCTAGATGCCTCTATAACTTCTGTAACTACACTACAATTAAAGTCAGGTGCGGCTATATGCCTAAAACCTGCCACATACAGAATCTCCAGTAGATATGCCAACCCATGACGCGCATTCAAAAAATAATACGAATCTGAATTAAAACTACTAGTTCTTTTATAGTGAATATTTGAAAATAAGGAGGGCTCACGCAGAACCATTAAAAATCCTATATAAAAAAGAATAAGAGCCAGAAATTTTATTTATAAAGCCTAAGATCCCATCGCTTTCACTTAAGCTGATACGAGGAATAGATTTAAGGTCAGTGCGACTATCGATAAAACCATACCTTGTTGTATAAATTTGTGAATATCGTGCGGCCAGTTTTTCTCTGACTATAGCCCTAGGAGATTCAATACCGTATGGATATGCAAAAGATGTAACCGCTAAGCCAACGGCCCTCTGTATTTGGGCATCACATTCATCCAACTCTCGGTTTATTATTGCTAAATCTTCGGCTTTTAGCGCTATATGGCTGTATGTGTGGGCCCCATAACTAAAAGTAGTATTGAGACCACTCAGTAGCGCTTTCTCATCCATAAAGAGACCACGATAATCCAATCTTTCGATATCTTTAAAGTTTGAGTAGTCTGATAAGATAGTCTCTCTGACCTGATTTGACACTTCAATTAAGCTTGCGCGGAGGGTATTATAGAGCAGTTCTGGATCATTATTAGCAGACATATCAACGTTACTAGTTTTCGCGCCATGAACAAGCATAACACTCTTAAATCTAGCGAGATCGAAGGACTTCCCCAAGATAATATCTTCCAATTCGTACCACCAAGGTCTAATTTCTTTATCTAAGTAAAATCCTGGGCAAATGAAGTTAAGTATTGGTATCTTCGGCATCAAATTTAGTTCGAGTAACGAGTTGTATGTGGCAGAGTATCCATCATCAATCGTAATAAGAACGCCCTTTTTAACAGTCAAATCACATGGAGAAATAAAATCATAGCCCAGCCATCGCAAAATGCTAATCTGCAGCTCAAATGTTTTTTGACGAATAGCAATAGCATTGTTAAAACTACCCTTCGTCAGTTTGCGCTCAATCAAATGGTAGGTAGCCACAAATGATTTTTTATTACCAACTAGCAGGATCCCTAAGGATATTGGAAATAAAAATATATTGATCGAGTTTTGGACATAAGGTCTTTTAAACAAAGTATAAAGAAAATGTCGTTTCATAATATATTTAGCAACCTAATCAGGTCTGATAGCTTTGAAGGTAAAGGCATAAAACCTGTCAATGAGTCGATGTGGAAATATGCTCGCAATCCAAAGTAGCCAAGTCCGCTTGCCCCAAATTGAAACTTTTTTAAGCTGCACTCTCGATTCTCGCCCATTGCCTTCAATCCAGAATTGCTTAGCATTTTCAAATTCAATTTGATCGGAAAAAGTATTCAAACTATTTGCGTACTTTTGATTTAGCTCGAGATTATTTTTCAAATCTGCCAACATGATTTTTTTTTCGTCAACAAAAGAACGTTGCTTTTGCCAAGTCCAGCTTTTGGCATGTACCCGCCATTTTGATAACAATAATGGAGAATAATCTACCTTCCATTTTTGAGCCACTCTCGCAAAAAATTCGTATTCTTCAATAGCGGTAAACCGAGGATCAAAGAGATGAGACATAGATTCTATTGCCGCTTTTCTAACTATTACCGTTTCCATCGATAGGATGTAATTCAAGAGTATTTCTTCGAATACAAATCCGCGGTACGGACGCCGATTTGCAAAACAGTTAGTTGTTTTATTGCTATTATTAAAAAAAACCGAATCTGAATATACAAGCCCCACTCCAGGATCTTCGAAAAGACCAATTTGTTGGGCAATTTTATCGGGCATCCAAACATCATCGCAGTCAAGGAAGGCTAAAAATTCGCCTTGCGCTTTTTCCAGCGCAAGATTTCTCGCTTCGCCCAGAGATGTAAAGCGCTGTCCCAAGAAGTACTGTATCCGCGGATCGTTGTATTCTTGGACGATGCTTGCAGTAATGTCGGTTGAACAGTTATCCCAGAAAATAATCTCTAAATTAGGATAGGTTTGTTTCAAAGCGCTCTCAAGAGCCTCCCTCACAAATTCTTCAGCATTAAAGGCGTTCATGATCACGCTTACTAGTGGACCATTAGGCGCATTTTTTTTAGCACTATCCTGATTAATCACTATTAACAGCCTCTTTTAAAACATTACATACATATTCTACTTCGCTTAAGCTCAGATCAAAATGCATCGGAAGCGTTAAAAGTGTTGGGTAAATTTTCTCAGCAACAGGTAACGTCAAACCTGTTTTTTTGTATAGCGAGAGATAGTGATTTGGTAAATAATGAGTTCCTGTCTGCACTCCCGAAGTGTTTAGATTTTCCATAACGGCGTGTTTATCAACCGCTGAATCAAGTTTTATGGCGTAGATATGTGGCACAACGTCATTATAATTAATAGGCAATAAACCGATTTTCTTTTCATCCTTTAACAACCGATCATATGTTTTCGCAATAGATTGGCGATGCCGAAAAAACTCGCTACTCCGAGCTAGTTGGACGCGACCGATGGCGGCATTGATATTGCTCATGTGATAACGCCAACCTTGGTTGCAAACATCAAAATCCCAACTTCTTTTACCTGCGTAACGACTTTCTGTATCATTGATGACGCCCAGAAGACGAGCATCACGCATATTCTGCACCGCTGACTGATCATTCGACACCACGCAACCGCCTTCCGCTGAAGTAATGTTTTTTATACCATCAAAACTAAAGCAGACTAAGTCGCCGAAGCTTCCAATCTTTTGATTGTGATAACTAGATCCAAATGCATGAGCAGCATCTTCAACTACTCTTAAGTTAAATTCTTGAGCAAAAGCATGAGTTGCGTCGAGGTTTTCACAATTTCCAGCATAATGGACAGGCATCAAAGCTTTCGTCCTTGGCGTTATGCGTTTTCGAGCATCATCCAAATCAATCAGCAAACTACTTTCTAGCACATCACAGGCTACTGGTAGCGCGCCAGTGGCGGAAATAGCCTGAAAACTAGCAACATAAGTTAGCGTTGGCACCAACACCTCATCCCCAACTCCAACCCCAATAGACTGCAAAGCAAGCTGCAGTGCTGCAGTGCCTGTACTGACACACACAGCGGTCCTACCAAAGAACGTCGTAAGTTGCTCCTCAAAAGCTTTAACTTCGTCTCCCATACCAAGATACTCTGTTTCAAGGACCTTCAGCACAGCTTGCTTCTCAGCGTGACCCAGTGACGACTTAGATAGACGTATCATGCTAGTAAACATCCCATGGCGCATTGCGGTTGTTCCACATATCCTCCAATAAGTCACGATCTCGTTTGGTATCCATACACTGCCAGAACCCTTCATGCGGAAAGCACATTAACTCACCCATGTTGGCAACTTTCTGCAAAGGCTCTTTTTCTAATATTGTCGTATCTGAGTCTATAAAATCCAAAAACTGTGGTTCTATAATCATAAAGCCCCCATTCACCCAGCCATCCACCACCTGCGGCTTTTCCTCAAATGAAGTCACTTTAGAACCAGCAACCGTCAGCTCCCCAAACCTTGCGCTTGGATGGACTCCAGTCATAGTAACCATCTTCCCATGACTCTCATGGAATTCAGTTAGCGCATCTATATCTACATTTGAAAGCCCATCCCCATAAGTAAGCATAAATCTTTCGTTACCAATGTAATTCTTGAGTCGCCTCAAGCGCCCACCCGTCATTGACTCCAATCCAGTATCAATTAGGTTTACTTTCCAATCTATAGCCTCTTTACGATGTAATTCCACAGAACCATCACTTAGATCCACTGTTAAATCTGCATTCAGCGAATGATATTTCAAAAAGAAATCTTTAATAACCTCTGCCTTATATCCTAGCGCCAAAAAGAATTCATTATGGCCATACGCAGCATACCGCTTCATGAGGTGCCAAAGAATAGGCTTCCCCCCTATCGTTACCATTGGTTTCGGAATAGTCCCAGTATATTCAGATAGTCGCGTCCCAAATCCACCGGCTAAAATTACAACTTTCATGATTTATCACCACTCATATTTAATTTCGGAAATAGCTTTCTTGTCCGCCTCAAAGGGATCATGCTTTATGCTTGCTATATTGAGCAACAGAGAAGTCGAGGCATCCACGCCTTGAAAGCCCATCCAAACCATGGGTGGAACAGTAAGCCTGCAGTAATGGTCCCTCGACAGAGTAATCTCTTCGAAGAAGATTTGATTCTCATTCCTGTCGTCCATAATGACGAACTTAATAGCACCAATAGGTACAACTAAGTTAAGCGTCATCATTGTATGTCTTTTCCAAGCCTTAATACTTCCCGGAAAAATTTCTGAGAAATATGCCTCACCAAACCCACATGCACCACCATCATCTACCTTCATAGCGTGTAGCACATCTCCACCATCAACTTCAATATGATTAAGAGGGGTAACAATTAAACCCTTAATCATGGGCAGACCAGCATAAGAGCCTTACTCCTACTACTCGAATATAAAGATTAGTTTGCTCTAACATAAATCTATACATGTTTTTCTTTTACCCCTATAAACAGTTGAATACCCGTCAACCTTCGACGCTAGTCTCCTATGTAAATGCACTGTGGCACATCACAATTTAAGTTTAAAAGCCCTACTTTACTCACACCTTAAACGCCAACGTCATCAGACTTATTCTTCTAGACAACAGACTACCAACTTTTTGGTCTTCTCATCAGTTAACTCGATTACCGAAATTATTAGTCTAGTCAGATTTAGTATTAGGTCTCTCAGTGAAGTTAAGCCCGTTTTCAAAGCTTTGATGCCAACAGCACATAATCACTAACAGGCTTTGAAAATAATGCCATAGTCTTGTCAAATTAGGGCTGCGAACTTCGATACTTAACCCAGAGGCGTAGGGCTTCATAAAGTAGAAAGTGACCTTATTTCCAGCCCAATCAGCTCCCCGAATCATATTTCCTAGGCGCAGGATACACAGGCTTAAAACACTAATATATTAGGAGTAAAAGAATCTAAATAAGATCGAATGATTATCTCCGCGCCCCTTTAAGCCGGCATATAAATTATTTTTTCACGACGATGATCACTTTCTCAATGTAACTCTCATATGACTACTTGCCTTCAATTTTATTAACCAAAGCTGCACAATAGCCAGTAGATCCTCAGAAAAATCTTCAATAAAACTAAATTCATTATCAAGATTCTCTCCAAATTCCTTCACAATATCTACATCTAACTGCCCCGGTGTCTGAACATTATCAACTTTAAACCCATGCCTTATTGCGAAATGCATAATATTTTCAACTGTAAATACATTTAAATGCATAGGAGGAAATACAGAATGAGCAATAGGCCTTTCCATATTATATCCGAGGGCAATATTTTCAAAACCATTGCCATTTGGAGTATGGAAGTAATGAACACCGCCAGGCGTTAGTAAAGAATGTATTTCAAACATAAATGCCGATGGATCTTGCAGATGCTCTATTAATTCAAAATGAATTACTACATCGAAACGGGCTTTATTACGCTTCAAAAACTCGGCTGCCGAGCAGCCCTCCAGTACTATAGATTTATCCACGGCGTTCTCTATCGCATTTAAATCAATATCTATACCTCTAAGAGTGACTCGATCAAGTACATTTCGCTCTTTAAGAACCTCTTTTAAATCAGAAAGAAAGAAACCTGAATTACAACCAATCTCTAAAACGGAAATTGAATCGACATCAGTCAAGGCATCCTCGATTATTTGCACCACTTCAAGAACCTTACCGCTTACCGGATCGCCTTTTTTACGCAAACGACCTAAGAACATCTCGTCGACAGCTGCATTGCAAGGCGAATTATTATAGTAATCAGCGAGCGCTTGTTCTGAAGGGCATGGATTTACATATAAAGACGAACAGTCTGTACATTTAGCAATCTCATAAGTCTGACAGAATTTTTCAAGACTATTAAATGAGTTATTACCGCATATTGGGCAATCTCGCAAAGAAAATTGTTCAGAATGACGTTTGTAGATATCTATCGCGTCATTAACCCGAAGATTATAAATATTACTCGCGTCCGCCCTTTAACGGTTTAAATCTATAAATTTAGCATATTTAGGTCTAATCACTACTTTCTCCAAGTAAATTATTATATTTACAGCTGAATACAACTCTAATCTCATTAACGATTTTAAAAACTACGCTACCACGCTGAGGCTAAACTTAGAACATCGAGTAAGACTCACTCCCGACCAGTCTGGATAATATCCAGCATAATCTTATCTGTAGTTCTGTTCTATACAAATGATATTATCTCCCATAAATGTGATGTGAAACCTATCAAGAACACAAAATTCTCACCATAACGATAACCGAAATCTCAGGTTTATTTACAATTCTCGGCTGGTCATACGCATTTGTGATGTAACAATCAGTCTCTCAACCACCAGCAGCCCATTTAAGCTGTCTTTCTTTTGCCAAGGCCATATAAAATCTAATTTGATTCAACGTAAACTCATGAATATCTGTACGATCCTTTTGATAAAACGCTTTATACCATTCGACAGTTAATTTAACTGTCTCCTCAAAGGTCATAGTTGGCTCCCAAAGCAATTGCGCTAGCGCTTTATCACAGTTCAGCTTTAATAATCCCGCTTCATAAACTCTCTCGACGCTCAAATCTCCAGAAGTGTCATTCCAAACAACGGAATCCCAGTGTTTAGTCATTTCATCGATCAATTCGCGAACTGAAAAATTTTGATCCGCAGATGGCCCAAAATTATAAGCTTCACCATGTAAATGAGGTCCTTGCGAGAGCTCAGATGCTAGAGAGATGTAACCGCTGAGGGGTTCTAAGACATGCTGCCAGGGTCGTGTGGCATTTGGACTGCGAATGTCAACTAAATCACCCAAAGACCAAGCTTTCATACAATCTGGTACAATTCGGTCATCTGCCCAATCACCTCCGCCTATGACATTACCTGCCCGCACAATACCAAGTCTGACATTACAATCTTGAACGGTGAAAAAAGAATCTACGTAAGATCGAATGACAAGTTCTGCTACCCCTTTTGATGCGCTATAGGGATCCTTTCCACCAATACGATCGCTCTCTCGATACCCCCAAATCCATTCGACATTATCATAGGCTTTATCACTCGTTATGATTATAGCGGTCACTTCTTTATCAATATTCCTTAGGGCCTCAAGAACATTGGCGGTACCCAGACCATTGACCTTAAAAGTCTCTAGTGGATCAGAATAAGATTCCTTGACCAAAGCTTGTGCTGCCATATGAAAAACAAAATCAGGCTTCCATTTCTCAAACGCATGTTGCACTTTTTTGAAGTCTGTAATATCAATAAATTCTTGTGTTATTTTCTCCTCAATCTGGCAAACCTGATAATTAGACGGCTGTGTTGGAACATTGTTAGATACCCCAACAACTTTCGCTCCTAATTCAATCATCCACAATGACAACCAGCTTCCTTTGAACCCAGTGTTACCAGTGATCAAAACCACTTTATCTTTAAAGGTATTTCCAAAATCATTCATTCACATTAATCCTACTATAGTAAATTTGCTAATCTCTCCAACCGGGCTTGCCACCCAAAATTTTTGTCAACACACCAATACGGAAATAACTCTTTGGAATATCGATAAATCGCAATGATGACCTGTCTATAAGTTTTAGGAACTTATTAGCCACACTTTCATTAGAATGATTTTTACGAACATAATCTAAAGACTCTTTTACAATCCTGGACCTGTCATTTATGACTTCCTGCATTACTTCTTCCAGCGAATCCACGCTTGAATCCATATGGTGTGTTGTAATATTTTCGCCTAAATTAAACCCATGTTTTTTATATAACCATTCAAATTTATAGTTGTTTTCGACTGACTTATAGGTGTAATCTAAACCTACTGCTGGTACTCCATGATTTGCGAAATCTAGGGCAGACATCCCCTGTGCAAACCCTATATGAATATCCTTTAAAAATGTAGCCATATCGTCACGAGAAACAGAGTCCACAAACTTAATATTAAGACTTAAATCAGAACTTTGAGCTTTTAATAAATTCAGCATAGGTCCGTCTCCCACAACAATAAAATTAACATGCAAGTCCGAACGCTCTGCGAATGATGAAACTCTGCATAATACATGCCACAAAATATAGAATTTAAAATCAACTATCCTGCCAATCCAAGCTATATTGAAAACTTGGAGATCAGCCGGCGGGTTACTTATAAGCTCGCTGGAAATAGGACAACCTATAGGTAAAGGCAGAAAAGTTCTATAATCTACGAATTGCAGCTGGCAAGTTTGGTCATAGTTTGTTAAGTCCATAAATGTTATCGACTTAAACGTTGAAAATAATTTAATTGTTTTAATTTCTTGCGACATTAAAAAGTACTTGAAGTATCGGAGCACAATTTTCTTTAAAAATCCCAGTCGAAAATAATCTAACTTCTGCAAATAAGGGATTAAATTAAGAGGGTGTAAGTTCCAAAAGAAAATTTTGCAGTTATCTGGGAATATTATATTCTTAGGCAGCATCCAGAGCGGTAGAGATTGAAAAATAATAATCCCATCATCGGGGAGTTTTAGCTTCACATCTTTTGCAAATATAATAAGCTCTATATTTGCTCCGTCAAGATTATTTGCCATATAGCCGTCGGCATAATCTACAACGGCAATATTTAATTCGCATGACGGCAATCTAGAAAGATATTTGGCAAGGTTGAGAAAAACGACTGGAACACCGCCATAGCCCCTGAATGGAAAAAAGAAAATAACCTTCTTTTTCTCTGATTTAGTAATCACGACAAAATTCTGGCAACATTTTTTCAATTTTAGCGATGTCAGCACTATAAGTATTTCCTTTCCAGAGTCTCACATTAGGCAGAGCCTTCTCTGGGTCAAAAAACTTCTTTTTATGTTTATGAATACTAGAATCTTCTCCTAAAAATTTTATGATTCTAGCAACTGAATCGTGATAATTTAAAACAATATCTTCAAAGTGGATCAACATTCTATCTGATCCTGCAAATGGTTCAGATCTTTCCCTCAAATATCTATATCGAGCAATAAATATATCTATATTTTCCTCTCCAGAATGTCCTAGATGGCCAAAGCCTGAATGAGGATCCCTATTTTTTGTAAATAAATAAATATCTCGAGGGTCCCGATCTACAACAATTTGTTTACAATTATTAAACAAATTTAGCCCAGCGCTAGCATTATATGGTTCACAGCAATTCGACAGTACAAATGATTTGTATCGATCATATTTAACGGTAGGACCACAACTTTTGGTAATAGTATCGAATTCGTTGTGCACATTGAAAAGTTGATCCAAGTAATCGCGGGTTAGCTTATAGAACTTCTCAGGTAATACGGTAAACTTAACTTCCTGCCGTTTATACATGCTCGTTAATTTTGATTTAATCATCAATCTGGCCAAGAAATGCTGCGTCTTTGTACTAAATAAATATGGCGTATTTACATGGCTATCCAATCTAAACTCATGTAATTTTTCAATATACTCTTTCGAAATTTTAGTAAAATTTCCGTGAAACCTGTCATCGTATTTTGTGGCGAAACTATTAAATTGGCCATTGAGATCATATAATTTTGGCGCCCTACCTAAAGCATTAACCATTTCAGAGAATTTTGAAATCGCCAAAGTAGCTGATATTGGATTCCACCGATTTGTTAGTGCGCTCTCCAAATCTCTCAGCCCTCCAGCTACCCGCAAAAGCTCGAACTCACAATCACGACTTGCGGTATAATAACCATCAAACTCTTGAAGTAACTCTAATACAGCAGACTTACCTGAGAGCACGTAACCAGATGCGTCAATGAATTTGAGTTTTAACTGTTGTTGAGACATTGTGAATTCCTAAAAATACGGTCAATCGATTGTGTTTGGAAGAATAGTACCATTTCCCGGAAGTCCTAGATATTGTTGATCACTTCGCAGACTTCTTTTGCTTGTGCTATCGAAATGTGAGGACCAATCGGTACACTCACAACTTCATTATGGATAGCCTCGGTCATTGGAAAGGTGCCAAAATTATTATTTTGGTACGCCAATTGTTTATGCGGAGGTATTGGATAATGGATAAGGGTTTGAATATTTGATTCATCCATCATTGATTTGAAAATTTCTCTATGGGCACTTCGGACAACATATAAATGAAAAACATGACTACCATCATCTGACCACTTAGGTAGCTTTAAGAAACTACTACTTATTGTTTTTGAGTAGATGTTAGCAATCATTCTTCTATGTTCAGTTTCTAAATCTAAATACTTTAACTTCACTCTCAAGAATGCTGCCTGCATTTCATCAAGACGACTATTTACGCCTTGATAGACATTTTTATATTTCTCCTCGCTTCCATAGTTACCTAAGACGCGGATGGTCTTTGCAAGATCAGCGTCATTTGTTGTGACTGCACCGGCATCGCCCAGCGCTCCTAAATTTTTCCCTGGATAAAAACTAAACCCAGAGGCATTCCCCCAATTACCCGCTTTTCTTCCGTCAAGAATCGCCCCATGCGCTTGTGCTGAATCTTCCAATACTAGTAAATTATTTAACTCCGCTAACTCAGTAATTTCAGGCATTGGAGCTAACTGACCATAAAGATGTACTGCTAAGATCACCTTAGTTTTAACATTTATAGCTTCTGCTATTTTATTTGGACATAAATTGAACGATTCCTCGTCAGGCTCCACTAGAACTGGCTTGAGTCCAGTTTCCGTTATAGCGAGAATACTTGCGATATAAGTGTTAGCTGGAACAATGACCTCATCACCATCTTTTAATTTTCCAAGTACTTTCCATGCGCGTAAAGTGAGAATAAGGGCATCCAATCCATTACCAACTCCGATGCAATATCTCGCCCCACAATACTTTGCGAACTCATCCTCAAAATTTTTAACCTCCATCCCCTGAACATACCATCCAGAATCGATGACTCGTAAAGCAGCCGCAACAAGCTCTTCTCGGCATTTGTTGTTAATGAATTTTAAATCAAGAAAATCAATCATTTACTGTACATTCCTTAGTCCCCACTAAACTGTTCATTCTGTAATTTAATTAAACCATTACTTAAAATGCTGGTTGTACTCCTTTCTTAAAACAGCTTTATCAGGGACATGGTCAGTAATACAGCTCCCAGATGAGATCACAGATTGATTCCCGATCTTTAGGTTCGGCTCCAAATAAATACCAGTCCCAAACCTAACTTCGTCTCCAATTGTAACGCTACCAGAGGTCACAACGTGCGGGCCTGTTGTAATACCACTCCCTAAGACATTATGGTGTTCGAAGATACATCCTGAACTTATAAAACAGTAGTCACCTAATGATGTCGCATTCCCAAAGTAACAATTAGCGCCTATGTAATTACCCGATCCGATTAGAACATCATCATCAAAATTTACAGATGCATGTATCGCGTTCGCGAGCCTTAAATTAAGTTTCCTCGCTTCCTTAAAAATAGCCTTTCTAAATTTAATGGAGGTACTTACTGAACAGATAACTGACTCTACCTCATAGTGATTGGCGACTGACTCGAGGTCAGAAACATAACCCAATATTGGAACTCCCATAATAGAAGACCCCTGCTTATCGGCAGTATCATCTAAAATCCCTACTACCTGCGTCGCATCTTCATGTAATAAAACAGAAAGGACTTGTGTGGCACCCTTTCCACCACCTAAAACTAAAACGCGACCATTATTACCTTTAATTACCGGTATTCTATTCAAGGTTTGTCTTATCTGGCTCGTAGTTTCAGAATGAAAATGAGTTACATCACTTTCACGGATGATACCGTCTATTTTTTTAGCTACTAAATTTAAGTCGACACAAAGCTCTTTGGCCAAAGCTTCCGCTTTTCTAGTAGCGGAATAACTAACAGAATTATTTAACTTTTCTTTATTAGAAAGATAAAGATCTCTTCCCTCTTTTGAATAGGATTTACTGTCAAAAAGCAGACCAATGCAGTGACCTACGTGAACTTCGTCGCCAATTGAAGATAACTTCTCTATGTATCCTGAGCCTGAGGCCTCTACCTCAACGGCAACCTTCGTCGTTTCTATAACTGCGATTAAGTCTCCAAGATTTACATAACTTCCCTGATCTATCACCCACTCAATTAAAGTTCCGGAGCTTTCATTAACTCCGAGAGAAGGCACTAAAATTTCACTGAAATCATTTGACATACTAGACACCTTTTTTAATCATCTTTTTAACTAGGTTTACTACCTTCTCTTTTGTAGGAAGTACCTCTCTTTCTAACGGCAAGGCAGAAGGGATAGGCATATCTTCAGCGCCGATTCGGAATACAGGCATATTCAAATAATCAAACACCTCACTATGTACTTGACTCCCAACTTCAGCTCCCCAACCACCAATTAGATTTCCTTCTTCTAAGACCAGTACTCGACCAGCTCGTCGAATCGGTGGTAAAAAATCACTTACTGGGACAGGCCTTAAGACCGAACTAACGAGAACATGAACTAGTATCTCCTCCTCCAAAAAAAGCTCCACGGCAGATTCAAGAGCTATCTCAGCCATCCCACCATAAGTCACTATTACTACATCAGCACTCTCCTCAGGATAAAGGCTTAGCAAAATAGTTTCTTGCAATCCCGCCGACTTCAAAACCACTCTCTTAACTCCGTCTGTCATGTCAGCGTCAGTTAGCTTTAGTTTTTTGGAGTACGAGGATTTGTTTTCTATAAAGAGAACCGGATTTTCCTGATATAAAACGGCCTGCGACAACAAATTGCCAGGATTATGGAATAGTGAAGGCGCACATATTGTCAAACCAGATGTCGACATAAATAAACTTTCAAGTGACTGACTGTGAGTCGGGCCATACCCTCGACCACCACCCATTGGGGTTCTAATAACGATGGGGACACTTACTTTTTCGTTGAACATCCATCTATACTTAGTCGCGTGATTGATAATTTGATCCGCAACTAATGCCAAAAAGTCTCCAAACATAATCTCGACTATTGGCTTTAAGCCTCTCATAGCCATCCCTACACCTAAACCTACTATTGCACTCTCGCTAATTGGTGTCGTTATAACTTGACTAGGAAAAGAGCCCGAAAGACCCTTGCTAACTTTAAAAGCACCACCATATGGATCGAGTAAGTCTTCACCAAGTAAAATAACGTGCTCATCGTTCTCCATCAGATTATGCAGGGCATCGTTGAGCGACTGAACATACAACATAACTATTTATCCCCCAAGTTCAATGACGCAAAATCTGAAGCCCTAACCTGTTTTTCTACAGATGCTAAACGCTCATCAACCTCAAGATTTACCTTTTCTCTTTCATCTTTAGTCATTTTTGTAGTGAAATAAGTAATGGGATCTTTTAGCCTCCATCTCTCAATTTCTGACTGATCACGGAAATCATCACCTTTACTATGAGCATTTAAACGGTATGTGCGCACGACTTGAACATAGGCTTTTTGTTCTTTACGCACTTTATTAATTACGTCGTGAAAGATTGGATAAAGAACTGCGACATCATTACTCTCTATCTCACCGGCTTGTATATCGAAGGCCTTCGCTCGCCCTAGAATAGTACCCGCCAAGTTCATTTCAATCGGCGTAGTCTGAGCATATAAATTATTTTCTACAATTATAAGCAATGGAACTTTAAGGAGAGATGCTAGATTCAATGTCTCATAGACGGCACCCTCACCCAAGGTTCCATCTCCAATAAATGCAACAACTATATTATTTGTTTCTAAGTATTTTTCCGAAAATGCCATTCCTAGTGCATTAGATAAATAACCACCTTGTATACCATTTGAATAAAAACCTTTATCACACAAGTGCTGACTTCCACCCCGCCCTCCACATACTCCTATTTCACGTCCCATTATTTCAGCCATCAACCCAAGTGGATCGTCATTTTTAGCTAAGTAATGTCCATGCCCGCGATGATTACTAAAAACGACATCATCGTCAGTCAATAGACTCATCACTGACGCGGCAATTGCCTCTTGTCCTACATACGTATGCGTCGTGCCGAACAGGTCTCCTTTGCTAAATAGCTCAAGAAGCTTATTTTCAAATTTCCGAATTAGAACGACTTTTTTAAAAAGACTTTGAAAGGGTACTTTCATAAAACTCATCTTATCCTCAAGGTGTTATTCAAATTACTAAATTATTATGCGATTACAGTAGTTACCCGCGGGATATCAAATAAACGCTACAGTATTCTCAGGAGTAGGTGAATCAGGTCAATTTAAGCTAGGAAAGTATCTCAAAAGACCAAAAAGAGCACACTTTGTTTACAATTGAAAGAGTACCTTGCTTTTTAGCGTACGAAAAATATGGTCAGCAATTTTCTTTAAACTGCCGATAGTCACGGATGTAATCGGCTTCATCATAAACCTCACTGGCGATTACCAATAATACACAATCGGGACTAAAATCATACATTTCGCGCCAAACAGACTCCGCTATCAACAATCCTTTTTCAGGTGAATCAAGGGTCGCCTCAATCCTATCTACCCCATCATCTAATATCATCTTGCACTGACCAGCCACACAAACTGCGATTTGCTTCAACTTTTTATGTGCGTGAAAGCCTCTGAGTACAGACGCTTTTGTCCCAAATATGTAGTAAACCCTTTTTATATCAAAAGGAATTTCTTTGTTTTGCTCCAGCGCAATCAACGAGCCCCTATCATCACCTAGCAAAGGGAAATCGACCCATTTAATAAGACTCAAAGTTCACCTCTGGCAAGCTCAAGAAGATATTTTCCATACCCATTCTTAGCCATTACAGCACCTGATTTAGCTATGTCTTTGCACTCTAACCATCCATTGTTCAACGCAATCTCTTCAAGACAAGCAATTTTATATCCTTGACGCATTTCGATAGTTTGCACAAAGTGCGATGCCTCTAACAGACTTTCATGAGTGCCTGTATCTAGCCAAGCAAATCCTCGCCCTAAAATTTCAACATTTAGCTCACCCAATTTTAGATATATTTCATTTATCGAGGTTATTTCTAGCTCACCTCTGGGTGATGGTTTGATTGATTTTGCAATTTCAATTACCTTGTTGTCATAAAAATAAAGGCCTGTAACTGCCATATTAGATCTAGGTTTAGTCGGTTTCTCTTCAATCGATAACACTCGCATTTGCGTATCAAATTCAACAACTCCGAATCGACGTGGATCCTTTACTGTATAGCCAAAAACTGTTGCGCCAGATTTTTGAGCTTTTGCAGAAAGTAGTTTCGGAGAGAACCCCTGGCCATAAAAAATATTATCACCAAGAATAAGAGCGACGCTATCATCTCCAATAAATCTCTCACCTAAGATAAATGCTTCAGCTAATCCGTTGGGTTTTTCCTGAACTACATAACTAAATAAAACACCAAAATCACTTCCATCACCAAGTAGCCTTCTGTATGACTCTAAATCATCAGCGGTAGTTATAATCAAAATATCCCTGATTCCTGCGAGCATTAATACGGAAATAGGATAATAAATCATTGGTTTGTCATAGACAGGCAACAGTTGCTTTGACACGCCGCGAGTTATGGGATAAAGACGAGAGCCTGAACCCCCTGCTAACACGATACCTTTCATCATTGTTTCACTTCTGTTCTTTGACTATTCTTTATACCCGCACACCATTCTCGATTATTTAAGTACCACCCTACCGTTTTAGCAATACCTGAATCAAAAGTTTCTTTAGGAACCCACCCTAGTTGCTTTTTAATTTTACTAGCATCAATGGCATATCGCTCGTCATGGCCTGGCCTATCCGCTACATGAACAACCTGATCGAGATAGGAACCTCGTTTAAGCGGAACTAATTGGTCTAAAATGTTACAAATTGTTTCAACTACCTCAATATTTTTTTTCTCATTGTGGCCGCCGATATTATAAGTCTCACCAACGGCACCCCGAGTAACAACTTGGTACAAAGCGCAGGCATGGTCATCCACATATAGCCAGTCTCTAACCTGATTTCCACTTCCAAATATAGGCAGCGGCAAACCCTCTAAAGCGTTTAAAATGACTAAAGGTATTAATTTTTCCGGAAAGTGGTATGGACCATAATTATTAGAGCAATTAGTAATAACAACTGGTAATTTGTAGGTCCTGTGCCAAGCCCTTACTAAATGATCAGATGCAGCCTTTGATGCAGAATACGGCGAGCTTGGATCATAAGCTGTAGCCTCAGTAAAAAGACTATCGGCACTGTCTAGGTCACCATAGACCTCATCGGTTGAGATATGATGAAATCGAAAAGTATTTTGCTGCTGCTTTTCTAAACCAAGCCAGTAGGCTAAAGATTCTTCCAGCAAATTATAGGTCCCGATTATATTCGTTTGAATGAATTCACCTGGACTACTTATTGATCGATCCACATGACTTTCAGCAGCCAAGTGCATTACCACATTAGGCTTATGATAATTGAAGATACGAAACATATCAGAGTTACTACAGACATCAGCATGTTCAAAGGCATACCTTTTACTCTTAGAAATATCCTCTAAGGAGTCTAAGTTACCCGCATATGTTAACTTATCTACATTAACGACACTATTTTCAGTGTTATTAATAATAAACCGAATCAAGGCCGAACCGATAAACCCAGCCCCGCCAGTAATTAATATTTTCATATATATTGACTCGAAATAAATTTTTGAGGACTACTACCCAAGGTAACTTTATACATTAAATTGATGTTCAAAAAAAAATCTACAGAGGCCTAGCAGTATTCACTATAGTGTGTTTTTTGTTATTGCTATACGCGGTAGTTGTCCAAGTATTCTAAAGCGCGCCAAACACTTTCACCATCATTCTTGTGCCCTTGCTAAATTTAAGGGAAAAACATTGCATTGGGCACTACGTCAGCCAAGTCTTTTGTTAGCTCTGAAGAACAAACATCTCATTGCCCTATCTGATCGCCCTCACCATCGGAATCTCACGCATCGACTATGTACATATGCGCTATATGCAGTCCAACTGTTCCTGTAAATTCAGACAATTTCTAACTAAAGTAATGACATGCAATTATAGAAGAAACATAAAGGAACATTCGAAAGTTAGTTTCCTCGCAAAAAAATGGCTCACTAGAGCCCACAAAATTGCATCTAAATAACTGGAAATGCCAAGCATAAAGTCAAAACTTTATTCAAAATGGCCATACCCATAATCTTGATTAATTACACCGTCTCTATCTAAAAATAATGTGGCTTATCGGGCTTCTCGGCGTTTTTTATTGCAAGTAGCATATTAAATTATCATCTAATTTACTATAAACCAACCCCTTCTAGGAACTCCAGGGCCTTCCAAAAGCCCTCACCTCTATTCTTGTGGCCCTGCCAAACCTCGGGCAAAAACATCGTATCTTTATTGTATTTGTCTAGCTTGGATGAAAGTAATTCAAAATCAACATCTCCTCCACCAACCTCAATCCCCTCCCCGTCGACTCCCAATGCATCAACTATATGCATATGAGCAACATATGGACCAACAATTTCGGTAAAGTCGCTTAACTCCCATTGATAATATGTCGAAGACATCATCGAATGTGATGTGTCATAACAGATCCTATACCCATATTTTTCACAGAAA